>Ga0209291_1000448_pt1 | contig 39542 bp, 31 predicted proteins | sample GOMGulsemesocosm_FD_184633 | JGI IMG/M metagenome (GOLD analysis project Ga0209291, IMG submission 184633) | Methane-oxidizing microbial communities from mesocosms in the Gulf of Mexico - GOM9B Gulf of Mexico (SPAdes) (version 2) | ecosystem: Environmental > Aquatic > Marine > Cold seeps...
TTTAATACACCAAAGAAATAATAAAATACAACACAGACTATAAATTATATATTATGATTTTAGAAATGAAAGTTCCTTCACCGGGGGAATCAATTACAGAAGTAGAAATTGCAGAATGGTTAGTTGCAGATGGAGATTATGTTGAGAAAGACCAAGCCATTGCAGAAGTAGATTCAGACAAAGCAACTTTAGAGTTACCAGCAGAAGTTAGTGGAGTTATTACACTAAAAGCTGAAGAAGGTGATGCTGTTGCCGTAGGTGAAGTAGTTTGTTTAATTGATACATCAGCAGAAGCTCCTGCTGGAGGAGAAGCTAAGGTTACAGCTCCAAAAACCGAAGAGAAAAAGGTTGAGGCTCCAAAAGTTGCACCAGTGGAAAGTAAAACCTATGCAACAGGTACTGCAGCTCCTGCAGCTAAGAAAATATTAGACGAAAAAGGAATTGCAACTAGTGCGGTTTCTGGAACTGGTCGTGATGGACGTATTACTAAAGAAGATGCTGTAAAAGCAACACCTTCTATGGGAACTCCAACAGGTGGAGCTAGAAGTACAGGGCGTAAAAAAATGTCTATGTTGCGTCGTAAAGTTGCAGAACGTTTAGTAGAAGCTAAAAATACTACGGCTATGTTAACTACTTTTAATGAGGTAGATATGCAGCCAATATTCAATCTTAGAAAAGAACACAAAGAAGCTTTTAAAGCGAAGCACGGTGTTGGATTAGGATTTATGTCATTCTTTTCAAAAGCGGTTGTTAGAGCATTAGAATTATATCCTGATGTAAACTCTATGATTGATGGTAAAGAAATGATTACTTATGATTACTGTGATATTTCTATAGCGGTTTCTGGACCAAAAGGATTAATGGTACCGGTAATGCGTAATGCGGAGATGTTAACATTCAGAGGAATTGAAGCAGAGATTAAGAGATTAGCGATTAGAGCTAGAGATGGTCAAATTACTGTTGATGATATGACTGGTGGAACATTTACAATTTCTAACGGAGGAGTATTTGGTTCTATGATGTCTACACCAATTATTAACCCACCTCAGTCAGGTATTTTGGGAATGCACAATATTATTGAGCGTCCTGTTGCTATTGACGGACAAGTTGTAATAAGACCAATGATGTACTTAGCATTATCTTATGACCATAGAATTATTGATGGTAAAGAATCTGTAGGATTCTTAGTAGCAATTAAAGAAGCATTAGAAAACCCAGTAGAATTACTAATGGATAATGATGTTAAGAAAGCGTTAGAAATGTAGTTATTGGACAACAGTCTAAATCATATAAAAAATCCGAAATTAAAGTTTCGGATTTTTTTGTTATTATATTTTATAGGAACTAATTTCTTTAGGGCTTTCCAATATCGTACGTTTAATTTGTAAAGTACCGTCATCTTTAGTGTCAATATACCATTTTATAAGGCTGATGCTACCATTGTCAATTTCAATTCCGGTTATACTTCTTGGGTGTACACAGCTCCCGTCATTAAAGAAAGGAATTTCTCCAGGTTTCGGAAAACGAGGTCTGTGTGTGTGACCAACAATTGTGATTAAGTTATTGTTGTCATGAATCCATTTTTTTATACGTCGTTCAACTTTTATGAGCTCTCTATGGTTTTTTGCGGGACTCGTAGGGTCATAAATACCTATTATTTGTAAAGGTTTCCATAATATGCGTACAAAAAACCTGCTCCATTTCCAGAATATGTAATTCCACCAGTCTGCTTGATGTCCGTGTGTTAAAAATAATTTTTGGCAAGTCTCAGTATTCCTTAATATTACTCCTTCGTGGTATTGAATATTTTCAAACAGCGAAATTTCTTCTCCAGTTTTCGGATTAGGATAGGTGCTTAAATGCTTTTTCACATATTTTGGGTTTTTGTACACCATATCATGGTTTCCCCAAATCATATGCAACCTATTTTCTTGATGAAACTTTTTTAGTAACTCATATACATTTCTATGTGCATTTCTGATAGCTTTAAATGAACTGTTTTCCCAAAGCTCATCACCGTCACCTAGTTCGCAATATTGAAAACCGTTTTTGTAATAATGATTTAGTGCATGGTAGTAGATATTTCTGTTGTTCGCAAAGTCATCAGCGAAACTATTGTCTCCACGATGGCAATCACTAAATAGAATGAACTTATCATCTTTGGTAAATTCAATTACTTTGGATTGTTGGTAAGCTCTTGTAAGTCTAGTGTGTGATGACATTGATAATGTTGTTTAATTAGAATAAAGATATAAAAAATGCCCTTCAATTTGAAGGGCATTTTTTATATTTTAAGAGTGGGTTGCCAAATGTGGCTTATTTCACATCAATTTAGTTTAAGTGAGATAATTAAATGAGTTTTAAACTCTATTTAAAAGCGTTTAATCCAGTAACATCCATTCCGGTAATTAGTAAGTGGATATCATGAGTTCCTTCATATGTAATAACACTTTCTAAGTTCATTGAATGACGCATGATGCTGTATTCACCAGAAATTCCCATTCCACCAAGCATCTGACGTGCTTCACGAGCTATGTTTATAGCCATGTCAACATTATTACGTTTTGCCATAGAAATTTGTGCAGAAGTAGCTTTTCCTTCGTTACGTAATACACCCAAACGCCATGTTAATAATTGTGCTTTAGTGATTTCAGTAATCATTTCAGCTAATTTCTTTTGTTGTAATTGGAACTGTCCGATTGGTTTTCCGAATTGCATACGTTCTTTTGAATATCTTAAAGCGGTATCATAACAGTCCATTGCTGCTCCAATAACTCCCCAAGCAATACCATAACGAGCAGAATCTAAACATCCTAACGGTGCTCCTAATCCTGATTTGTTTGGTAATAAGTTTTCTTTAGGAACTTTTACGTTGTCAAAAATTAATTCTCCAGTAGCTGAAGCTCTTAATGACCACTTGTTATGTGTTTCTGGTGTAGAAAAACCTTCCATACCACGTTCTACAACTAAACCGTGAATTCTACCTTCTTCATTCTTCGCCCATACAACTGCTACATCTGCAAATGGTGCATTAGAAATCCACATTTTAGCACCATTTAAAAGATAATGGTCACCCATGTCTTTGAAATTAGTTGTCATTCCTCCTGGGTTTGATCCGTGATCAGGTTCAGTTAAACCAAAACACCCTAACCATTCACCAGAAGCTAATTTAGGCAAGTATTTATTACGTTGCTCTTCATTACCATATTTCCAAATTGGATACATTACTAAAGAAGATTGAACCGACGCCGTTGAACGAACACCAGAATCTCCTCTTTCAATTTCTTGCATGATTAATCCGTAAGAAATTTGATCTAAACCAGCACCACCATATTCTTCTGGGATATATGGTCCAAAAGCACCAATTCCTGCTAAACCGTTAACGATTTGTTTTGGGAATTCAGCTTTTTGAGCATAGTCCTCTATGATTGGTGATACGTCACGCTTTACCCATTCACGAGCAGCATCACGAACTAATTTGTGTTCTTCCGTTAATAAATCATCTAATTGATAATAATCGGGGGCTTGGAATAAATCTGGTTTCATTTGTTGGTTTTTATATTGTTAATGATTAAAATCTGAATTAATCAGTGTCAATCATAATGTAAAATTAACTTTAATAGAAACAAATGTATGTAATGAATTGTAACAAAACAACTTGAAATAGAATAAAAATGTAACAGTGTAGTTTTTGTGTTTACATAAGAAAACTATGCTAGCTTTTCAATATTGTAAAAGTCACGGTGTGACTACATCTTTAAGTAAAAATCCTTAGTTAGTTTAATATAGTCTTCTGTGTATTGATGTCTGTTAGTTTCGATGATTAGTTCATTGGTCTCAATATTGGTTTTGGTAAAAGAAAGTGATAGTAAACTTCTTTTTATTTCCGTGTTAGGTGTTCCTTTTACGCGAGTTATTTTATTAGGAAAAAGTCCTGCTTTCTCCGCTAAAGTAATAAAACTTGTTTCTTCTGAAAAAGGGATGATAAATGATGCAATTCCGTTTTCGGAAAGTAGTTTAGCGGTACCGTGTAGTAAATGCTCGAAAGGTAGTGCGTCTGAAAATCTAGCTAAGTCTCTTTGCTTGTTTTCTGTTTTGTAATTTTCCGTATAGAATGGTGGGTTAGAAACGATTAAGTCGTACTCATCGTCAATTTCTTCAACAAATTCTAGAAATCCTGCATGGTAACAAAATAGGCGATCTCCCCAAGGTGAGTTTTCAAAGTTTTCCGCAGCTTGTTCAAAAGCGTTATCATCAATTTCTATAGCTTCAATGGTTTCTGCTGTACTTCTTTGAGCAAGCATTAAGGATAGTACTCCTGTACCGGCTCCTACATCTAAAATAGAAAACGGGTTATGATTAACTGATGTCCAGGCACCTAATAAAACACCATCGGTGCCTATCTTCATTGCGCAACGGTCTTGATTAACTGAGAATTCTTTGAATGTAAAAGGGTTGTTCATAGGTGTTAATCTTCAAATTGATTTCTATTCTTTTCTAACAATAATTTTTTCTGATATCTTCCTTGTACGAGGTCAATAATAACTAATACAATTATTATAAAGTAAAAGGTTGTTTTACTCATTGGTGTAACAGCGTTTCCGAATAAATGCAAGTGAGCTAAATGACCACCTTCAGATAATAACATTATTCCTACAATTAATAAGATGAATAGCCCTAATACCTCATACATTCTATTTTTTTGTAAAAAGTTAGATACTTTATCAGCCATAACAATCATTAAAACACCTCCTAAAACGATGGCAATGGTCATTAAAATTAATTGATTTGTAAATTCCATATGGCTAGTTAGGGCCATAGCGCTTAAAATAGAATCGAAAGAGAAGACTAAATTCATAATCACAATCCAAACGATAACCTTGTTGATTGATGCTTTTTTTTTGTCGATTTCTTGATGCTCTTTTAAAAGCATCATATGCCAAATTTCTTTTATGGCGGTATAAATTATAAAAACACCTCCGCCTAGTACGATTAAACTATGGATGTTGAATTCAAATTCAAGAAAGTTATTGTCGTGTAAACTTACAAATGGGTTTTGAAAAAATTGTATTAATGACATTAGTGCAAATAGTAATACAATACGTAGAACAATAGCTAAGCCAACTCCCATTTTACGAACAAAACTTTGTTTTTCTTCAGGTGCTTTTTTAGATTCTAAGGAAATGTATAATAAGTTGTCAAATCCTAAAACGGCCTGTAATAAAACAAGCATGAATAAGGTGAAAAGACTGTCGATAGTTAAAAGTTCTGTCATTGGTTGTGTTTTTTTGTGGTCGTGAAGGTAAAATAATTATTCTAGAGTATAAAAAAAACCTCAACACATAAATGTTGAGGTTTCTAGTAGAGGGGAAGGGATTCGAACCCTCGGTACCCTTGCGAGTACACTACCTTTCCAAGGTAGCCTATTCGACCGCTCTAGCACCCCTCTAGGTTATTATTCCAAATATAAGTCAATTAATCCTTCTGGAGTGTTGACTATAATTTGTTTTTTGTCTCGGTCTACTTTTTTTATAAACTCATCGTTTACAGGAATCAGAATTTCTGTGCCATCTTTGTCAATTACAAATAGTTCTTGAGCACCGGTATCGTTGATGTTATCAATAACGCCAACTTCTCCAAAGTTTTCGTCAATTATTGTAAAGCCAGTAACTTCATGGTAGTAAAATTTATTACCACTTAGTGTTGGTAAGATAGATAATGGTAGGTACAAATCAGATTTCAGTAAGGCATCAGCGTCTTCTTCAGAATCTACATCTTCAAATTTTATTCGAAGTAGTTGTGATTTGTGAAGTTTACAACTGTCCACAAAAAAAGGAATCAGATTATTTCGTAAAGAAATAAAAACTGATTCCAAATTTTTAAATATCTCAGGTTCATCAGTGTCTAGTTTGACTAAGAGTTCCCCTTTGAAGCTATACTTTTTAACGATTTTTCCTAAGTAGAAGCAATCTTTAATAAGCATAAATTACTCTTCTTCTTGAGCTGGAGCTGCTGCAGCAATTCTAGCTTCGTTGATCGCTTTTTCAGCTTCAAATGCTTTTGCTTCTGCATCAGCTTGAGCTTGAGCTAAACCATCTTTTTTACCTTGAACTTTACCTTCTTTGTCAGCAACCCAAGCAGTAAACTTAGCTTCAGCTTGCTCTTCAGTTAAAGCGCCTTTAGCAACTCCACCTAATAAATGCTTTTTAAGCATAACTCCTTTGTAAGAAAGAATTGCTCTTGCAGTATCAGTAGGTTGTGCACCTTTACCTAACCATTCTACTGATCCATCAACATCTAAGTCAATTACAGCAGGGTTTACATTAGGATTATAAGTTCCTAATTTTTCTAAAAATCTACCATCTCTTTTTGATCTTGAGTCAGCAGCTACGATCCAGTAAAAAGGCTTTCCTTTTTTACCATGTCTTTGTAATCTAATTTTAACAGGCATAATGTGTTAATTTTTGAAGGTTCACGACCTTCGGTTATTAATTATAAATAAGTCTGCAAATATACAATGCTTTGTTGAGATACCAAATTGATTATAGATTTTTTATAGTATATAAATTTAGACGTATTTTTTATGAATAACGTATATTAGTTTTTAATATGGATTTGTTTAATAATGAAATAGAAGGGAAACATAATATATTGCCGAAAGATGGCGAGGTTAATTATTATGGACAGGTATTAAGTAATAATGAAGCGAATAGTTATTATGAATGTTTGTTAGATACAATTGTGTGGAAAAATGATGTGGCTATTCTTTTTGGTAAGCGTATTGAAACAAAACGAAAAGTTGCTTGGTATGGCGACATACCTTTTGAGTATACCTATTCAAACACTACAAAACAAGCGTTGCCGTGGACTGAGGAATTGAGAGTGTTAAAAAAGTTAGTAGAAGAAAAAACAGGAGAAACATTTAATTCTTGTTTATTGAATTTATATCATAACGAATCAGAAGGGATGGCTTGGCATAGTGATGCCGAACAGCAATTAAAAAGAAATGGAGCTATAGCATCTTTAAGTTTTGGGTCAGAACGAAAGTTTGCATTTAAACATAAAAGAACTAAAGAGAAAATTTCATTGGTGTTAAGTCATGGAAGTTTATTGGTAATGAAAGGGGCTACACAAACAAATTGGTTACACCGCTTACCACCAACTAAGTTTAAAAAAGGAGCAAGAATTAATTTGACATTTAGATCAATTATTGAGCAAGAAAAAAATGGGTTATAACTCCATAGTGATAAAACATGAAGGCTGTTTACAACTTCATAACAGCAATTAAAATTAGCAGAGATTTTATGCTTAAATTTGGCGCATGTATTTAATTTTTGACACTGAAACTACTGGACTTCCAAAACGTTGGGATGCCCCTATAACTGATTCTGACAATTGGCCAAGATGTATTCAAATAGCTTGGCAATTACATGATGAGTTAGGGAATTGTATTGAGCACCAAGATTATTTGGTGAAAGCTGATGGGTTTAATATTCCATACGATGCTGAAAAAATACATGGTATTTCTACCGCTTTAGCAAACGAGCAAGGTATTGGTTTAAAGGAAATGTTAGAGAAATTCAACATCGCTTTATCCAAGTCAAAATTTGTAGTTGGACAGAACGTAGGTTTTGATAATAACATTATTGGAGCTGAATTTCACCGATTAGGGATAGAAAATAAATTGCAGGAAACCCCTGTTTTAGATACCTGTACCGAACGTACTGCAAATTTATGTGCAATACCAGGAGGTAGAGGGGGACGTTTTAAATTACCAACATTAACCGAATTGCATAACCATTTATTCGGTACTGGATTTGGTGAAGCGCATAATGCAACTGCCGATGTTGAGGCGACAACACGTTGTTTTTTCGAATTAATCCGAAAGAGAAATTATACTACTGATGAGTTAGCAGTCTCACAAGATTATTTTGAACGATATGACACGAAAAATCCAATGCCAATACAGGTAATTGGATTAAAGCATATCAATTTAAAAAGAGAGTCTGAGAAAATAAGTAAGCGAATTGAAAAAGAAGCTGAAGCAATTTTTTCTAATGATAATGTTGTACAGGATCTTACAGCTTTACAAGAAGCTCAGTTCTCACACTTGCATAATCACTCCCAATATTCCGTCTTACAATCTACAATTCCGGTGCAGGGATTAGTTAAGGTGGCAGCAAAAAATGGGATGAATGCTGTTGCAATGACCGATCATGCCAACATGATGGGGGCTTTTCATTTTATCAATGCTGTACAAGGGAATAATAAAGGAGTAGAACAGCGTAGAAAAGAAGCGGAAGAAAATGGTGAAGAATTCAATGAGAAACCGTTAAAAGGAATCATTGGATGTGAATTATTTGTATGTGAAAATCATTTAGATAAATCACGAAAAGATAATGGGTACCAAGTAGTATTTCTTGCAAAAAATAAAAACGGATATCATAATCTAGCTAAAATGTCTTCTTTAGGACATACACATGGTAAGTATTATGTGCCAAGAATTGATAAAGAAGTTGTAAAACAATATAAGGAAGATATTATAGTGCTTACCGGAAACCTGTACGGGGAAATTCCGAGTAAAGTGTTGAATATAGGAGAAAATCAGGCTGAAGAAGCATTGCTTTGGTGGAAAGAACAGTTTGGTGACGATTTGTATATCGAATTAATGCGCCACAATCAGGAAGATGAAAAGCGTGTTAATAAGGTACTGATTGATTTCTCTAAAAAACATGATGTAAAGCTTGTTGCAACAAATAACACGTATTATGCTAATCAAGAAGATGCAAACGCACATGATATTTTATTGTGTGTAAAAGATGGTGAAAAACAAGCAACACCAATAGGTCGTGGTCGTGGGTATCGATACGGTTTACCAAATCAGGAATATTATTTTAAGAGTCAGGATGAAATGAAGGCGCTCTTTAAAGATGTGCCTGATGCAATCACCAATATTCAAGAGGTGGTTGATAAAATTGAAAACTACGTATTAGCCAGAGATGTGCTTTTGCCTGCATTTGATATCCCTGAACGATTTCAGTTTGAAGAAGATAATGTTGATGGTGGTAAGCGTGGTGAGAATGCTTTTTTAGCACACCTTACCTATGAAGGAGCTAAAATTCGTTACGGGGAAATTACCGAGTTAATAAAAGAACGACTCGATTTTGAGCTTTCTGTAATAGAGAAAACCGGGTATCCTGGGTATTTCTTGATTGTAGAAGATTTTATTCGTGAGGCTAGAAAAATGGATGTTTCCGTTGGTCCTGGTCGTGGATCGGCTGCTGGATCAGTTGTTGCCTATTGTTTATGGATTACGAATTTGGATCCGATAAAGTACGATTTACTTTTTGAGCGTTTCCTAAATCCGGAGCGTGTAAGTATGCCCGATATTGATATTGATTTTGATGATGAAGGTCGTGGTCGTGTCATGCAATATGTAATTGATAAATACGGATCAAATCAAGTAGCACAAATAATTACCTATGGAACCATGGCGGCAAAATCTTCTATTAGAGATACTGCCAGAGTATTAGATTTACCGTTGTTTGAAGCAGATAAAATAGCGAAGCTAATACCAAATACCAAGCTAAAGAAGATCTTCGGTAAATCAGAAAAAGAATTAAAAGAGAAATTCCGTTCTGAAGAAATAGATAGTATTAATGAGTTGCTAAACTTGTCCGAAGGAGATGATTTAGAGGCTGAAACCATTAACCAAGCTAGAATATTAGAAGGGTCGGTTCGTAATACGGGAATTCATGCTTGTGGGGTAATTATTACGCCAGATGATATTACTAAATTCGTTCCAGTTGCGCTGGCAAAGGATTCCGAAATGTACTGTACGCAATTTGACAATTCGGTTGTAGAGGATGCCGGATTGTTAAAAATGGATTTCTTGGGGTTAAAAACATTAACCTTAATTAAAGATACTGTTAAGCTTGTAAAACAAAAACATGGTGTTGAGCTTGACCCAGAAACCTTCGATTTAGAAGATGTGAAAACATACGAGTTATTTCAGCGAGGAGAAACGGTAGGGATATTCCAATATGAATCTGCAGGAATGCAGAAATATATGAAGGAGTTAAAACCAACTGTTTTTGCCGATTTAATAGCTATGAATGCCTTGTATCGTCCTGGTCCGATAGAATATATACCAAGTTTTATTGATAGAAAACATGGGGATGAGGAAATTGTTTATGATTTAGAGGCAAGTAAGGAATATCTTGAGGAAACTTATGGTATTACAGTATACCAAGAGCAGGTAATGCTATTGTCGCAAAAATTAGCTGACTTTACCAAAGGTGAGGCCGATGTATTGCGTAAGGCAATGGGTAAAAAGCAAATTGCGGTACTTGCTAAAATGAAGCCTAAGTTTATTAAGCAAGCTGGAGCTAAAGGACATGATGAAACGGTTTTAGAGAAGATTTGGACGGATTGGGAGGCATTTGCATCCTATGCCTTTAACAAATCACACTCTACATGTTATGCTTGGATTGCTTATCAAACAGCTTATTTAAAAGCGCATTACCCTGCGGAATACATGGCTGCGGTATTGTCAAATAATATGAATGATATCAAACAGGTTACATTCTTTATGGATGAATGTAAGCGAATGGGGCTTGAGGTTCTTGGGCCTTGTGTTAACGAATCCTATTATAAGTTTACGGTAAACGATAACAATGCTGTTCGTTTTGGTATGGGGGCAGTAAAAGGTGTAGGTAGTGGAGCTGTGGCAACGATTGTAGCTCATAGAGAGGAAGATGGTAAATACAAATCGGTTTTCGATTTAGCAAAACGTATTGATTTAAGAGCGGCAAATAAAAAAGCATTTGAAAATTTAGCCATAGCGGGAGGATTTGATACGTTTGAAGGTACTCATAGAGCGCAATATTTATTTGATGCTGGTGATGGGCAGATGTTTTTAGAAAAGGTGTTGAAGTATGCGGCTAAATATCAGGAAAGTCAAAATTCATCTCAAGTAAGTTTATTTGGAGAAGCTTCTGATGTTCAAATTCCCGAGCCAGTTGTTCCTCCATGTGATGATTGGGGAACTATGCAGAAATTATCACAGGAACGTGATGTAGTAGGAGTTTTTATATCAGGACACCCCTTAGATGATTTTGAAAATGAAATTAAGTATTTCTGTAATGCAAACTTAGGTCATTTAAAAAATTTGGAGCCACTAGTAAATAGAGAGGTGTCTTTTGCAGGTATAGTAACAAGTGTAGAGCATCGAGTATCTAAAAATGGAAAAGGATGGGCCATGTTTACTATCGAAGATTATAACGAAGCGTATGAATTCAGAATATTTGGAGAAGAGTATTTAAAACAGCGTCACTTTTTAATTATCAACTCTTTTGTATACGTTAAGTTATTTGTAAAACCAGGATGGGTAAACAAAGAAACGGGTAAAAGAAGTGATCCAAGAATTCAGTTTAATAGCTTTGAACAGTTACAGGATGTGATGGATAAACAATCAAGAAAACTGACAATTCAATTGGATATTTCAACATTAACCAATGAAAAAGTCTTAGGTTTAAAAGACACAATAAGGAGTCATAAAGGAGAAAAACAATTGAGTTTTATAGTATATGAAATGCAAGAAAAACTTAAGGTGACTATGATTAGTAGGACGGAAAAGATAAGTATTACAAATGAGTTTCTTGATTTGTTAAAGGAACAAGGGGTTAAATATAAAATGAATTAAATTATTATATTGTTGACTAAACTTAACCTAAAGTTATAATAAACATGAAAAAATCAATAATAGCACTACTTTTATTTAGTTCTTTTTTTAATGGATTTGCACAAGAAAAGATCGAAAGTGAAAAAGCAGAGAATAAAATAGTGACAGTTTACTGGAGTAAGCAATCTTCGATAGATATTCGTATTGATGAGTTATCTGATTTAGTTTTTTTAGGTGAAAAGAATGTTCAAGTAAAGAGTTTCAAATTGAAAATACCTGGAATCCCTACTCATTCTATAAACGGAAATAGATTAATTGATGGAGTAATAAGAAAGATAAAAGGGTTAAAAAAAGAAAAAACGTTTATGGTATTTGGAGCAAATCTATGTGCTGAAGATGTATATGGTTCAAAACCCGTATTTTTTTCTATTAAATAAATTTTTCTATTTTCTGAGTTACGTTTAATTATAGTACATAGGATAAACTGATGTATGTATAGAAAAATCCGATACTTGTGACTGTAAGAAATCGTAAAATAATTGACTACATTTGTGAATAGATTAAATAATTAAAATTAAATAAAATGGCATTAGAAATAACAGACGCAACATTTGAAGAAGTAGTATTAAATTCAGACAAGCCAGTATTGGTAGATTTCTGGGCAGCTTGGTGTGGACCATGTAGAATGGTAGGGCCGGTTATTGATGAAGTAAGTACTGAATATGAAGGGAAAGCAGTTGTTGGTAAAATGGATGTTGATGCAAACCAAGAATTTGCAGCTAAATACGGAGTGAGAAATATTCCAACAGTATTGTTATTCCATAAAGGGGAAATGATAAGCAGACAAGTAGGGGTGTCTCCTAAAAAAGTATATACAGATGCTATTGATGCAGCTTTGTAGTTAATAGTTCATAGAATAAATAAAAAAGGTTTGGCATATTGTCAAACCTTTTTTATTTTTAGAAGATTTAAGTATTATATGTCTATAAAAGCAGAATTACAAAATTCTAAAATATATTTCAACTTACAATTACTGGCATCACAGGTTGTGGAAGGAATGATTACAGGTATTCATAAAAGTCCGTTTCATGGCTTTTCTTCTGAATTTGCTGAGCATAAAGTGTATAACAATGGGGAGAGTACCAAACATATTGATTGGAAGTTATTTGCTAGAACGGACAAGTTATACACCAAAAAGTACGAAGAGGAAACGAATTTGCGTTGTCATTTAATCATTGATAATTCTGCCTCAATGCATTACCCCAAAAGAAAGGATTTCTCAGTAACTAATTTGAATAAAATAGGTTTTTCAGTATTAGCTAGTGCGATATTAATGAATTTATTGAAAAAGCAGAGAGATGCTGTTGGGTTAAGTGTTTATGGTAATTCATATGACTTTCATATTTCAGAAAGAGGAAGTGAACGTCATTTTAATTTAATTACAAATCAATTAGAGCAGCTATTAACATCAAAACCAAAAGTAGCAGATACTAATACAGTAAAGTACTTACATGAGATTGCTGAGAAGTTGCATAAAAGGTCATTGGTTTTCTTTTTTACTGATATGTTTCAATACTCTTCAAATAAGGAAGAGTTGTTTGGTGCTCTAAGGCATTTGAAATATAATAAGCATGAAGTGGTTTTGTTTCATACACTTGATCATAATACTGAAGTTAATTTCGATTATAATAATACGCCTAAGAGTTTTGTTGATGTGGAGACTGGTGAAAAAATTGATCTATATCCCGAAAATATTAAAGAAGTATTTTCCGAAAAGATGAATAGCTTTATCGATGAAATAAAATTGGAGTGTGCTAAATACAAAATTAAGTACGTTTCTGTAGATGTTGCAGGAGAATTTGATAAAGTGGTAAACACCTATCTTGTTGAGAAACAAAAGCTTGGGTAATTAATTTGAAATTACCAAAAAAAACAATTGATTTTTTTTGGTAAAAAGTTAAATCAGTTCTATATTTGCACTCGCTATATGCAAACGGTCTGGTAGTTCAGCTGGTTAGAATACATGCCTGTCACGCATGGGGTCGCGGGTTCGAATCCCGTCCAGACCGCAAAATAGCTAAAAAAGCTCCAAGAAGTTGGGGCTTTTTTTTGCTCTAAACGTTAGTTGTGTTGTTTTGACAAATGTTGTGTTTGTCAATGGTTTAGTAGTAAACCGATGAAAAGCTTCCCAAAATTCCTTTTTAAGGATCATCGGGATGCTTTTTTTAGTTTATATCTTTCTCAATTCATTATAAGCTACTTTAGCAAATTATTTCATAATCATCTAGGTGCCTTTGTGTTAAAACAAATTAATAAAAAAGTGTGTAATATTGTGCTTTTTCTTTGGTAGAGAGTTAAATCTGTTTTATATTTGCACTCGCTATACGCAAACGGTCTGGTAGTTCAGCTGGTTAGAATACATGCCTGTCACGCATGGGGTCGCGGGTTCGAATCCCGTCCAGACCGCAAAATAGCAAAAAGCTCCTAATTAATTAGGAGCTTTTTTTTGTCCAAAATATCTATTAACTAGTTCATTTTAAGGCAATTCATGAGTGTGGAAAGGTGGTTTTTTAGAACAATTAGTTACTAGAAATAACTTTTTTATTGATTGAAAAAGTACGGGTTTCTTGTGCTTTTAATATTAAATATAGTAGTAGTGGGATAAGGCCGTGTGGTATTCTATAAACAGTTAGATAGAGATATTGATGTATATTACTTAGTGAAATGTCATATGTGAATCCGCTAAGAATTCTTGCGAAAGCTGTAGTTAGTCCCCATATTGTTGCGTATAATAAAAAAGGTTTAGCTAGCTTTGGGATAAACAAACAAATGGCTATAGCAAAATCTAAAACTCCAGCAATAAGTAAAAGGGTTTTAGCGTTCGGTTCATTTATTGGCAGGATGTTTAATGTCATGGTTACAAAATTTGCGGGTAGCGGATAAATAGTGCCTATTGCGTACAATCCATGACAAGTAAACGCTACAGCAACTATTAATTTTAAAGGAATTATTAATTTAATAACCGACTTAATTTTTAAAAAATACAATAGTAAAATTGGAGTTCCAAATTGTATCGCATGCTCAAAAAACATTGAAAAATGATAAAACTTCTCTTTAGTTTGTAATAATGATAGTAATATTAGGCTAAACGCACCTATTGCAATTATAATTTTAAAAACACGATACGTGTTCGTTTTGATAAATAAGGAGATAACTGCACAGATGGCGTATAAAAAACCATGTGCTTTTATGAAGAATTGTATGTTTTTGTCAATAGATAGGTTAGTAACATAATCTTTCCAATTCATATTAAAAAAACGTTCCACTAGTGGTTCTAATAAATTTTGATCCCAAAGCAAGCTTCTAAAAGGAGCGTCCCAAAATAAATGTTGGTAGGCTCTACCTGCAAATATCAAAAAACAACTAATCTTTAAATATTTTAAAATTAATTTTGTTTTCATTCTGTCGTAATAAAAAGATAAAAAAACCAAGGTACTCTATTTAGTTTTTTTTACGTAATTAATAGGGAATAGTTTAAATAATTGCTAATACAAGGGTTGTTTTGTGTGTTTTAGTTATAAATGTGTTATGTTTGTGTAAGAATTAAATCTAGCTATAATGAAAAAACATATATTATTTTTAGGATGTTTATTGTTATGTACATTAGTAACTTATGCTTCCAATGGGAAGTATAGATTAATTTTAACTGATGATCCTGCTACAACTATTATGATTGGTTGGGAGCAAGATTCTGGAAGCAATCCTATAGTTCATTATGGTACTACTGACTATGGAGTAGTATGGGGTAGTTACCCTTTGTCAAAAGCTATAGACCGTTCAGTTGTTTATAAAGGTATGAACAATAATTTTGCAAAGTTAACTGGTTTAATTCCTAATACGAGTTATTATTTTGTTATTAACGATACCGAGGGTACAAGTCAGCGTTTTTGGTTTAAAACAGCACCTAATACAAATGATCAAATGTCGTTTATTTCTGGAGGTGATTCTAGAAATAATAGAACACCTCGTCAAAGAGCGAATAGGTTAGTGGCTAAATTAAAGCCTACAGCTGTTTTTTTTGGAGGTGATATGACTAATGGAGACTCGGATGCTGAATGGCAAGATTGGTTTGTTGATTGGCAAGAAACAATTGCTTCTGATGGAAGAATGTTTCCTATATTACCTACACGAGGAAATCATGAAGCTTCAAATAATAGTATCTACAATTTATTTAATACACCATCTACGGAAGTATATTATAATATAACCTTTGGAGCTAATTTGTATTCAATTTACACGTTAAATTCAGAAATAACCGCTGGGGGTTCTCAATACACTTGGTTGCAAAACGAGTTGACTACTGATAACGCTATTTGGAAATCCGCACAATATCATAAGCCAATGCGTCCGCATGTTAGTTCGAAATCAGAAGGAAATGATGAATACAATAATTGGGCTCAGCTGTTTTATGACGAAGGAGTCCGTTTGGTATATGAGTCAGATTCTCATACGGTAAAAACTACATGGCCAGTAAAACCATGTAGCAGCGGTGCAATTTGCGAAGAGGGGTTTGAAAGAGAGGATGCTAGTGGGACAGTTTATGTAGGAGAAGGGTGTTGGGGCGCGCCACTACGGACCTCTGATGATGCAAAAATATGGACTAGAGATTCAGCGTCATTTAACCAATTCAAATGGGTGTGTGTATCTACATCACAAGTAACAGTAAAAACAATAATGGTAGATAATGAGGCTAGTGCAAGTGAAAATAGTAATAGCACAGTATGTCAACTTCCAGCAGGGGTAGATGTATGGAATCCAAGTAATGGTGATACAGTTACCTTAATCGATTCTATGTTACAAGCACCTTCAATAAGTATTACTTCTCATTCCAATGGAGAATATTTAGTAAACGGTGTTAATGTATTAATTACAACTAACCCGACAGATACTGATGGAACAATTGACTATGTAGATTTTATTGTAAATGGTACTTCTATAGGGACAGATAATACCGCTCCTTTTGAAATGTTACACACGTTTATAGATGGACCTTATGATGTAAAAACGATAGTTCATGACAATGATGCATTGACTGATGAAGATCAAGTAACCATTTGGGTTGGATCATTTACTGAGCAGTTAGATATTGTTGCTAATGACGACGTTGAAGAAGGAGAGGGAGATGGTAATGTGTATGCTACTAGTTCTGATTTAGAGTTAATGTATGATTCATACGATTCTCAAGGATATCAAACTGTAGGAGTTCGTTTTGCGAATTTGAATATTCCGCCAAATGCAATTATCAACAGTGCATATATTCAGTTTACAGCTGATGGAGATTATGCTAATACTACAGAATTATTGGTAGCAGTACAAGATATTGCTGATGCAGGAGTATTTGAAATAGCAAATGCTTTTGATGTATCAGGAAGAACTTATCTTTCAGCAGAGTATTGGAACGTGCAAGCGTGGACAGATGGTGATGCAGGGGTAGCACAACGTACACCAGAGGTAATTACTGCTGTTCAAAATATAGTTAATAAGCCAGGTTGGAATGCTGGAAATGCTATTTGCGTAAAACTAGAAGGAACTGGTGTATCATTAACTAGTACTTCTGCAATACGTAAAGCTGAGTCTATAGATGGATTAGCGGCTCCTGTTTTACATATTGAATATGAGATGAATCCTGGGGTGTTAACCGTAAATGATGTAAAACTAGCAAGCGATATTTTAATCTTTCCTAATCCAGCTAAAGATATTATCTATTTTAACTTACCGACGACTGACAAAATTTGGACGGTTGAGGTTTATAGTATGAAAGGGAAAAAAATAATTAACTCAGGAATTAAAAATAGTCAGTTAAAAATAGATCAATTAAAAACTGGAGTGTACTTTGTGAAAGTTTATAATGATTTCAGGGAAGTACAACATACAGAAAAGATTGTTGTAAAATAATAATTAATATTTTATTTTTTCATTTCCAACTATAGCAGAATGTAGAGGTGTTTCCTCAGGAATTGAGGCGTATAATTCTTATGATAATGCGTCTTATAATACTGAATCACATCAGTTGTATAATGATGCTTTACAAATAGTGTGGTGTACATCAGATATTTAGGTAACTACACAAGATTGGTTAGTGGCGATATTTTATCATCCACCATATACAAAAGGATTACATAATTCAGATTCTGAAACACAGTTAGTAGCAATGAGGGATACTTTTTCACCTATCCTAGAAGATAGTGGAGTAGATTTGTGCTAATTGGACATTTATATTCATATGAGCTCTTATTTTATAAATGGTCATTATGGCACATCTAATACATTTAACTCAGGAACATATACGATAGGAGTAAATGGTGATTTATCAGGAAGAACCGATACCAGTGTTGGTGCATATACAAAAACCGAGAGTGATACCGACGGAGTAGTATATGTAACTACAGGGTCCTCTAGAAAAATTTCAGGTGGATCACTAAGTCATAATGCAATGTACGCTTCAATAAATAAATTGGGACCTTGTGTATTGGAAATTGAAAATGATAGCGGGAATATAACGGATTAATAATAATTAATAAATTAGGTTTTACATTGTCATTGTCAGATGAAGTTGTAAAAAATGTATCAATAAATATTTATCCAGTTCCTACTAACGCAAATTTAAAATTGCTTTTTATGACAATAAAAACTTAAAATCGTGAAAATTCGCAATGTTATAGGGGTTTTAGTTTTAGAAGAAGATAGAGAAGTGATTGATGTAATTGGTCTTCAATCATGGAGATATTTAATTAGTGTAAAAAAAATATAAACTTGTACTGTAAGTCTATATCTGTGAAATAACTTCTCTATTTCAACAGTATTAATATCAGTGAGTATTTGATATCAAAAACAACAAATAGATAATAATATCTATGTAAAACAACAGCTAAACCTGATAATATGCTAGTTATTCCTTTTATTTTGTGTTTATTTATCAATTCCATATATTTAAAATAATAAACCAAACTATGTATAAAAATTAAAGATGGGGAGCAAAATGGGTTGAATTAAAAAAATCGAGTACTATGGAAAACAAAATTACTTTCTCAAAAAACACGCTTTTACTAATATTATTTCTTTTAACTACAGTTTTTTCATTTAGTCAAACACTTACGGTTTCAGGAAACGGAACGGCAATAGCTAATCCTGATATGACCCCTTTAATACTCGATGATACAGATTTCGGAAATATAGTATTAGGTAGTTCAAATTCAAACACTTTTAAATTAAGAGCTACAGGAGCAAATGTCAACGGTATAGTTGTTAGTATTTCTGGTTCTACAGATTTCTCTCCCACAAGTACTATTATAGGTAGAATAAGAAGAAATAGAACAAGAAATCATGCAATTACATTTACACCTAGTTCAGTTGGTTTAAAAACAGCAATTGTTACTATAACTTCTTTAGATGGAATAAATACACCTTATGTTTTTGCAATTCAAGGTAACGGAGTAGCTCCTTCACCAGAAATTGATATAGTTGATAGTGGTTCAAATGGAATTTCTAGTGGAAGTGGTAATAGCCCTTCAGTAGCTAATAGTACAGAGTTTGGGTCAACGGATAATTTAACGCCAATAAGTGTAACCTATACTATAGAAAATAATGGATCAGGAATGTTAAACATAGCTTCGGCAACGAGTAGTAATGCAGATTTTGCAATAACAACGGCTCCAGCTGGTTCAGTTGCAGCAAGTGGTAGCACTACTTTTACTGTAACTTTTACTCCTGGTAGTTTAGGAGTAATATCATCAACGATTACTATTTTAAATGATGATACTGACGAAAATCCATATACTTTTACTGTTAGTGGTACAGGTATATCAGCACCATTATTAGGAGCTGGTGGAAATTGGAGTTATTTAGATGATGGTTCGGATCAAGGAACAGCTTGGTACGGAACGGGGTTTGATTATTCTTCATGGGCTACAGGTAATGCTGAGTTAGGATATGGTGATGGTGATGAGGTAACAGTAGTTAGTTTTGGGCCAGACTCAAGTAATAAATATCCAACAACTTATTATAGAAAATCATTTACAGCAACCGCTGGAGATGTGGCTAATTCAACTTTAGTACTAAATGCTATTAGAGATGATGGGATGGTAGTGTATATTAATGGAGTCCAGGTATGGAGTGATAATATGGCAGTAACTTTTAATTATCTATCTTATGCAACAGGAACAGTTGGGGGTGCGGCAGAGTCAACATGGATTACTAAAAGTCTAGCAAATATACTTGTAGTAGGAAATAACGAAGTAGCTGTAGAGGTACATCAAGTAAATGCAACGAGTAGTGATACTAGTTTTAACTTTTCATTGTATACAGATAATAGTTACGTATTTATTCCACCAACGGCACCAGATAATGATGCAGACGGAATAGCAGATTATATTGATTCTGATGATGATAATGATGGGGTAACAGATATACTTGAAGGATGTTATACTGCAAACTTAGAAGGATTAAACTCAACAGGTCTTCCTTCAAATGAAGAATCAATATTAGGTAGTTTTCCAATTTTGAATCATCCAATGGATGATGGAAATCAAATAGATTTTTCAGTAAGTAATCAGGCAGATTTTAGTGACATCACTAGTTACTTTGCAGGAGAGCACGGTTGGGCAATGAGAGTAAAAGGACCGGGAACATTAGGGACGCTTACGTTTGATTTTATGAATGATGTAGAAAATCTGTTTTTTAAATTGGTAGATTTTGATGAAAATGAAACGTGGACAGTTAATGCTTATGATGATACAAATACATTAATCGACTTAACAGTAAGTAATAATGTATATCATTTAGGTACTTATATTACACAAACAGGAAATACATTCAACGATCAATTTTTAGGTCTAGGAGCAAATAATAATGGGGATGTAGTATCAAGTGATGCTTTAGGATCGGTATATTTTTATTTTCCAGGTGTGAAAATCAGTAAAATAGATTTTTTAGTGGATCAACCAGATGGATCAACAATTCGTATTGCAGCAATGCATTTTTGTGGATTGGATACTGAAGGTGATGGTATAGATGATTTTAATGATGCCGATAGTGATAATGATGGAATTCCTGATTTAGTAGAAGCTGGTGGAGTTGATATTGATGGTGATGGTATTGCAGATGATTTATTAGATACTGATGGTGATGGATTGGTTGATTTATATGATACAACACCTTTTACATATTTTAGTCTTGAAGTTACAACTATTCCAAATTACGATTTTGATGGAGATGGTATAGTGAATAGAATAGATTTAGATTCCGATAATGATGGTATTATAGATTTAAGAGAAGCTGGAGACCTGGATTCAGATGGGAACGGTATGATAGATGGGTTTACTGATTCTGATAATGATGGATATCATGATGCTTATGATGGAGCTGGAAGTATATTGATAACTGGATCTGACACAACTAGTGATGGTTTCCCTAACAGTTATCCAAATGATAATACAGATGCTACTGGTTTTCCAAACTTTATGGATATAGATTCAGATGATGATGGAGTTACTGATAATTCAGAAGCTCAGCCAACAGGAGGATATACTACGTTAGCAAATTCTGATACTGATAGTGGTGGGACTTTAGATGGAATAGATGATAATTACGATACTGACAATGTAAACTTTGGAGGAGCAGGAGTAGTTCCTGTAGATTCTGATGGAGATGGAGTGCCAGATTATTTAGATCTAGATTCTGATGATTCAGAAGAAATAGATGCAATTGAAGGACATGATACAAATGGTGATGGAGTGATAAATGGAGCGGATTCTCCAAATGCTAATACCGGCCTTTTTATTGGAACTGATAGTGATAATGATGGATTAGATGATGGATTTGATAATAATGTAGTTTCAGTAGATCCTACAAACGTTAGTCTGAGTCCGAGTTCTCATCCTAGTTTTGATGCAGGCCCAGATACGGATTGGAGAGCACCAGCTGTAGCTCTTGACTTTGATGGATTAGACGATCACGTTGATTTTGGAGATACCCACGATTTTACAGGAGCTTTTTCTTTAGAAGCATGGGTATTACAAGAAGCAACAGTTACTACAGGTACGATTATTTCAAAAGGAGATATGAAATCTGGAGCAGGAAATCAGAGAGGATATCATTTGGTATTAAATAATAGCGTACCAAACTTAAAATGGTATGATAATGCTGGAGTTTTACAGATAGATCTTGTTTCTCCTTATGCAATATCGAATGACAGATGGTACCATGTAGCATCTACATATGATGGAGCTACTGCAAGGTTATATATAGATGGTGTAGAAGTAGCAAATGGTTCACCAACTGCAGCACCGGTAAATGGATCAGAAAAGTGTTTGTTAGGGGCGAGTTATGATAGTGATACACCAGCAGTTCCTAAGCATTATTTCGATGGTTTTATTGATGAGGTTCGTGTTTGGAATGTAGCATTAACAGCTACTCAGTTACACCAAATGATGAATCAAGAAATTGAGCAAAACGGAGCTAATGTGCGAGGTAAAGTGGTGCCGTTAGATGTGTCTGGCGGATTAGCTTGGGCTAATTTAGAAGGGTATTACCCAATGGTGAATGATAGAATTCAAGATCAGTCAAGTAATTCTAAACATGGAGCACCAAAAAACATTACTACAATCCAGTTGCAAACTGCTCCATTACCATATGTTTCTGTTAGAAATGGTGAATGGGGAGATGTTACAGCAGCAACACCATGGTTGTATAGTAATTCTGTTTGGGACGCACCAAACGCTATGGGGATTGATGGGGTAACACCAATTGATTGGAATATAGTACAATCTTCTCATGATATAATTTCGGGAGATAAAAACATTACAGTTTTAGGATTAATTTCTGATACAACGAATGCAAAATTAACTATTGCAGATCCTATAGAAGCACAGGACGAAACAAACACTGGGCAGAGTATAAGAGTCACTCATTATGTTGAGTTAGATGGGGTTATTGATTTAATAGGAGAATCTCAATTTCTTCAAGATGATGGAAGTATTTTTGATAATGATAGTGGTGGTTTTATTGAAAGAGATCAACAAGGTACAGGGAAAAGTTTTAATTATAACTATTGGTCATCTTCTGTAGGGGCTATAGGAAGTGGTTTGGGTACCAAAGGAACAGGAGTTCCTTGTGTTAATGGAGGGTACACAATAGCTGGAGCTTTAGCAGATGGAACAACTTCTGCAACTCCACAAGTAATTAATTTTCAACCAGCCTATACAGCTGCTGATGGAGCGTTAACATCCCCAATAACTATTAGTACGTATTGGTTATGGAAGTTTAATGGATTGCATGATGATTATGATTCATGGATTTCAATTGATGAAAATACGAACCTATTACCTGGAGAAGGGTATACTATGAAAGGAACTTCTGGTTTAGCAGCAGTAACGGATAATCAAAATTATGTGTTCAAAGGAAGACCATATAATGGAGATGTTATATTGCCAATTGCTTTAGGAGATGATAGGTTAATTGGGAATCCATATTTATCGGCTTTAGATGCTGATCAATTTATATTAGATAATATTAAGGATAATGGAGGAAATGCATCAGATAACATATTCAATGGCGCATTGTATTTTTGGGATCATTTTGGAGGTACAACTCATGTTTTATCAGAATATATTGGAGGTTATGCTACATATACATTAATGGGAGGTATTAAAGCCATTTCTAATGATGTACGTATTAATGACAATAACGCTATTGGGACAAAGATACCACAGCGTTATATTACATTAAACCAAGGGTTTTTTGTAGTTGCTTTTCTAGATCCAAGTATACCAAGTACTACAGCTACTGTTACTGGAGGTAACTTGCAATTTAAAAATAGCCAACGCGTTTTTAAAACAGAAGCAGCTGACCCTACTATCAGTTTTAAAAGCGCTCAAAAAACTAACAGATTAACTAATGAATCGGAAGATACACGACAAAAATTTAGATTAATGGTTAATACGCCTTCAGGGTATTACCGTCAATTACTAGCTGGAGTTGATGCAAATGCTACAAATAATTGTGATGTAGGTTATGATGCTCCTTTAATGGATGATGCTGTAGAAGATGCATATTGGTTATTCAGTAATAGTAAATTCGTAGTTCAAGGTGTAAATCATTTTGATTTAAATCAAATACTTCCTTTTGGTGTAAAAATTAACGAAGAAGGGGCGTTAAATATCAGTATTGATAATACAGAAAATATGATGCCAGAAAAAAACATTTATCTTCATGATAAGGAATTAAATGTGTATCATAATTTAAGAGATAGTGCATATGAGGTGCAAATGCTTATAGGTGAATCGTTAGATCGTTTTGAAATTGTTTTTGATGTTGAAGTACTTAATGTTGAGGATAATGGGTTGGATGCAATGGATGTATATTATTTAAATGCAGATAGTAGTATTGTTATTAATAACCCAATGCTTGAAAAAATCGAATTTGTAGAGGTGTTTAATATGCTAGGACAATCAGTATATAGGTTTAATAGTTTATCAAATAATAGAGTATATACTCTTAAAACTCCTAGCTTGAGTACTGGTGGGTATATTATAAATGTTAAAACTTCAAAGGGAGAACTTGCAACCAAAGTATTAGTGAAATAATAAAGAAAATTAAAGTGCTGGGAGTATTACCAAAATACTCTCAGCACAATATTTGGAGATATTTCTGTACCTCTAATGTCACTAATGTTTAATTCATTTGAGGTATTGTTTGAAAAACGAATGTCTTTGTTGATTATGTTCTTTCTATTATATAGGTTTAAAACTGAAAAACCTAACCTGTATTTTATTTTTTTATTTCTATGAGGTCTAAAATTGTAAACAGCAGAAAAATCTAATCGGTGATATACGTGTAGATTTTCGGTGTTTAAGTTGTCATATGAATGTGATAGTGTGCCGTCAGGATTAGTAATAGTGTTAATTTTTGTATACGGTTTTCCGTTATGCCATAACCAACTTAATGAGAAATCTACTTTTTTCCATTTATAAAAATGCGACCATTTTACCGTGTGATCAATGTTCACGTTACTAGGGAATGGATTACCGTTATTTAGCTCTTCAAAACGATATTTTGCACTATTAAATGAATATGATAACCAAGTATTGTAGTTTCTCAACTGTTTCTTAATGAAAAGGTCTACACCTTGTATGCTTGAGCTTCCAATGTGGTATGAATATATAGCTTGATTATTAAAATCAAAATCTAAAGTATTGATGTTGTTTGTTTTTTTGAAATAAGCTTCAAAATCAACTATCCATTTATTTTCAGAATAGTTTGCGCCCATAGTGTATTGGTAACTTGTTAAAACAGGTAAGTCTGTTTTGTTAGAAAGTGCCCAAACATGATTTTCAAGGGATAAATTACTAATAACAGATTCTTGAACTTGATTTACATACTGACTTTTGTATTCTATTGATGCGTTAATACTAAATTCAGGGATTACAAACTTCTGAAGCACAGCTCTAGGTTCAATATATAATTTTTGAGAGCTACTGTATTTATTCCCTCTAAGTCCAATTGAGTATAAATGATCTTTGGGTTTGTTTACTTGATATTCACTGTAAATACTATTAGAGCTTGTGTTGTCATTTGCAGCATCAAGCAGCATGGATTGGTAAGGGGTTATGTCATTAAATGAATATTCAAAGTTTTTATTTGAAAACTGATACCCAAAATTTAGTTGTTTGTGTTCTGCAACATCATATTTAAAATTCAAATTGACTCCAAAGTCCTTTATTTGATTCGTTTTAGTGTTAGAGAATATTCCTAAGTTAGATTCATTACTAAATTTATAATCTAAAGCGTACTCAGAATAATAACCATCTATTTGGTGGCTTAGCTCTTTTGACCATTCTTTCTCCCACTCAAAATTATACCCTTCATTTTGAGTTTTTAAAATATCAGTGTATAAATGATTTGCATTGGCAGAAAATGCTGAAAAATTTAAAAAATCTTTATTGTATATATGATTAAATTTAACAAGATCTTTATCAGTTGCTTTATAAGCCGCATTAACGGTGTAATCATAAAACCAAAAAATATTTTTGGCTTTACTGAATTCTAGAGTATTGTCGAATATTTTTGTGTTTTGAAAAATTTTAGAGGCATAATTTTTAAATGCAAATGTTTTATAAATATCAGCATAGGACCTCCGTCCAGAAACTAAAACAGATAGTTTGTTTTTAATTATAGGGATGTCAAGAAATGCATCTCCATGTAGTAAGTTAAAACCAGCTCCTCCCGATGTTTTTTTTGCTGGCTTGTAATTAGTAGTAATATCAATAACACTTGAAACACGCTCACCATATTTAGCACTCGTACCTTTATTAATGAAGTTTACTTTGTTAGTAATGTATGGGTTAAACGCTGAAATTGCTCCGAATAAGTGAGAGTTATTATAAGTTTTAATATTATTCCAAAGTACTAAATTCTGGTCGGAGTTTCCTCCTCGAACATGAATGCTATTTACTGTTTCATTTAAATTGCTAACTCCAGGAATTTGATGAATACTCTCTAGTATATCTGGTTCAATCAATCCGGGAAGTAAGTTTAGTTTTTTTGTGTGAATTGTAGTTTGCTTTACATTTTTTGAAACACCACTTGTTAAATATTCGTCAATAACAATTTGATCTAGAAGTTCTTTTTTCTCAATTAAATTAATGGTAATACAATTTGGGTAAGTGCAAGTAGAGGCTTTAATGATACTGCTTTTTATCCCAAAAGAGCTAATCTCAATAATTGAGTTGTATGGTATATTATCTATTTTAAATGAGCCAGTTTCGTCACTAGAGTAGTACTTGTTGTTTATTTGAATAATAGCATTTGAAACTATTTCGTTCTTACTTAATAGTTGTCCACATACAGAAACTAAATCGGTTTTATTAAAGGATGAAATTACAATGTTGGTTTGATTAATAAGTTCAAACTTTAAGTTTGTTTGAGAAGATAATGTTAGCAACAATGATTCTAAATCGACTAAATTATCAAGAATTATAGATGCTTTTTTTGTTTCAACTAATGCGTCCGTATAAGAAAAACTAACCTTGTAAAAGTGCTCTATTTCTGGTAATATTGTGCGTAAAGAATCTTGTTCAAATACAGTTTGTTTTTGAGCAAAAATAGATATAGAAAAAAGTAAAGCGAAAAACCATAAGAGGAATTGCTTCATAGCTGTTGTTTAGTCTTCTAAAATAATACTATTCCTTTGAGTAGTATACTTCAAATTTACTGACTTTAAAACAGTTTTTAATGCAATTTCTTTATTATTATTAGGAAACGATCCTGTGAATAATACTGTGTCGTCAAAACTATCGTATTCAAATTGTAATTCATATTGCTTTTCTAAAGCTTTAAATACGTGTTTTATTGGCGTGCTTTTAAATACAGATTGATTATCGATCCACTCAGGCTGAATACTATTAAAGTTTAATGTTATAGGTTCATTTCCTTTAATGTTCTGATATCCTATAGAAGGAGTAAGTATGTGATTGCTATCGTTTGAATTGTCAGATACTTTAACTTTTCCTTCATAACAAGATACTTTAAAGAAATCAGTACTTGCATTTACGTTAAACTCAGTTCCTAAAACACTTACGTTACCTTGAGAAGTTTCTACTGTAAAAGTATTCCCTTTTTCAACATCAAAAAATGCTTCTCCGTTAAGTTTCAATGTTCTATTAGTATCCCAGTTATGTTTGTTAAATGTAATTGTAGATTTTGAGTTAAGTAATACTTTAGATCCGTCAGGTAATTCAAATGCTAACTGCTTTCCATAATCACTAGAAAATTCAGTTGTATTTAAAAAATTAAAGTACGCGAAAAATCCAATAAGTAATATTACTGAAGCAGCAATACCCCATTGTAATTTGTTTTTAGAAGGTTTATTTTGGTGACTAATAGTTGTTGTGTTTCTTTTTTCTTTTATATGTGAAAAAGCTTCATCTAAATTATAGCTAGGAGCTTGTAACTTATCTGTACCCTTAATTATATTCACGTAGGTATTGTAGTGCTTTGAAGACTTGAATTCATTTAATTCATCTTCGGAAAGCTCATTGTTTAGCCATCGTGATAAGAATATGTCGTCTAATTTATTCATTTTCATTTATTCGTTTCTAAATATAAAACGTTATAAAAACAGAATACCCTACCCCTTTAAGGGAGATTCTCTATTTCTGTTCTAAGTTTAAGTAAAGCTTTATGCATTAACTTCTCAATAGCCTTTACGGAAACACTAGATAGTTCAGCAATTTCACGATACGTTTTTTTCTCAATTCTATTTAATAAAAATACTTCACGTTGCCTATCTGGTAAAGAAGAAATTGCTTTTTCTAGTTTTATCATAAATTCTTTTTCTTCTAAAAGATATTCAGGGGATTCATTAGTAGTATTGTTATTGATGTGTTTTATTTCTTTCTGATGTTTAAGTTTAACGGTTTCATGGCGTAGCAGACTATTACTTTGATTAATTGCTATTCGGAATAAATAACTTTTTGCAGTTTCAGTTGTAACCTTAGCGCAGTTATCCCACAGTTTTATAAAGGAGTCTTGAACAATGTCATCTATATCCTGAAGTCCTCCGAATTTATAGAACAGAAAGTTTCGTAATAAAGTAGCATTAGTATTGAAAAAAAAATGAAATTTTTTTTCTTTGCATAAGCCAATATCTTCATTTTCTGAATTAGACATATTTTTAAAAGAGTAAATGTTTTTTAGAGATGTTAAAGCTAGTAGTTATTTTACAACTATCAAAAAAATATTTTAGGGGTAGGGTAAAAGCTTTTTTAAGTGTTATATATGTATACAAACAAATTAGTTTTTTGTTTATATAAGTTAATTTTTAAGTTGGTTTTAGGTAAAAGAGGCTGGTTTTACAACCAGCCTCTTTTTTTAAACAATTAATTTTATTAAAAGAAAATACATTACCCGAATGATACCCCTTAGTTTCAAAAGCAATATCTTACCCAGATGTTGCTTTTATTTTTTAGAAACCTATGATTGTTCTAGCGATTATAAAATAAATAAGGATTCCGAAAATGTCATTACTTGTAGTAATAAATGGTCCTGTTGCAATTGCAGGGTCTATTCCTCTTTTATCTAAAAATAATGGTATGAATGTGCCTATTACCCCAGCAACTATAATTACAATGAATAAAGATATTGAAATAGCTAGAGATGTTTTTATTTCGGCATCAGTACTAAGTGTATAAATAAATAAAAGGACAGATAAAATAATACCGTTTACGATAGCTAAAAGTAGTTCTTTCCATAAACGATTTGCAATACTTCCTTTTACATCGTTATTTGCTAAACCTTGTACGATAATGGCACTCGATTGTACTCCTACATTTCCCGCCATTGCGGCTATTAAAGGAGTAAAAAAGAATAGTATCGCTTGACTTTGAATAAATTCTTCATAAGTACCCATAATAGCAGCAGCTCCTACTCCACCAAATAAGCCTAAAATAAGCCAGGGTAAACGAGCTTTTGTAAGTTGAGCAATAGTATCACCAGCTTCAACATCTTGGGTTAAACCAGCGGCCATTTGGTAATCTTTATCTGCTTCATCCTTAATAACATCTACAATGTCATCAATGGTTATTTGACCAACAAGTCTTCCCATTTCATCAACAACAGGCATTACAATTAAATCGTATTTCTGCATGATATTAGCAACTTCTTGATCATCTTCTTCTACTTCTACAAAAGTAATTTTAGGGTTATAAATGTCTTTAATTGGAGTGTTGGTAGAAGTAGTTAAAAGACTCTTTAATGATAAGCGTCCTTTTAAAATATCGTCATCATCAACAACATAAATAGTGTGTACTTTTTCAAAAGCTTCAGCCTGTTTACGCATTTCTTTTACACAATGCATAACTGTCCAGTTGTCTTTTACAGCTATAAGCTCTTTACGCATTAAACCACCTGCAGTATCTTCATCGTAACGTAAAAGATCGACAATATCTTTTGCATGCTCAACATCTTCTAGTTGAGAAATTACTTCTTCTTTTTTTTCTTTAGGAAGGTCAGCAATAATATCTGCTGCATCATCAGTTTCTAACTCATCAATTTCCTCAGCTATTTCCTTTGAAGAAAGAGCTTTAAGTATTTTATCACGTATGTCATCATCTAACTCAGCAATAATCTCTGAGGTCAATTCACTATCAAGTAACTTGATGATATAAACAGATTGATCAAAGTCTAATTCTTCAAGTATTTCGGCAACATCAGCATGATGAAGTTCACTTAATAGTTCAGTTAATTGAAGATCATTGTTTTCATGAATTAATCCTTTAATTTGATTGACTACTTTATGGTCTATATGAAAATGCATGTTACAAAGATACTTTTTTAAACGAAAAAAAGAGGCTAGTTTTTAGCGATGTCTTTTTCTATAATACAGGTTAAATCAATGAATTCCTGAACTGATAATTGTTCAGGCCTCATATTGAATACTTCTAACGCTCTTATTTCGTCTGACAAGTTCATACTCTTCAGACTGTTTCGTAAGGTTTTTCTGCGTTGTTGGAAACCTGTTTTAACAACTCTATAAAATAATTTTTCACCACATGGTAAACTATAGTCTTCTTTACGGGTTAACCTCATTACACCAGAGTCTACTTTTGGAGGTGGGTTAAATACATTTGGAGGAACCGTAAATAAATATTCAGCATGATAAAATGCTTGAGCTAAAACAGACAATATTCCATATGTTTTACTTCCGTGTTTTGCGCAAATTCGTTGGGCAACTTCTTTTTGAAACATACCAGAAAACTCAGGTATTTGCTCTTTCATTTCTAATGTTTTGAAAACAATTTGAGTTGAAATGTTATATGGGAAGTTACCAATTATAGCAAAAGGGTCCTGGTTGAAAACTTCGTTGATGTTGTATTTTAAAAAATCTTGTTCAATGATTTTGTTACTCAATTTTAAATAATGAGCGCCTAAATACTCAACTGATTCGGAATCAATTTCGATAACATAAGTATCAACATCTTTATCCAATAAGTATTTAGTTAGTACACCCATTCCAGGGCCAATTTCTAATACTTTTGTGTAATTCTTTAAAGTAAGAGTATCAGCTATTTGTTGAGCAATAGTTTCGTCTTTTAAAAAGTGCTGTCCTAAATGTTTTTTTGCGCGTACCTTATCCATTACTTAATATTTGTTGCAATTATTTGCTCTATTTCATGTCGGTCTTTTTTCGAAAACCAAGATAGTTCTAGAACATGTGTGTTATTGTCGTGAAAAACTACTTCTGGTTCGCTTCCTCCTTGTGTTGGTATAAAGCGTTTTATTTCAGTGTAGTTAATATTTTTGCGTTTGTATTTAAAGCCCTCATTGTGAAATACAAAACCAGGTTTTTTTGCGGTTAATTGCATGAATAGAAATAAGAGTGTGAATAACACAAAAACTACATTCAAAGTATAAAATAACCAAACTGGAATTAAAGCATTTAAAAGCATCATTATGAAATTGAAAACTAAAAAAGCTGTAATTACAGCTGCAAATAACATTACAGCTTTTATGATATATAAAGATGTTGCTTTAAATTCTTTATGCATGAAATTCTTCTATAATTAATAGTTCAGTTCTAAAAGCAAGCATTTTTGATCCGAATTTAGCTATACCAGCATCACGTAGTCTAGGCGCGTCTTCTTTGTAATATGCTTGTAGGTCGTCGTTGCTTTTAGCGGTGTATTGTATGGAATAATTTGTTCCTTCCATTTCTTCTTCAACTAAAATTTTTGTCATTTTAGCAGAAATAAATTTACCTGTAGCAAGCACCTCTTTTATATGTGGTTTTATCCAAAATAGCCAGTCATAATGGATGCTGTCTTCTACGTTAATGGTAACATTATAAATAATCATATTGCTTTAAAATTTAAGCAAAAATAAGGTTTTTTAAAGCAAGTATGGCCTAGTAGGTAAATTAACTATTTTTATTCGTGTCTCCTCTAAGTTTGCGATACATTTTTTGAGCTTCAACAAAATGGATACTGTCGGCATGATTAAATATAATTGCTTCAAAATACTCAGTAGCTTTGGGTGTATTGTCGAATTTATTTAATTGTAAATAGGCAAGCCTAAATAAAGCATCATCAACAAAAACACTTTCTTTAAGTGTGTTTATAATTCGCTCATAATTACGGGTTGCTTTCTCGTAGTCCCCTTGTTGTTCAAACAATTTTCCTTGAAGAAATAAAGCATCGTCTACTATTTTGTTTACAGGGTGTTTGTTTAAAATATCATCGAGAAGTTCTATTGCTTCTGGTTTTTTGTTTTGAAAAGCGAATAAGTCAGCTTTAGCGTATTTTTTTAAAGCAACATGTAAAGAGTCTTCATTTATATGATCGTTTATCAGTAAATGTAAGTCAAGGGCATCATTAGCAATTAATTGAGAAGTTGAAGTTTTTAATACTTTCAATTGTTGTAAAGCCCAATCAAAATCCCCTTTGTAGTAACTTGTTTTAGCTACTTTAAAACGTGCTTCTTGTGATAAAGTATTGTTTTTTAAATGACGTTGAATTTTTGAATAGTTTAATAATGCTTGGTTAAATTTATCATCGGCTACTAGAATATCCGCTTGTGTCATTTGAAAGCGGGCCTTGTCAAATTTTACTAAAGGTTGTTTTTCATTGTTCTTTAAAAAATTGATAGCTGAGTTTATATCGTGTTTTTTAAAAGCTAAGAAGTTAGCGTAAGCCAATTGAATTTTCAGTGTGTTGTTGTTTATTCCAAAACTATCTAATGCTTTTTGATATGCGGTTGCAATTGAATTGTGCTCGGAAGAAGTACCAGTTGCTTCTTTCATTTCGAGTAAAAAAGTAAGTACACTAATTCTGGTTTTTTTTGCTAATGGTTGCTCTTGAATAAAAGTAAATATTTTTAGAGCAGTTTCTAGGTCTTCTTGTTGTTTTGTTAAAACACCTAAATTAAATATTCTGTTTAGTGTTTCTTCTTTTCTTTTAAAAATGGCTTTTTCCTGAATAAAAGCTTTGTTGAATTCTTTTTGCTGAACAAATAACCAACTTAATTGCTCGTTCCAAAATGTATCTGGAGCTGTTTGCAGGTTTTTTAATAAAGCTCTTTTTAATAAAATGTTATTTTCATTTTTTGGATTATCGCTTAAAAACTTTCCAATTAGGTTCTGAACAATTGTAGTATTTTGTTTACTTTTTTTAATCAGCTTTAAGTAGCTGTTAAACATTTTTTCAATTTTATTTTGTTGTCCATAAATATTAGCCAGCTGAAAATCGAAATTTGCATTTTTGTTTAGGGCAATAGCTTTATTGTAGGTGATTTCTGCTTCGGATAATAAACTGTAGTTTTCAAATCGTTGCCCGATTGTATGTGCGTAATTTGGGTTTTTGTCTATAGCACCAATAGCGTTGTTGTATGCTTTTCGCGCATTGATACTATCTTTTTGTAAGGTGTAATTGTATCCAAGTTCCACGAATAGTTGTGGTTGACGGTGTCTTTTATTTAGTTTTTCAATTAAAATACGCTCAGCAATACTGTACTGCTCAAGTTCCTGATGGCATTTTATTTTTTTAATAAAGTAATCCGTTCGATGTGGTTGTTTTACTAAAATTTTATCATACTCTAATAGAGCTTTGTTGAATTCTCCCTGTCTGAAAAAAGCATTAGCAAGAGTAGTATTTTGTCCAAAGGAAATAATTGTAAAAAGGAATACTACATAAAAAAGAAGTTTACGCATGATACTTTTTAGGTATTTAATATCCTTAAATATAAAGTTGTGTTTTTTTGTATTGGATGAAAAATAAAAATTAAGCATAGTCAAAGTTACGGTTTATTTTTATTTCGAAAAGCAGGAAGGAAATGATGTTTTAGCTAAATAAATTTAAAGCGAGTAAAAGAAGAGAAACTAGGGACAAAAAAAGCGCACTATTAAATAGTACGCTTCTTAAATAAAAAATGATTTAGTTGTTATTTAACAACTAAACGTTTTGTTGTAGAGAAATTGTTTTCTGTAACTTTAACCACATATATACCAGATCGTAGACTAGAAATGTTAAGTTTAGTATCGATTTTTTGGTCAATAACTTTTTTTCCTAACATGTCGAAAACTTGAACATGTTTAGGGCTGTTAGATACAGTTGTAATATTTATTGAACCTGTGTTTGATGGGTTTGGGAAAATGTTAAACTTTTCAATTTTATTATCAGTAACTCCTAATGCTGCACCAGCTTCAAATTCCACCTTATCAAGAAACAATTCTTCAGTTGAAGCGTTGCTCCTAAATTCAATAACTAATTGAAGTGTGACTTCATCAGGAAAGCCTGTTGCTAATCCATTTTGCCATGCCCCTTCAATCCCTAAGTTGTTAATATCTTGTGTGTTGAAAAAAATATCTGTTTCAGTAGCATTAGTTAAATCTTTAACATATATACGTAACACATCATTACCGGAATTATTTGCACCAGTTGAATACTCCCAACCTGTAACTGATAGAAAATAATCTATTTTCACAGAAGGACTTTGGTAGCCAGTAAAATCTACGGCATCAAATGTTAGTATCATACTACCATCAGTATCACTCATGGTATATCCCTTTCCTCCCTGAGTGTAAGTTGTAACTTCTGATACATCTGTAGTAACGCCAACAGCATCACCATCAGATAATCCTGTACTTGGTGTATCATATGGTACAAAACTGGCATTAAATCCCATTTCACCTCCAATACTGGTGTAATTTACAATCGGCCCTCCATTATTTACTAGTGAATGTGCTGCTGTGTTCGGATCAGTATAATTTCCTCCTATAGCAGTAGGTTCTTCAAAACTAGTGCTAGCTATCGGGATTTGTGCATTAACACTAGTGAAATTAGTTACAACGATTGAAACTAAAAAAAAGTAGATTTTTTTCATAATTTTTGTATTAGTTAGTTAGTAAAACCTGAGGCACAAAAATACAAAATATTAATTAGGTTTATTGAATACATTTGTTAATCAGTTGATTTTAACGGTAAAATAACATTCACGTGTCCAATGTTACCTAAAAGTTATGTGTGTTACTAGAATGTTATCTTCTAAATATTTGTGTTTGTAAGTTTGATATATATAGTACCTTTGGTTGAAGATCATAATTAAATTAAACAATGAGTTCGGATAGTATTAAAATTTTATTGGTAGATGATGAGCCTGATATTTTAGAAATTGTTGGGTATAACTTATCCTCAGGCGGATATCAAGTATTTACTGCTGTTAACGGTTTAGAAGCGATAGAAGTTGCTAAAAAGGAGTTGCCAAATTTAATTATTCTGGATGTTATGATGCCAAAAATGGATGGTATTGAAGCTTGTGAGCAATTAAGAAAGTTGCCGGAGTTATCCAATACCATAATTACGTTTTTAACCGCTCGTAATGAGGATTATTCACAAGTTGCTGGTTTTGATGCCGGAGCTGATGACTATATTACTAAACCTATTAAGCCAAAAGTGTTGTTAAGTAAGGTAAAAGGCTTATTGCGTAGAACCTCAGTTGAAAAGAATGATGAAAATTCATTAAATATTGGTCAATTAGTAATTAATAGAGACGAGTACAAAGTACTAAAAGAAGGTGTAGAGTTAGTTTTACCAAGAAAGGAATTTGAGTTGTTATTTCTGTTGACCTCAAAGCCAGGTAAGGTGTTTACGAGAGATGAAATATTAAATGCTGTATGGGGAAATGATGTTGTTGTAGGAGGAAGAACAATTGATGTACATATTAGAAAGTTGAGAGAGAAAGTAGGGGAGCAATCTTTTAAAACAGTAAAAGGAGTAGGGTATAAATTCGTGGTTAACTAGTTAATGAAAATAAAAAAAACATACAGGTTTGCGTTATACTCCTCATTAATGATTACTATATTGTTGAGTGCTTTGTTAATAGTTTTTTTTTACAAGGAATTAACTTTAGTAAATAGCATTGGTTTTATAGTTGCCTGTTTTACAATTTGTTTGTTTGTAATACAATATCGATCAGAAAAATTTATATATAGATTAATAAAGAAAACGTATGAAGAGGTTTCGTTATTAGATGAAACTAATTTACATCAGGAAGCTGTTACTACCGATATTAAAACACTTACGAGTGATGTGAAAAAATTTGCTCGTGAGAATAAATTAAAAATCGAAACACTTCAAATTAGAGATGAATATCGTAAAGAGTTTATGGGTAATATTGCTCATGAATTAAAAACCCCTTTATTTACAATTCAGAGCTACATTCTTACATTATTAGATGGTGCTGCTGAAGATGAAAACGTAAGAGAAAAATATTTAAATAGAGCTAGTAAAGGAGTTGATAGGCTTATTTATATTGTAGATGATTTAGATTTAATTACTAAAATTGAAGTAGGTAATTTAAGCTTAAAAATTTCAGAGTTTGATATCTTAGAAATGATAAAAGAAATTTTTGAGTTGTTTGAAATTAAGGCACAGTCAAATGGAGTACGATTGATTTTTGATAAACTATATTCAAAACCAATTCTAGTAAAAGGAGATAAAGAGAAAATACGACAAGTAGCTACCAATTTAATTGTAAATTCAATTAAGTACGGTCAAAATAACGGAACAACAGAAGTTAGTGTAGAGCAATTAAATCAAGAAAAAATTGTTGTACGAGTAACGGATAATGGTATAGGAATAGAAGCATCACACTTGCCGAGGCTTTTTGAACGCTTTTACAGGGTTGATAACACCGGTTCTAGGGATAAGGGAGGGTCTGGTTTGGGCTTGTCTATAGTAAAGCATATTATAGAAGCTCATGATCAAAAAATATACATTGAGAGTGAGTATGGAGTTGGATCAGAGTTTTCTTTTACTTTGGAAGCAGTCAAATAAATCAGAGAAACATATACTATCCTCATTAGTTGTTGAAAGACCTTTATAATTACCTACTGCCTTTAATTTTTCAATACAAAAATCATCTTGTTCACAATAGGGAACATAATTATGTTCTTGAAGTCTTTCAGCCAAATATAGCTGTTCAAATTGCCCTGGCGTTGGAATAAAAAAAGCCTTCTTGTTCATTTTAGCCAAATCCATAATAGTGGTATAGCCCGATCTTGCAATAATAATGTGACTCTCGTTAATTGCATGTTCTAATTCTGAGCTTGTCATGTAATTATAGCAAGTGATATTTTTCTCTGTTTTTTTTGTTTGTTCTGCTTCTATAACCCCTTTTATAAGAAGTGTTTTTTTAGTAGTATGCTTTAGCTCTGAAAATACTTTGTTTTCTAAAAGTGTACGTTGTGGTTCTGGTCCTGATAAAACGATTAAATAGTCATAGGTAACAGTTGTTGTTTTTCTTTCGAATCGACTTAAAGTTCCAATGTATTTTATATTGATGTTAGCATTGTTTACCTGACTAAGTTTACCACTAAAATTAAGGTCGCTTTTAAAATCAGGAATCCAACATTCATCAAATTTTTTAATAATATACTGATGTGTTTTGCTGCTTAATTTGGTAGTTATTCCACTCAAAACATTTAGTTGGTGTGTAATATATATTGATGGGATGCTTTTGTGATAGATGCCAAATCTATTATCTGAAATTATTCCATTAATATCTTTTTTTTCGATTAGTTTGTTCACAAGTTTTTTCTCTTGTTGAACAGCGTTGATTAGTTTAGGAAAATTTAATGCTAATTTCAGTTTAAAGAACATCCCTTTTTTAGCGTATTTTATGTTGTAAGAAGGGAGTGTAATGTGTTCAAGGTTCGGGAACTCTTTTTTTAATAAAGCTAAGGCATTTCCGTCAGAAGCTATTATGGGTGTAAAACCGTTTTTTTGTAATTCATTGATTATCGGAATGCACCTTGTGGCATGACCTAAACCCCAATTTAATGGAGCGACAAGTATGTTTTTTGGTTTTGCCATGAATATTAAGGCAAGTTACATTATTTTTGTCAAAAATATAACGCACAGTGGGAAGTAAGAATAAATTAAAGAGATTCAACGAGAATGCAACTTTTTCAAATGTTTTTCAACCTTTAAGGGAAGAAATAACTGATGAAACCTTTAAGTTAAAAGGAAAATGGAATACAGATTTCTTTAAAAACGATAACCCAATTGTGTTAGAATTAGGTTGTGGTAAAGGGGAGTACTCTGTGAGTTTAGGCGAACGTTTTCCTGAAAAGAATTTTATTGGAATAGATATAAAAGGGGCGCGTTTTTGGAGAGGAGCAAAAACAGCTATTGAAAACGACATGAATAATGTAGCGTTTATACGAACTCAAATAGAGTTAATCGACTTACTTTTTGAAGAAAATGAAGTGACTGAAATTTGGATTACTTTTCCTGATCCTCAAATAAAATACAAGCGTACTAAGCATCGTTTAACAAATGAAGTGTTTTTAGCTAAATATAAAAAGGTGCTAAAAGATGATGGAGTTGTGCATTTGAAAACCGATAGCGAGTTTATGCATGGGTACACTTTAGGGTTGTTACATGGTGCAGGACATGAAGTGTTATATGCAAATCATAATGTGTACAATAACGAGGGTGCTCCAATTGAAGTAACAGGAATTCAAACCTTTTATGAAAAGCAATATTTAGAGGTTGATAAATCAATTACTTATATTAGATTTAAAATAAAATAATCATGCACTTGTCAGTCTTGTTTTTGTATTGTTTTTTGTGGTCGTTTTTCGGAGTGTTACCTCCAGGGATACTGAATATAAATGCTGCAAAAATAAGTGTTGAGCAAGGAAGGAGGGCTGCGCTGATATTTACGTTAGGTGCTTGTTTGGTTATTGCTGCTCAAGCAGGGATGGCAGTTATTATTGCAGAGTTTTTAAATCTATCAGCTGATGAGTTGTCTATAATTCAGAAAGTTGGAGTTGCAATTTTCTTTTGCTTATCTATTTATTTTTTCTTTTCGGCGAAAGTAAAGTCAGAGCCAAAAAAATTCGAATTAAAAAAGAAAAGAAACCTATTTTTAAAAGGACTTATATTTTCAGTGTTAAACGTATTTCCTATTCCTTTTTACAGTTTTGTATGTACTACATTAACAACTTCAGGGAACTTTAGTTTTTCAACTTCAGATGTAATTATTTTTATATTAGCTATAGTGGTAGGTAGCTTTTTAGCAATCAGCACTTATATTATGTTGTTTAAGAAATCTAATAAAAGCGAAAATTTTGGAAGAAACACAAATTATGTATTAAGCTTTCTAGCACTCGCATTGGCAATTTTTTCATTAGTAAAATTAAGTTTTTAGATGCTTGCAACGGATGATAATTTTTTTGAAAGGGTTTATAAAGTAGCCAAGTTAATTCCAGAAGGTAAAGTGACTTCTTATGGTGCAATAGCTAGTTTTTTAGGAATGGCTAAAGGTGCGCGAATGGTAGGATGGGCAATGAATGGCTCTAAAGTAAAAGACGTACCCGCTCATAGAGTAGTGAATAAAAAAGGACTGTTAACCGGAAAGCATCATTTTGAAGGAACAAATTTAATGCAACAATTACTTGAAAATGAAGGGATAGTGATTATTGATAATCAAATCCAAAATTTAGAATCTTGTTTTTGGGATCCGATAAAAGAGCTAAAGTCTTCTATTTAAAAAAAAATATTACACCATAAATTGTTAGGATGTTTTAATTGCTGTGTCTAAGAAGATACTTCGTTAGTATTTAATTATGTTAAATCACACAACGTGTGTATATTTGCGGAATATATAATTCAATACAACCATAGATGAAAATTGAAAGAAAAGACGTTTTAAAAGCATTAGAGCAAATTACTGTTCCTGGTGAAGGAGCTAATATGGTAGAAAGCGGAGCGATACAAAATGTATTGACTTTTGGAGATGAGGTTGT
>Ga0209291_1000450_pt1 | contig 39522 bp, 31 predicted proteins | sample GOMGulsemesocosm_FD_184633 | JGI IMG/M metagenome (GOLD analysis project Ga0209291, IMG submission 184633) | Methane-oxidizing microbial communities from mesocosms in the Gulf of Mexico - GOM9B Gulf of Mexico (SPAdes) (version 2) | ecosystem: Environmental > Aquatic > Marine > Cold seeps...
AAAACTTAGTGCCTTTATACGGGTAAAAAAACCGGACTTTTTTGTCATTGTTGATTTTCGCTTTGTTTTGCTAGGTGGTTAGCGCCAATTGTCGCTACTAGCTGTAATTCATCGAGTATTTCTAATAATTCAGGTTCAATATCAGAAATCTTAGCATGTTGTTTTAATTCACTCTCAATTGAGTATGCAAGCTGCTTCAATTGAGGAACACCAGTATAACAGCAAGCCCCGTGAAGTTTATGAATGATTTTTAATAATTCAACACCGTCTTGGATACTGATGGCATGCTCAATAGCACTAATCGTCTCAGGAATGGTATCTAACAGCATTGTTAGCATATCGATCGCGAGTTCTTCCTTGTTCATTGCTTGTTGCAGTGACTCGTTCCAATCAATATGTTTGGCATTTTGATCATGAGACTGATGCTGATCGATTATATGTTTATGCTCTAACTGTCGGGTGTTTTTACTATGACTGGAGTCAAGCCAATGTGCCAAAATATGATCAATAGATTTTTCGCGTAACGGCTTAGTTAAAAAATCATCCATGCCTTTATTGAGCCAGATTTGTTTTTCTTCTTCTAATGCATGAGCGGTTGTCGCGACAATCGGTACAAGTTGATTGATACCTTGTTTACGGATAATCGCTGTTGCTTGTATGCCATCGAGTACCGGCATTTGAATATCCATGAAGATAATATCAAACTTGGTATTGGTACACGCAGCAACGGCTTCTTCACCATCGGATGCTTGTACTAGAGAACCCACCTTATCCTGCAGTATTGTACTTATTAATTTTAGATTCGCGGCATTATCATCCACCACCAGTGCACGTTTATTTGGGTGCATTACTGGCCGCAGGATAGGGCGCTCTATTAACGGTGAGGAATAGGTTTCGATTCCTTCGATACTATTAAATAATCGCTTCATACTAATCGGGTCAAGTTGGCAGTATTTAACCCCTAACGCGATGATCCTTTGGTGTAGGATCAAATCGTTGCTATTGATGAGTACAGTCGAGTCGATTGATTCAGGCAGATTGTTGACTAGCATTTCCAAGCTACTCAAATCGTTGTATGGACCATCGTAAGAGATCACCACACTGTCGTATTGGTGGCTTTGCTGTTGTGTGTGCCAAACATCCGGATTATTGGCGCAATCAACCTGTGCTCCCCAATGATGAAGCTGAGTTAGAACGATATCGCGCTTGGTGATGTTACCGTAATAGAGATGTACGCGGCCGTTAAGCTGTGCATTAATGTGGAATTGTGGTTTTAGATTACTCTCACCGATAAGAACGTTGCATGAGAATTGTGAACCGATACCTGGCTCACTGATACAGGAGATCGTGCCACCCATTTCTTCGATCAGTTTTTTGGTAATAACCAGGCCAAGACCGGTCCCACCATACGTTCGACTAATACTGTTATCGGCCTGTTCAAAGGCATTGAACAGGCGCTTTATTTGGTCATTATCAATACCAATACCTGTATCAATGACATCAAAATACAGTTTGTGCTTTCCTTCAGATAGCTGTTTAGAGGCTACATTTAACCGCACACTACCGTTCTTGGTGAACTTTATCGCATTACCAACGAGGTTAGTGAGAATTTGCTGTAATCGCTGTTGATCGCCCACCACGTTATCGAGGGTTTTAGGGTTAACATCAATAATTAAACTGATGTCTTTCTCTAAGGCTTGATTGACTAAAATGTTAGTCACATCATCAACAGTGTCCCGTAAGTTGAATGAGGATCTATCAAGATGGAGTTTACCCGCTTCGAGTTTGGAGAAGTCGAGGATATCCTCGATTAAGTTATAAAGACTCTGACCAGAACGCTCGATAATTTGTAGAGAATCAATTTGATTGGGCAGCAATTGTGTTTTTAGTAACTGTTGGGTTAGGCCAATAACGCCATTTAACGGTGTCCGCAGTTCGTGTGACATGTTCGCTAAAAATTCTGATTTTACTCGGTTCGCTTCCTGTGCTTTACGGTTGGCAATATCAAGCTCAACGTTTTTTATTTCTATTTGCTCCATTGATTCGAGCAATTCGCTGGTTGCACTGTCGATATTGTGCTGCATTCGGTCATGATAGCTTTTGAGGGAACCGGCGATAGCATTGATGCCGCGCTTGAGAATTTCCAGCTCGCCTATCAGGTTGCCTTGTAGGCGTGTGTCTAGCTTACCTTCGCGAATTTTAGCAACGGCACGAACCATTTCTGAAATGGGTTTGGTGACATTATTAATGAGCCGGAACGTAAAGAATAAGTTGAGCTGAATCCCCAATAAAATAATAATAAAGGTAGTGACTGCAATACGGTGCTGTTGCAGCAAGGTATTATGACTATTGAGCTGCATCACTATATACCCAATAATTGGCTGAGTATTATCCTCTTCTTGCGAGGTTATTTTCTCCGAGGTGATCGGTGCGGTAATAATAATATTATCGTCACTGGTGGTTATCTTTATTTCTTGGGGCATTTTAGCCGCAGAAAAATTATTGAAATTGCCGATCATCCGATGATAATTGCTGGTCACAAAGAGTTCATTGAGCTCGTTGTATACGGCAATGGAGTTAATTAACGGCGAATGCGTTCGATGCATCCGATCGATAAGGTTTTTAAGCGATTCTCTATTATTATTATGTAAATTATTTTCGGCGGTGATCGCAAGCGGTGTTATTATATTAACCCCTTGCTCTTCAAGCGTATTCTCTAGCTCATTAAAAAGACTTAACGTGAAAAAACCACCCAGCATTAAACTAACAAGGATGGTAGGCGCTAAAGTAATAGTAAATACCCATGAGCGCAGACTATAATTGGCTGTAGGAATCATTTGTGGGAAAATAGCCTTAATCGAATGTGTTAAAAACGCATTTTACGTTTTCCATTGACATTCATAATAGCACTGAGCTGTTAGTTTTGTAACTTTAAATTCAATCAAATTAATTAAGTAGTATCAATAGTATGCCAAATTTTTATGCGCCAAAGAAACAAGTAAAAAAAATGCGAAAGCAGCAATCTGTCACGATTGAAAAACTCGACTTAGCCTGTAAGGGGCTTGCGTATGTCGATAATAAAGTTGTCTTTGTCGCTGGGGCACTGCCTCAGGAGCAAGTTGATATTCAAATAATCGATGAGCACAAAACGTGGGCAACCGCACAATTACTTGATATTACAAAGGCCAGTGATAAACGTATCACGCCAGCATGTTCGCATTTTGAGTTATGTGGCGGTTGCCAAACGCAATACATCAGCGGTGAAGATCAGCTGACTTATAAAGAGCAGGCACTAAAACAGCGTTTAGGGGAAGACACAAAAACCTTAACCTGGGAGCCTGCGATAACGTCACAACCGTGGCATTATCGTCGCCGCGGTCGTATTGCAGTTAAAGTAGAAAAGAATAATAAACTTCGTGTCGGTTTTCGTAAAACCGCCAGCAGTGACATCGTTAAGATTAAACAATGTAATGTGCTAGCCAAGCCGTTTAGTGATTTGTTTGAGCCATTAGCGCAACTTATTGATAGCCTAACCGCCAGAGATAAAGTCGGCCATGTTGAAGTGATCGCGACGGAACAACAAAATACACTGCTATTTCGTTGTTTAGCGAATTTATCCGTTCAAGATAAGCAAAAACTTAATATTTTCTCAGCAGCACACAACATCGACATCTTGTTAGAGTTGGATAACAAGAAAGTGATTTCGTTAGATGACGCGTTGGCTGAGCCGTTGAGTTATCAATTAAATGATGTCGCGCTTGAATTTAGCCCTGGTGATTTCATTCAAGTTAATCAGCAGGTCAATGAAAAAATGGTTGCACGTGCGATTGAATGGTTAGCATTAGATAGCGACAATACGGTGCTGGATTTATTCTGTGGTATTGGCAACTTCAGTTTCGAAATTGCAAAACGTGCCAAGTTAGTCGTTGGTGTCGAAGGTGTTCGTGAAATGGCAGAACAAGCACAACGAAATGCTTCGAACGCCAATATCGATAATGTGACATTTTTCCATTGTAATTTAGCGCAACCATTAACCGAGCAACAATGGTTTAGTGGAAAATTACGTAAGAAAGTAGATCGTATCTTACTCGATCCTGCGCGCGATGGTGCACTAGATATTTGTAAGCAACTGTCACAATTACAACCACAACGCATTGTATATGTTTCTTGCGAACCAGCATCTTTAGAGCGCGACAGTAAGGTTATCATTGAACAAGGTTACCAATTGCAGAAAATTTGTGCGATGGACATGTTTCCTAACACTAAACATGTTGAATCTATGGCGTTGTTTGTTAAAGTTAAAACCAAACCGAAACGGATAAAAAAACGCTTAGGATAAAGTTAGTATGGTGGCAGTAAGAGAAGGGCATCTTGATGGCAACTTTGACATCGACCGCTGGGTCGATAATTTTGGCTTGGAGCCGGAACAAGTTGCGCAACTAAAATCATTATATTTGATGCTGGAAGCCAAAGCGTTGGCAGAAGATCAATTACCAATTTTGAGCAAAGCCAGAGAAATGGCTGAAATTTTGCAATCGATGCACATGGATCTTGAGACGCTATTAGCGGCGTTGATTTATCCATGGCTCGAGTTGCAACTGCTAGATCAAGAAGAAATTGTGGCCGCCGCTAGTGAATCGGTCTATCAGTTGACTACTAACGTTAGTGAAATGGCAGCGATCAAAAGCCTTCATGGTCACGGGCGTAACCTCTCTGGCGTTCAAGTCGATAATTTAAGACGCATGTTAATGTCGATGGTGGCCGATGTTCGGGCTGTAGTGATAAAGCTCGCCGAACGTGTTGCCTATTTACGTGAAATAAAAAACAGCGATGAAGAAACAAGAGTACTTGCGGCACGAGAAATAGCCGATATTTACGCACCATTGGCTAATCGACTCGGGATCGGTCAGCTGAAATGGGAGCTCGAAGATATTTCTTTTCGTTACCTCCATCCAAACACCTACAAAAAAATTGCTGGTTTACTCGATCAACGCCGTCTTGAACGCGAAGCGTATATCGAGACGTTTGTTAAAGAGTTGGGGCTGGGATTAACTGATGAAGCGATTGACGCTCAAGTATACGGCCGGCCCAAGCATATTTATTCTATCTGGAAAAAGATGGATAACAAAAATATCGCGTTTGAGCAATTATACGATGTACGCGCTATTCGGGTTGTAGTTGACAAGATTCAAGATTGTTACGGTGCGTTAGGTAAGCTGCATTCGCTGTGGCACCACGTGCCAAGTGAGTTTTCTGATTATGTCGCTAATCCTAAACCAAATGGTTATCAGTCGATCCATAGTATCGTTGTTGGGCCAGAGGGACGTACGATCGAAGTACAGATCCGAACGGCGCAGATGCACCAAGACGCCGAAATGGGGGTTGCTGCACATTGGCGTTATAAAGAGGGTGTTGGCGCTACTAAAGACACCAGCTTCGAAGGGAAAATAGAGTGGCTGCGTAAAATTTTAGCGTGGCAAGATGACGTCAAAGACAGCGGTAACTTAGCGGATGAAGTTCGCTCACAAGTGTTTGATGACCGAATTTATGTTTATACGCCATCCGGTGAAGTTATTGATTTGCCAAAGGGCTGTACACCGCTCGATTTTGCTTATTATATTCATTCGCAAGTGGGTCATCGCTGCATCGGTGCGAAAATTAATAATCGTATTGTTCCTTTTACTTATAAATTAGAGACCGGCGAGCAGGTTGAGATATTGACCTCCAAGGAGCCTAATCCGAAGCGTGACTGGTTAAACCCAAGGTTAGGTTATGTCTTCTCATCGCGTTCGCGTTCTAAAATCCAACATTTCTTTAAACAGTTAGATCGTGATAAGAACTTGATTGCAGGCAAAGAGATTTTAGAAACCGAGCTCAATAATATTGGGCTTAAACTCAGCGATGCTAATGATGCCGTGGGGCGCTACAATACTAAAAACATTGATGATTTAATCGCTGGCGTTGGCTGTGGTGATATTCGGATAAATGCACTGGTTAATTATTTGCAATCTCTGCATACGCCTAAAGTGCCTGAGCCAATAGTACCGGTGACAAAAAGTGTTGCTGCTCCTAGCAGCGCCAAAGGTGATATTGTCGTCGAAGGTGTCGGAAATTTGCTGACTTATATGGCAAAGTGCTGTCAGCCGGTTGCTGGAAATAGCATTGATGGCTTTATTTCGCAGGGCAAGGGGATCTCGATTCACCGCCGTGATTGTGAACAATTGAAAGACCTATTGCTACGATATCCTGAGCGCAGTGTCGAAGTGAACTGGGGTGACGATGAAAACAGTCGCTACACCGTTGATCTGACCTTGTACGCAAATGACCGAACAGGCTTAGTGAGAGATTTGACTAATGTCATCGCTAATGAAAAAGTGAACTTGCTTGGGATGAACACGAAGACTCATCAATCGACTCAAACGGCTGAACTTGGATTAACACTGCAAGTGGAAAGCCAGAGTATTTTGTCACGATTAGCGAAAAAACTGACCGAGATAGAAGGCGTTTATCAAATAAAACGCCGCTAAAGGATAGCGCTTATTGTTGCTCTAAAGGCGTTTTATTGGTTTCAATAGGGCACAATGCATGCCAAAAAATGTCGAAAGAAGCTTCACGATATCGTTGGTTATCAATAAATTGTGGGTTGTCGATATAAAAGTTTCCGCTGGTGAAAAATTGAGCTTGGCAATGCAATGAAATCATTTCGACAGGGTGCGGTGCAAAGCATCCTGTTTGTTGGCCATGTTCAATCATCCCAATGATCATCCCAAGCTCTTGCGCCATCGCTTGTGTTTTATCTTGCGTCGTCAATAAGTGAGAGGCTTCAACCAATTGACAGAACTTTAGCTTGTCAGGGTTAGCGAACGCCCAATCAATCGCATTGTTCCACAACGCTTGTGCTAATTTTTTCAAATCATCGTTACTATCGCCAGGCGAGATCACCGCAAATTGTAACGACAATTCATGCTTAATTAACAAATAGAGCTGATGAACGAGTGCCTTCTTATTCGCAAAATGGTGGAATAGGGTGCCGGTAGCAACATTTGCCGCTTTAGCAATCGACGCTGTTGACGTGGTTTCAATGCCGTTACGACTAAAAAGCGCCAAGGCACTGGTTAATATCTGCGATTTCTTTTCTGTTATCTTCACATTGTTCCCATTAATAGGCGGCGTTAATGCCGCCTGCCTACAGCTTATCCTAGCGTAAGAATATTTTCAAAATCATTCGTTGGATAAAACTACCATAAGGGGGGTGCACCAGCTTACCGGTGTTTAAAAACTTACCGCGCGCCAATACCGTTTTTGCTTTAGAAAACGTTAAGAACCCTTCCTTACCATGGTAATGGCCCATGCCCGAGGCGCCAATCCCGCCAAACGGTGCGTCTTCAGCCGCCACGTGGAAAATGGCATCATTAATACAAACACCACCTGAATGGGTGTGTTGTAAAATGTTAGTTTGGGTCTTTTTGTTCAAACTCATGATGTAAAGTGCTAAGGGGCGTGGCCGTTGATTAATATAATCTAGCGCCTCATCCAATTCATCATAGCCTAAGATTGGCAGTATAGGGCCAAATATCTCTTGTTGCATCAACAACATGTCTTCAGAAACATTGGTCACTAATTGAGTTGCCATATTACGGGAAGCTGGATCAACGGGCCGCTCATTAGCGGCAACGATCTTAGCGCCTTTTTGTTGCGCATCATCTAACCAGCTAAGAAGGCGCTGATGTTGTGCTTGGTTAACGATATTTGCATAATCAGGACGAGATGAATCGCTACCATACATTGCTTGGAATTGACGTTGATATTCCTTAATAAATTCATCGATTTTATCATTGGGACAAAAGACATAATCAGGCGCGACACAAATTTGCCCCGCGTTTAAACATTTACCAAATATTAAACGTTCAACCGCCGTGGCTAAATCAATATCTGGTGCAACGATCACAGGGGATTTACCACCCAGCTCTAGAGTAACTGGTGTTAAATTATCCGCAGCAGCCCGCATGACATGACGCCCAACAGCCGTTGAGCCAGTAAAGATTAGATGGTCAAAAGGGAGTGCAGAAAATTGCGCCGCAATATCCGCTTCGCCTTCAATACAGGCGACTTCATCGTCACTAAATACTTCGCTAAGCATGGCAATTAACGCGGCATTAGTTTTGGGGGTAAATTCAGAAAACTTGATCATGGCACGATTACCCGCTGCAATCGCGGTGATTAGTGGACCAATCGATAGCATAACAGGGAAATTCCAAGGCACGACGATGCCAACGACGCCTAATGGTTGGTACTGGACACGTATTGTCGCCGGAGAAAGCAGCAATCCCGCAGAACGGCGTTGAGGCTTCATCCATCCTTTGAGCTTCTTGACGGTATAGTTAATATTCATCACACAAGGAAGGATATCTGCGAGCATCGTGTCATTGGCTGGTCGCTGACCATAATCTTGTTGCAGCGCTTCAATTAACTGGTCTTGATGTGCTATTAATCCAGCCTTGAGCTGGTTCAGTTTTTCTTTACGTTGCTTAACTGATGGTGCAGGTGCTGCCAAATAGGCCGATTTTTGCGTATTCAAAATTGTTTGAAGAGGTGATATCTCAACAGTCGAATCAATGGACATATTCATTTTAACTTCACTCGCGTTATTTTAGTTATCGTTAAGTTGTGTTTCAATTTTACCCGACTGATTGGTCGGTCTTGTGTTAATTTGCGCCCATTTAACCAAAAAGGCAAGCGCTTTCTAGCCGCTGAACAAGCGTAATGGATAATTAAAACGCCGTGCTGCCACCTGTATTACTTAGCGTCCAAGGTTGGAAACGCCATCACCGTAACGTTTTTTTATTTAACTGACCCTCTATTTTCCCATCCGGAACAGACGACAATTAAGATTGTATAAAAGTTCAAAATTTCGCTTGCTATTTATCTACTTTAACAATAGGATCGCACTGATAATCATTCTCATTAAGATTAAATTGGTGTAGTAGATAGTATGTATATTAGAAATAGCCTGACGGCGTTGATGTTGGTCATTCCATTAACGAGTGTTGCACAATCGTCTGTCGAGAAAGAACAGCAAGAACAAATAGTTGTTACCGGTACACGTACCGCCAAGTTGCTAAGTGATTCGCCGGTATTAGTGGAGGTAGTTAGCGGTGATATTATTTCTAAAATCAGTCAAGGCACGTTAGGCACTGCACTAAACCTTATTCCTGGGGTTGTGGTTGAACGCAGCCCTAAGGATGGTTATAACATCCAAATGCAAGGGTTTAGCAGCAAACATGTGCTGGTGTTAGTCGATGGACAACCACTTATTAGTCCGACGGATTCGTCAGCTGATTTAGACCAGATATCTGCCAGCAATATCTTACAAATTGAAGTTGTTCGCGGCGCTGCATCGGTAATGTACGGCAGTTCGGCGATGGGCGGTGTGATTAATATTATTACCAATCAGCACCCTGAAGACGGCTTGAGACTTTCATATGACATTAGTCAATATCACGACACGATTGACGATAATGATATTAACCATACGGTTAAACTCAGTGCGTCGGGAGAGGTGCTTGGCTGGAACACCACGCTCAACACGCTGCTGATAGATGATCAAGGTTTTGATTACGACCCGACAACTGTTAGCCAAGATGCCGCCAGCGTAGACAAGAAGTTTGTCACGTTACGCACCAGTAAAGCGAATGAAAAATTCGAATCAACGTTTAAGGTGCAGTGGCTTGATGAATTAAAGCGCCGTGACAGTTCAATTATCCCCGGTCAGAGCGGCATCATATTTTATCAAACCGAGGTCATACAACAACAACTCGACGCAGGCGTTAAGTCTCTTAATAAACCGTTAGAACCGTGGGAACTCAACGTGCGTTATAGCATGCATCAGGAAAATAGCGGACAATCCAATAGTAAACGTGATACCGACATTGAACTCTTTGAACTCAATGGACTCAAGGTCTTTCAATTGGGCGATCTGGAACTTGTAAGTGGCGGTAATGTTCATCTAGACCAACTTAATCAAGTTAAGCCGCTTGAACGAGTCATTGAAATTGACGATAAAGGTCGTGAAAGTATTGAGGGCTATGTTCAAGCCAACTGGGACCTAGGTAGTACTCAAATACTGACCGGTATGCGTGGCCAGTACGATTCTGACTTTGGCGGCCACGGTGCGCTGCGAATCAATGTAATGGAACGCCAAAAGCTAGCAAATGGTCACCTCAGCTGGCGCGCTGGCCTTGGCCAAAGTTATCGAGTACCAAATCTAAAAGAACGCTTCTACATCTTTGACCATAGTGCTTTAGGCTACATGGTATTGGGAAATGACGCACTAGTCCCAGAGACGGCCAATTCGTTTAACGCCAGTGCTCGCTTTAACACGGCATTAGCCAATAATAGCGTCGATTTCAGCAGTCATATCAGTGTTCATTATTCAAAGAGCAAAAACTTAATTGAGTCGGTTATCGATCCGGTGCAATCAACAGCTCAGGGCTTATCTATTTATGAATATCAAAATATTAGCGAATCAACTCGCTCAGGCTTTGATGTTAGCGGCGAGATAAAATTTAACCAATGGCAAATGCAACTCAACTATAGCTACCTTGATAGTGAAAAAAAAGACGGCACGCGCCTATTATCGCAGCCCCGCCATCAAGTAAAACTCAACCTCATTTATGATCTTGGCTATGACAGTCAGTTAATCGCCTATGGTGTATATCAGGCCGACGAGGCGATTTCAGCTGACTATAACGCTGTGAGTAACAATGAATATGCCATCTTCAATGTGGTGTTTACCCAACAGCTAACGAATGAATTGTCATGGCGTTTTAGTGCCGACAATCTATTAAATGAACATAAAGAACCCAGCGCCACTAGGCAGAATTTATTTGATGCTAGGCCAATAAACAGCCGCGTCATCAGCGCTGGTATCAGCTACCAATTTTAGAATAATAATCCCGGAGAAAGAGATGAGATTTAACCCAAACCCTACATTCAAATTATCAAGCCTAGCGCTGTGCGTATTGTTGACCGCCTGTGGCGGTAGTGACAACAAAACAGCGGTAGTCACCGAACCCGATCCAGAGCCAACACCGAGTGCGCCGACTCAAGGAACTATTTTTGGCCCTTATAGCACCGGTAGCGTTTCAGAATCGACCTTTGTTTATTATGATCTAGATACCAATGCCGTGGTTGAATTAACAACCGAGCAAGCTAGCGATAATGTGCAATGGGATATTGCATTTAAACGCACCGGTGTTTATTTAAACCAACACAGTGATAATGCGATAACCGCTTATGCGATGGGTCATAACAGCGATTTCTTCGATGGTGAGGGTAATGTCATCGCAGATAGTTTCATTAATGCAACCGCAGAGCTAGCACTTGATGATTATTTAAGTGTTAAGACTAGCGACGTACCAACCGATGATAGCCTTTTTGTTGGCGATGTCACCTCAAGTATTATCGACGGTTTCTATCACTACGATTCAACCACACATGTCGTCACCGCTGCTGACGATCATTATTTTGTGGTTAACTCAGACAGCGCGTTTACTAAATTTAGAGCGGCTGAGATTACGACGGCGGGTTATGGTATTGGCCAAATTACCTTTAAAACAGCTTATCAAGGCGCCGATGACGCAGAGTTTGGGCCTGAACAAGACTTAACGATTGATGCGGCGATGATATGTTCTGGTGATGTCACGGATGTGTACATCGATTTCGATATTAACCAAGAAGTGACCGCTGACGATGCATGGGATGTCAAATTACCTTGCGCAGAGGATAAAACAGGAGCTGGATTTGAAATTAATATTGCAGATGACAGCACGGCGCTACAAGACTTTGATAATCAATATACGGCGGTAGATCCTGCTTCTGCTGCGTATTACGGATTCAAAGAAAACAGCTATTCAGTCAAGGCGTTTGATGGCACTAGTTGGTATCAATATAACTTACAAGGTGGCCATAAATTGTGGTCACAATATGATGTTTACTTGGTGAAAACACCAACCGCGACTCATAAACTACAAATAACAAGTTATTACGACGCCGAAGGCACATCAGGCAACTTAAGCTTTAGAACCGACGAGCTGAATGAGTTAGCTGGCGAAGCGCCATAATTAACAAAACCTTGGCGGCGCTATCATCCTGCGCCGCTCATCTCTCTATCGTATAACCATATTGCGGAATTATTATGCTACCTCAGTTAGAACAAATCATGTATCAGTTGTCAGATCTTTTTATGGCGCCGGTATTGTGTCTTATTGCTTTGTTGTTTATCTATTCACTGTTTGCCAGCGGCCAACATATGATGCAGAGCATTCAACGCAAACGCTATTACAGTCATTTCTTACGTTTCTTGAATAATGGCGGCACCTCAGAGAAGGGTCATGCGCCAAAAGGGTATTCGCTAGCGAATCTATTTCAGTTATTTCCCGATGTCAGCAAAGATCAGCTCGATGTAGCGGCTTTAAAAGAGCTTGAAGGTGTCCGTAACGTGAGCCGATTAGCACCGATGTTAGGCTTAATCGCAACAATGATCCCAATGGGACCTGCACTAAAAAGTCTGGCCGATGGCAACATTCAAGGGATCAGTGAAAACCTAATCGTGGCATTTTCGGCGGTTATTTTTGGTTTAGTTATCGCGTCAATTACCTTTTGGATAGCCTCAATCAAGAAACGCTGGTTAGCTGAAGAACTTGTTGCATTAACTCCATTAATTGAGCAACGACAGCGTGCTCGTGCATTAAAGATAGTTAAAGACACAGGGGCCGCCGATGAAGCTGCTTGAAGAAGACGAAGCATTTAACCCTGCCTTATCGGTTGTTAACTTAGTTGATGTGTTTTTAGTCTTGATTGCGGCGCTACTTATCGCGATAGCCCAAAACCCGCTCAATCCATTTATGAGTGAAGATGTCACGGTAATTAAGAATGAAGGCAAAGAAAACATGGAGATCATTGTTAAGAAAGGCAATGTGATCGAGCGGTTTAAAAGTAGTGGTCAATCGGGCGCTGGCACTGGACGTAAAGCTGGAACAGCCTACGAAATGGCAGATGGAAGTATGATTTATGTTAAAGAATAATCTGATAATAAAATGCGCGATAATGTTGAGTATGGCATTGAGTGTATTGTTGACGAGTAACCAACTTAATGCAGCGCAAGCGGTAAAAATCTTGTTTATTACCAGCGCTCACACCAACACCGTAAAGATTGGACTATTGGCTGACACAGCGAAAGGGCGCGCAACGGTAGAACACAAATCGGCTAAATCATTAGCAACAAGCGCCGCTGATGCATCAGCACTAGCGTCGATATTTAACCAATATGATGTCGTGATTTTAAACGCTGTCTCCTCGAGAGAGTCGAGCAGTACATACGCGAGCTATCCCACCGCCGTTAGCTTAACAAATAGCCATGTAGTGGCGATGAATGGTATCGATAATCAAGCACTCAATAAAGGGTTTAGCAACGAGCAATTGACGGCGTTACAAGCCTACTGGAAAAACGCCGGACGCGTAAACCTCACTAACATGGGCAGGTATATCCTTGCCGGGACTAATCCACTGAGCGGGCATGTTGCCGATATCGGCGCCCCAATAGTGTTTCCAACGCAGGGTATTTATCACCCAAAACAACCCAAACTTATCAGCAAAAATTTGGCTCAATATCACCAATTTAGCGCGCCGACCGCTGGTCAGCCGCGGATTGCATTATTGATGCAACGTTATCAAATAGAAACAGAACAAACTCAACTCATTGACGAAACTATTGCGCAGCTAGAGGCTAAAGGGGCCTACGTTGTGCCGTTTTTCTTTAAGTTGAGCCGCACCTCTGGTGATTATCACCAGTTATTGCAATTACCCGTCGTGGCGCAAGAGCCTAACGGTGAAATGCGTACCCAAGTGGATTTAATTATTAATTTTCGTAATATCCATTGGGCTAATCAACGTAAAGTCGAGTTCGAAAAATTTGCAGTACCGGTGATGCAAGCGCTGACCTATTATGCGGGTGATGAAGCGGCTTGGCGCGCAGACAATCAGGGTATTTCGGCCAACATGATGTCATTTACCTTAGTGTTGCCGGAGAATGCTGGCGTGGTTGATCCGATGGTCGTGGCGGCGATTAACAAGGATGACCAATTAGAAGTTATTGATCAGCAGTTAACACACATGGTTAATAAGGCAATCAATTTAGTCGCGCTAAAATATAAAGCCAACGCCGAGAAAAAATTGACCGTCTTTGTGTGGGGGGATAAAGATGTTGGCGCCTCATTCATGAATATCCCAGACTCTATCGAGGCGATTAGTCAGCGTTTAGCGGCTGAAGGCTATCATACTGGCTTACGAGATTCGGCGTATATCACCGCTAACATTAAGAAGATACTCGACCCATTCTATCGAGACTTTGAGCTAAACGAACTACTCAATAACGATTTGGCTGAATTAATGCCTATCGAGGCCTATCTCAATTGGTTTAATACGTTACCGACAGCGGTTACCGAGCCAATTATCACCACGTGGGGCCAACCCCAAGACAACTTCATGGCGATTGAGAAAGAGGGGCAGCATTTTTTTGTGTTGCCGCGTATTCGTAATGGCAACATGTTAGTGATGCGTCAACCACCACGTTCAGATAGCAAAAATGATGAGAATGAAGTGTTTCATCAAGGCATCGTGCCGATCAATCATTTCTATTTAGCGGCGTATTTTTATGCCCGTCAATACTGGCAGTCCGACGCCATTATCCATCTAGGTACCCATGGCTCTCAAGAGTACCTAGGTGGTAAAGAACGCGGATTATCGATGTTTGACCAAGGTAATCTTGCGGTGTGGGATACACCAGTCGTGTATCCATTTATTGTCGATGATGTTGGTGAAGCGATGCAAACAAAACGTCGCGGCCGCGCCACGGTTATTTCTCACATGACACCGCCGTTTGCAGCGGCTGGTTTAGAAGGAGAGATTAGGAACCTCCACGAACTCATGCATCAATACAAAAACTTAGACAGTGGTGGGGTTAAACAAAAAACAGCGACTCAATTAACCGAGCTTTGTTTTGAGACCAATATATGTAAAGACATCGGTTGGGAGCAGTCGAATATAGCGGCAGAATTTAGCGAGTTTATCGAAGATCTTCATCTTCACCTCGAAGCGCTAGCTTTGGCAAACCAGCCACTAGGTCTCCATACTTTTGGCAAGTTAACGACACAACAACGGATGATCGCAACGCTAATCCAAATGCTCGGCGGCGAGTTTACGGTACGGGTTAGTGAATTTGAGCATCAGCAATACGCCACTCAGCTGATCGGTGAAAGTGTTGATAAAGAGGATGAGGTTGGTCACAGCCATGTTTATCATACAGCGCAAGCGAATGAGGCTGAAAGTGATATTACTCAGCTATCTGGCTACCTTACCGTCAATGATTACATCGTCACTCAGACGCGTGATATTAACCAATTACCAACGCCACTTCTCCAGGACATAACGCGTGGTCGTGAGCTATATCAGCAAATGACAGCGATTCATGAATTAGACGCAATGGTCGACTTTCTTGATAATAAGTATATCCCTGTAAAATCTGGCGGCGATCCTATTCGCCACCCGGAATCATTAGCTACCGGTTACAACTTGTTTGGATTTAACCCTTCAAGAGTGCCAACTAAAGCGGCTTATGAGCAAGGGAAAGAGCTGGTGGACCAAATGTTGGCCAATTATTATCAAAAGCATGGACTGTATCCAGACAAGGTAGCCTTCTCATTATGGTCAATAGAGACGATGCGCCATTATGGCGTACTCGAAGCACAGGTATTGTACGCAATGGGTGTTAAGCCTAAATGGAGCGCAAGCGGGCGTGTTATTGGTACTGAAATCATCCCTTACAGCGAATTAAAACGGCCACGAGTTGATGTCGTTTTATCGGCGACTGGCCTGTATCGCGACGCTTTTCCAAGTGTGATGCAGCTACTGGCTAAAGCGATCAATAAAGTCGCGGCGCTTAAAGAAGAAAATAATTCAATTTGGCAACATAGTCAGCAGGTTAAAGCGGATTTAATCGCCCAAGGCGTGGTGGAAGAGGAAGCACAATACTTGTCGACTATTCGTATTTTCTCCAACCAATCGGGGGACTATGGCTCTGGGGTGGATGACGCGGCTTGGGCGAGTGATACCTGGACTCAAGATAGCAAGATTTCAGATATCTATCTTAAGAAAATGGGTTATTTCTTTGGTGCTGATAATAAACGTTGGGGAGAGCAGGCCGTTGACAGTCACGGTAAAGACATTGCGCTGTACGCCAAGCAACTTTCAGGGACTGATATCGCCACATTCTCGCGTTCTTCTAATTTATTTGGCATGTTAAGCAGTGATGACCCCTTTGAATATTTCGGGGCGTTAAGTCTTGCTGTTCGTAACATCGACGGCAAAAGCCCAGACATGGTGATATCAAATCTACGTGATGCCAACAATGGCGCAATGGAAGATGCCGCACTGTTCTTAGCTAAAGAAATGCGTACTCGAGTATTTCATCGCCGCTGGATCAAAGCGATGCAACAAGAAGGCTATTCTGGCGCCGTATCACTCGCATCAAGAATGGACAATTTCTTTGGTTGGCAAGTGGTGGCGCCTGAACTAGTAAGAAACGATCAATGGGATGAATATCATGACATTTATGTTGATGATAAATTGCAGCTAGCACTAGACCAGTGGTTTAAAGACACCAACCCCGCGGCATTAGCACGGATGATGGAGCGAATGCTTGAAGCGCAGCGCAAAGAATACTGGGATGCCGATCCCGCGCGCTTGGCGCAACTCATCAAACAATACGTCGAGCTGGTTAACGATAACGATTTGCTAGTGCTCAATGAAACACTAGAAGCCCATGTTAATGAGCTGGCCAGTGGTTTTGGTTTAGCACCGTTACAAGCCGTAAAAGCATTGCCAACATTGGCTGAGCAAGTAGCGGCAAGTCAACAAGCAAGTGGGCAAGAAGTCAGTGGTCAGCAATTGCAAAAGCAAAAGCAAAGTTCGCAATCGGTTGAACCGAGTTACTTTATCTATTATGCGTTAGCAGCGATGTTGCTCTTAATGCTCGCTGGTGGTTTATGGCAAGCTATGCCTCGAACAGGCAGCAGGCGACAGGGGTTACCGACTCAAAATTAGGCCTAAACGTAAAGCCAGTTCTCTCACCATAGATGATTGGCTATACCGCTGCTTATATGATGAATAATAAAGGCGAAGTATCTATGCAGTCCATAAAACTATTAAATATCAATGATAATTTTATGGCTGTCCCAAGTTGGGTTTGCTCACCAGAGATGATTGGCTTTACCGCTGCTTATTTGGTGAATAATTAAGGCGAAGTATCCACGCAGTCCATAAAGCTATTGAATATCAATGATAATTTTATGGCTGTCCCAAACTTGGCTTCGCCTAATCTGGTTTGGTAAAGGGATTGCTGTGTGCAGGGTTTGTCACAAATTCGTTGTCGGTTAATGATTGTAAAAATGCGAGTAAATCTTGCTTTTGTGTTTCATCAAGGTTGAAGCCTTTTACAAATTGGCTTTTTTGTTTGTTGACGCGGCCATCGCCGATAAATTCTCCCTGGGTTATGTTTCGGCCTCCTGCGGCATAGAAATCAATAACTTGAGATAATGTGTCGATGCTTCCATCGTGCATGTAAGGCGCCGTTAGTTCGACATTACGCAAGCTAGGTGTTCTAAATCGGCCAACATCTTGTACTTTAGAGGTTGCTTCAAACAATCCTGTATCGAGTAATGGATAACTGTATTTTCCTGCGGTGTTATATAAGCCTGTATTGTGAAAAGCTCGTAAATCCAATTGCTGCTTTTCATGGGTGGTTGATTGGGTAAAATTAAAGCCGCCATGACAATGATGGCATTCAAGCTTTTCAGAGAAGAATAAATTCATTCCCCGAATTTGAGCAGGGGATAATGCATCATCGGCCATTTGATAGGCATAGCGGTCGAAAGGACTGTTTAATGAAATTAAACTTCGTGAAAAACTCGCTAGCGCCTTAACTATTCGATCAAAATCAAGTTTGTCATCCCCGAATGCCTGCTGCGTCAAATCGCGATATTTGACGGTATTTAATTTTGCTAAAATTTCGGACTCAAATCCACTCGCGCCCATCTCAACGGGATCATCGCCAAACAACGGCAGTAATATTTGACGCTCTAGTAGCACGATCTCATCGTTTGCCCAGGTTAACGAACGATTGAAGGCGACATTAACCAATGCTTGGGTATTTCTGCGATGCGTTTGCCCTGTAGAGCCTATTGATACCTTTTTCGCCTCACTAAACGCCAAAGCCTGCTCATGGCAACTGCTGCACGATTGTGTGCCATTGGCGGACAAATTAGGATCGTAGAATAGATGCCTACCTAGTGCTATTTTTTCCACGCTCATCGGGTTATCGCTAGGGATATGCGGCTTAGGGAAATCAGCGGGCAATGACCACTGATAACTTTTGACCGCTGCTTTGTCACCACAAGCACTTATCATCAATATCAAAACGAACAATAGTAAATTCTTAATCATCATTATGTTGCGTAAACACTGGCCGCGAGACGTTATTTAAATTAGCCATTAGTCCACCACAACTTGACTGCGTTGGCATCGATAAACAGCGGTTATCGTGACTCAGTTCAACTCCTTTAATAAGATGTGATAATTCGATGGTAAGGGGCTTTTTAGGGTTGAAACTATCGATAGTAATCGTCATGTGATTAGGCTGGCGGCATTGCATCTTTGGCGATCTAAGGGCACTAGGAGAGTGACACCCAATAGCGCCGACATGAAAAGCCCACGCATCTGCGTTTGGAGATGACAAATCTAACCGGAGTGATTTATAGCCTTGTTGCCATGTCCAAAACATATTGGAATTATCAAAGATACTGGTGGCTTTAAGCGGATTTTGATGATTTTTGTTAAAAGGCACGGCGATCTTAAATTTAATCGCACTCGATTGTTCAAGCAATGCAGGATCGGCTAAATCGATTTGCCAATTTTTATCGCTACTTTCATGACAATGAATGCCCAGTAGCGCGACGTTATCATGTTGCCACTGATTATTTGGCAGTGAAACTTGCTGCCATGAATTATTGACCTTCATCTTAACATCGGAGACATAAAACCAAAATTGATCCAGCTGCCAAGTTTGCTGCCGGAAAATGGGTTGCTGACACTCAATCAATGCATCATTACTTTTTAGTTCAAACACTAATTTGCTATCGCTGTTACACCCAACCAACAAAATAAAGCCCAACATTAAAAAAGAAAAACGTTTAATCACTGCATTATTCATCATCGACACGCAAAGTTCCTAATTTTGTCCTAAAGTATAAAACCTATCAAATTGGTATGAAATAGATACGCCAAGCTTGATAAAATATCACAATGTATTAAGGTGTTTGTAATTATTTTACAAGGATTTAGTAATGAAGCATCAAATTAAGATTGCCTTATTCTCTTTTGTTACCATCGGAGCGTTAATAGCTAGCCCTAACACATGGGCTCATGCCGAAAAAGACAAGTCTCGTTATATCTCTCCGACAGGCGTTGACAGTGGGTTATGTGACAACCCGTTGCGTCCTTGTAAAACGCTAGTGTACGGCATATCCCGCGCCTCAAAAGGTGATAAAATATTGCTGTCTGCTGGGCAATACACGATTGAAACCGTTGATGAAATTCTCGCGCTTAAAAATACACTGGTGCCTATTTTAGGCGGCTACAATCGCTTTGACCATTTTAGCAATCAAAGTCCTAGTACAAACACCACCATATTAAATGGCATACCTTTTGACATGATAAATCATGTTCGAGGACTTGGCTTTAATGTTATTGCTGACGGTAAGAAACAGTTTTCCAAGCAGCGTATTAGTGAGGTTAATAATCAATATCGTGCGGCTAATACCAGTCACGCAGCAGCAAGCTGTGTCGATGGCGTCGCGGCAGGCTTCGCTTGTGATAACATTGATTTAGTGGCGCATATAGCCCTCAATGATTTTGGATTTAGACCAAATGCGGGTAACGATATTTGGGGCCATGTTGACCTAAATACCAATACTGAATATGCCATTATGGGTATTTTAAATGGAGTCGCGATTTTTGACTTGTCAAACCCTGAGTCGCCTAGAGAGGTTGGTTCAATCTCTGGACTAAACTCGAGCTGGCGCGACGTTAAAGTCTACCAATTTTTTGATCAGACACTAAAAGCATGGCAAGCCTATGCTTATGTAACGATTGATAGTCAAAGTGATTTTGTTTCCATCATCGATCTAAATCAGCTACCTAATAGCGTGTCATTAGTCACCAAAGATCGCGCTGTTTCCCAGGCCCATAATGTCTATATTAGCAATGTAGATTATGCGTTGAATATACCGTTGAAAGGCGCTACGCCAACGCTACAGCTTGTTGGTGCCTCAGGTGCTAACATAGCAACACCTTCATTTTTAAGTTACTCACTAGCGGATCCTAAAGCGTTAACGCCTTTGGCTATCGGTGATAACCTTACCAATGGCTACACCCACGATGGTACATCATTGCGGATAGACGATGAACGCAAAAACACAGATTGTAATAATGAAGGTCAAACCTGTGAGATATTTGTCGATTTTAACGAAAAAGAAATCAAGATTTGGAATGTCACTAGCGCAGGACAAGAAACGCAACTAAGTCAGATTAAATACACCGATGTCTCTGAAGCTCAACAATACGTTCATTCGGGATGGTGGAGTGAAGATAAGCGTTATATATTCGCCCATGATGAATTTGATGAGTCACGTGCAGGCATCAACACCACGCTACGAATTTTCGATTTACAATCACTCACGAGTCCAACGCTTGCCGGTGTTTGGACTGGGCCAACAGCCGCGATTGACCACAATGGTTTTGTGCGTGGTAACCGTTACTATATGTCCAACTATACGCGTGGTGTAACAGTGTTAGATATCTCCAATCCAGCATCACCTTCACAAGTTGGTTTCTTTGATACCTACAGTCCAAGTAATTCAGCATCTTATAATGGTGCTTGGGGGATTTATCCTTTTTTACCTTCAGGTTTAATCCTAGCGAGTGACATTAGTGGCGGGCTTTTTGTGCTACGTGATAATACCCGTACCGTGCCACAAGGTACTTTGTCTTTTGTCCAAGAAGCGATGGATACAGAGTCTAATAATACAATCAGTATTAGCGTTACCAGAACAAATGGTACTCAAGATGCCATTACGGTTGGTTGGGAAATAGTTCCTGGCAGTGCAATACCAAGTGAAGACTATACTGATAGTTCAGGCACGTTGTCATGGGCCGCAGGCGATAGTAGTGTTCAACAACTCAATATTGATGTGAGCGACAATGTCGACAGTAATGAGATTGAAGAGCAGTTTTTCGTTCGGCTGTTTAATCCTACCAACGGCGCAACAATATCGTCACCGCATTACTTTACCGTGAATATTGAAGGTGTCCGAATTGCGGGAACAATCGGCTTTGAGCATCAAACGCTTGATATTAACGAGCAAGATGGTCCTTTAAGTGTCAGTGTATTTCGCAGCGGCGGTAGCGCTGGCGCATTGAGTGTTAATTATGCGCTTATTGCCGATACCGCAACGATTGGTGAGGATGTACTCGACAATAGCGGAACGCTAAACTGGGCTGATGGTAATACTGATATTAAGACTATTGAGGTGGTGATCACCGATGATCAATTATTGGAAGATGACGAAACGGTTAGCATCGTATTAACCGCTATTGGCGATACCGTTTTAAGCACAAATAACCAACTAGATGTTGTGATTAAAGATAATGAACAAAATACGGCGCCAATGATTACTATCGTTGAAAGTTTTGAAGTTAATACTAATCAAACAACACAACTGACCAGTAATGCCACTGACGCAGAGAGTGACGCCTTAACTTATGCGTGGAGTCAAATATCAGGAACTGCTGTTGATATCGTCAACGCGAGCATGAACAACGCCAGTTTTATTTCACCAAACCAAGCACAAACATTATCGTTTAAGTTGGTTGTGACCGATAGCCGCGGCGCGTCATCAGAGGAAACTGTCGACATTACTGTTAAAGCGCCGGTTGTTACACCGCCAGTAGTTATAAATTCGAGCTCAGGGAGCCTGCCTATCGGCATGTTGCTGTCATTACTGATTGTGATGGTATGGCGAAAAAATAAAAACTCGCTCTAAGCTTACTACGCAGTAATGGCTGGCGTTATTAAGTGAGGGCAGTATGCAATACATTATTATTTTGTTAACGTTTTTATCGCTCGGCGTAAGTAGTACCGAATCAAAGAAGATTGTATTGAGTCAGTCTTCTATTGGTGACTTGGAAATCACCAAGGGAATGGATATATCGTTATATAAAGTGAGCAAATATTTCCCTCTATATCACGTTACTCAATCGATTGGTGCAGGTGACTCGCCTGACTTTCACATATTTACAGTATCAACACAGACAAATGAAGATATTATACGTTTCATATCATATATAGATGAAAAATCAGGTGATGAAACAGGGGGAATAACGCTCGATGAAGTGATAACGTGTAGCAATAAAGTTGTCGATGAGTTTGGTATTTCTCCAGGAATGGATATCAAAGCAGCGATCTCAGCAAGAGATAGTTTAGACTTTGGTGCTGGCCACATGGACTATTATTTAGGCAAAGATCATCTATGGTATTTGTTCTATGTCGATAAAACGCTCGGCGCCAGTGTGTCTAAAAATATCGCGATAAATTCTAAGCCTCAAATAGACTGTATTAGTTGGCCTTACGCTCGGTGGCGTTAGTTGATATTAAGTCGGAACCTAACAAACGACAAAATCATTTGCCATATTTCGTCTGGGCAAAGGCGTTTTGTATAAATCACTTCCCCCGCACTGAACTTATATCATCAATGCGACTCCTATTTGAGTTATAAAATAATAATCAAATAAGGATAGTCTGTTTTGAAACAAATAATGTTGTTAATTATCGTGTTATCTATTGTCGGTTGTGCAGGGATCCCATTATCTAGCGTGTACAAAATGATGACCGCAAATCCACTCGAATTTCACCCTGACGCTATTTCAATCGCGATCAAAAGAACCAACGTCATTGCGATGAAAACGGGCGATGTTGAGATGACAGTTTCAATCGATAGCGATAATCCGGCATTAAGCGTATCGCAACAGTACTTTTTAGTCATTGATAATACCCCACGTATCCCCATGATGACTCAAAGACTTAACAACAATGAAGCATTCTCGATACTAACATTGTCTCCTGAGGATGTTATTAGAATGAAAAACCTACAAAAGGTGATGAGAAATCATTTGATAAATGGCGGTGACAATGATGATTTTGGATTTTCGGTCCGCGTATTAAGTGGCTGTAAAAATAGCGATGATATACCTGATAGTGTGTTAGTCAGTCTATTTTTAAAGCTAGACTCTAGGTCTGATTTCTTTCCTTTATATCAAGGCATTGATATTGCTCAAGCTGATTTGGCTCCACTAGAAAATTTAGAAAACTGGACCGATTGCATTCATTAGGTCAACAAATTAATGATACATGACTGATAAGAATAGGTGCCGCGAAGCCAGCACCTATTCTGATATAGGACAAGCGCATTGCCTCATTACCTAAACTATTGGTGTGATGAGTTAATCTTATCTTCACAATATTGTTGCCAAGCAATTAACGCGGCATTCAATTCGCTAAGGGGCAGCAGCGGAATATCTTGGTCGTTGAGTCCTTCGAGTACCATTTCTAACTGCGCACCACTGCCGTCGATGTCACAAAAATAGGCGTTGCCACCGCCACTCCAATTGGCAATTGACCCTTGCTGAATTTGCGTAATGACTGCAATGATATCGCCAGCCCGCGCTGGATTCACTTGCACATCAAGAAACAGAAAATCCCTTGCTGCTTGATGGGCTAAGCTGTTTTCATCAAACTTAGCCCAAGAAAAGTCATTTGTCATTGGTTGTGCCTATTTTTTGCTAAATAATTGCGGTGCTTGGTATATCGGAAATCCGGTATTTATTTTGTTGTGGCTTAATGCTGTTGCGATGGTGAATGTATTATTGTCAGCACCCAAGCAATATTGTGATGGCGTGTTGCTATTAGTCGGTGCCGAAGCGCCGCAAGATGCCCAACGCGGTGATGAGCAGCTGGTGCTATGGGCTGATGAATATTGGATACTGGCAACTATCTGTGTTTGTGAGCAATGTTCTGGAAACATCGATGACAACGACTTACGCACTTCTTTGCCGTCAATCTTTAAGCTAATGTTGTCCCAAACGTAAACACCGGCACTGTTTTTAGCATCGCCGCTGAGGTGTTTTACGTAGGTGCTTGGCGTATTGCCTTGTGGATTGGCATGATAACCAACGGCTCTTCCTTTTTTGTTTATTTCACCACAAAAAACATGATGAAGATTAACTTGAGGCTCGCCAGTGCTCCATGGCGCGAGAGTATCGCAGTCTATGCCTTTTGAACTGGCATTAAATGGCGTAAACGTTATGAGTATGGCGGCTGTTAAAAGTAATTTATCCATGTTGGTTCCCTTCAATTTTTTGTTGATGTCGATGTTATTTGTTTACTACCATACCGATAGTGACGCTGTGTTAATACCGTTACTATAGCAAGTGGTTACTAAATTGTATTGAGCAGTCTAATGCAATGTATTTAATCATTAATATAGGGGCTACGGTGAATAAAATCTATTACAGCTTATTACATAAAATAAATACCAGTGTAATCAAATGTAATAAAATCGTGGCACAAAAATAACAATTGTAATTGCGTATTATCTTTACTATGGTCGATGTTATAACGACAGATAAAGATTAATTTAACAAGGAATATTGATGACGCAGTTTAAAATGCCATTGTTTATGATTGGACTTTGTAGCGGTCTATTTGGTTGTAAGACAACACCACAGCAACAAGAGCCGGAGGTGTTTATTCCCCTTAGCGTAGTGGAGAGGGCTGCCATTGTAAATGTTCAATCAATAGGCCGGGTCATCTATGATAAAGATGTACGAGCGGCACAAGCGACCGATCTTCTTTTGTCAAAAATTGATCCTCGTGATCACCCAAACTTTGTCGGTTGGGTTACTTATCGCAATGATAGCGACTATACCGTTTCGTTTTATGAACAGCTAGCACCTAGTCAATTCACAATCATCGCTGATGTCATCTATCAATCGTTTAATGAAACGCCAAAACTGGTTATTGCTCCCAATAGAAAGGTGGGCGCAACAGAAGTGTCGATGATTAAAGCTAGAATTTCGGCGCTTGAGAGTAGTGTCAATCGTTGTTCAGAGCGGTTTAATACGGTCGTGTTGCAAGGGCAAGAAGCTGACACGTGGCAGGTGTATGTGTTAGCGGCTAATACCAATCCGACGTTAGTCCAAATCGGTGGGCACACACGAGTTGTTGTGTCTAAAGCGTCTGGTGAAATTGAAAATAGTCAACGATTATCCAAATCCTGTTTAGTCTTAAGTTTAACCCCAGATGACATGCCACCAGGAGCAACGCTTTCGATGCTTACGATGAGTCATATCATTAGTGACACACCCGTTGAGATCCATCCCTACTTAAATTTGTTACACGATATCGGACTGGCTGTTATGACGCAGCGAGGTGTATGGATAATTGAGGATGGCAATATTTCATTGATGGATGCTAGTAAAAATTAACACTCGGAGGATAAGATGGCTCAAGGCTCTCATAAAAAGTTATTAACTAAGAAAGTTCGTAAAGGCGATAAAGGTTTTCCGGTGGCAACCATTGCCTTTTATGGTCCTAATAATCGTTTAGCGACCAAAGTCGTTTGCGCCATTATTGTCGCCGATGGTGCAGAGGCAGAACCGATGAAAAAATGGTTTTCGTCATCTGACTTGCGAAAATCTGAAACCGTGATCCGTGAAATATTAGCCTTTATTGACCTTAATGGCGCAAAGTCGGTCAGCATGATTGAGGAGATAATAGGTTGCCCTCATGAAGAGGCGATTGACTATCCTAGCGGTGAATATTGCCCTGAATGTTTTTACTGGAAAAACCGTGATAGGTTTAGTGGTGAAATACTCCACTAAACCTATCAAAAGATGTGATGACGTTAAGGTTAAACAGGGCTGCATTATTTCAACATTGGCTTATACGCTGAGTAGCCCTTTGAGCGAATTCACCGTATTTAGCCAGCTATTAACGCGTAAATCCTCTCTTGTTGTAAGCAATATCGCCCGCGAAAAATCAGCCCGTCTCAATCATCGATGACTGCTCCCAAGATCAACGTTAGCTTTTATTTTATTAGGTTAGAATAAGTGAGAGGATCAAAAGCACAGTTGCACCTAGGGTATATGTCTTTACCGAAACACCTCAATGATGGAAATGGCATTACTGGCCCATTTGGCCCCTAAACCTAGCGTACTTTAGAAGGAATTTATTAAGATGCCAGCCTATAAAATTATAACTTTGTGTTTTCTGCTTGTTGTTCTCACCGCTTGTGGTGGTAGCAGCGGTGGTGATGATACTCCACAAGCGACGAATAATGCGCCATTAGCGACTAGTGATTCAGCCAGTTTAACCGCTAATGAGCAATTAGAGTTCTCTTTGGTTGCATCTGACAGTGATGGTGACTCTCTCACTTATACGATCGGCACTGCACCGACAAATGGCGTAGTTACCCTTAGCGGTGCTATGGCCACCTATAATCCAACCACCGATTTTGTCGGCAGCGATAGTTTCACCTTTACGGCTAGCGATGGACAAGCAAATTCTAATATCGCAACCATTAGTTTAACTATTTCTGCGCCGCCGAATACGGCGCCAGTGGCAAGCAATGATTCGGTAAGTTTAATAAAAAACCAGTCAAAGACCATTAATTTAACGGCCACTGATATAGACGATGATACGCTAACGTATACTGTCGCTACGACGCCGCAACATGGCACAGTAACGATCGATGGCATGGTTGCTACTTATATACCGACCACAGATTATGTCGGTAGTGACAGTTTTACGTTTACCGCTAATGATTCAGAAAGTGATTCAAATGTGGCCACGATTAGTGTCGATATTGCTGCAACATCAAGTGTCAACGCTAGCATTCTAAACGTCGATGGCAGCGTGATTGCTGGTGTGGCTATTGACGTTATTGATAGCGATGGTAACACCTTAGAAACACTACAGAGCAACAATTCCGGTCAATTTACAGCAACGACTAAGATAGCAACGGATCTGGTGTTTCGGTTATCCAAAGATGGATATGCCAATCAGGTTATTACCGCACAAACACCAAACGTGGCGGATCTTACGATTAATTTAGCGATTTTGATGACGCAACGAAATCCGGCGCAAACACTCGACATTACCGCTGGTGGTACGCTTACGAGTGCTCACGGTAGCGCGGTAATTGTGAGTGCGAATAGCTTTGTCGACGGCCAAGGTAATCAAGTTAGTGGCAATATCGATGTCAATATCACACCAATCGATATTTCAAATGCGGTGATGCTCAGTGCATTCCCCGGTCAATTCACCGGTATCAGTGACACCGACGGTTTAAGTACCGCTATCGCAACGCTAGGGACGGTGGAGTTCGTCTTTAGTCAAAACGGTGAGCCGCTACAGCTTGCTGATGGTGCAACCGCCCAAATCGAAATGCCATTATTTATCACCACTCATCCCGCGACCAACCTACCAATTGTTGTTGGTGATGAGATTGAATTATGGTCTCTCAATGAAAACACTGGTATTTGGCATCAAGAAGGTACCGGTACGGTAGTCGTTAATACCAATTCGCCAACAGGCTTTGCGCTACAAGCAACGGTTAGCCACTTTACGTGGTGGAATATCGATGTACCCATTGATACCTTTGATCTTAATGTTACGATTAATGGTACCGTTAATGGTGGCGTTGCAACCCTTCATGTCGACTTAGGCACGACGGACGTTATGTGGTTACAAAAAGGAAATTTAGCGACAAATGTCGGCACCAGTCGTCATTATAATATTCCAGTGTCCAATCAAGTATGTGTATGGATAGAGTATTTTGATGTCAATGGCATGACGGCGTTAAGTCCGCAACAATGTATCAGTACCCCCACGATTGATGGCGATTATCCATTAACGTTTAATGTCGCAACAGCAGGTTCGTTGACGTTGAGCAGTTACAATCGCTCTAATTATTATACGGTGCAGCACGCGCACATCGCAATATATCCACTAAGCCTTGAGTCGACAGTCTCTTATAGCGTTACCTCTGGTAGCTTACCTGACGGACTGACTTTAGTCTCTTACGGTACCAATCGTGCGAACATCGTGGGGACGCCAACAACCGTTGGCTCTCATTCTTTTATCGTACAAGGGACCGACAGTGATGGCTTTACTGACACTGTTACGCTGAATTTTTCGACCAGTAATCCTCCGCCGCCAACTATCTATAATATTGGTACAATTTATAGCGATTTAAACACGCCAATCAGCGAAGACTTTTCAAATCGTGTATCAAGCATTGAACCGATAACATCATGGACGATCACCAATAGTGATGGTAGTCCGGTGGCAACAGGGATAAGTGTTTCCAATACTGGTTTATTCCAGATCGCTAATTTTGATGGCGTAGCGACAAGTTACCGCGCGATAGCGTATAACGTTAGAGGGGGCAGTAGTGCACAAACTATTAATGTTGAATTAACTGTGACGCCGGTGTTAGAAAGTATGGCAACGTTTATTGGTTCGTTTAGTAGTTTCGACAATGTTAACGAGAACCTTTCATATTACAACTTAACGGCTCCTGCTACGTCATGGGACATCACAGAAACGGATGGTAGTGCGGTTCCAAGCACCGTCAGCATATCGGACTCTGGACAACTAACTCTACCTGGTAGCGAAACAATGCGTAGTTATCATGTGACGGCGACTAATAATATGGGTACCAGCAATGTCATGGTGGTCTCATTCGAGGATATGAATGTTTGTCCTCTGCCTGAATGCTAGAAGGGACCTCCCTAGAGGTAGCTAAATAAAGTTAAACGTCACTGAACGAGTGGCGTTTTATCAACGTTAAGGGCTGACCACGAAAGACCGTTGGTTAGCCCTTTTTCGATACCAAACTCGTATTATTAACTCGCAAAAAATAACCTATTGGTTGTTATCCAAATTACTATTATAATTCTTTAATCTCTATTATAAGCAGTCTAAAACAGATGTCCCAGCCACTATGTCCAAGTTGCAGTTCCGAATATGTTTATCCAGACCAAAATCAACTCATTTGTCCTGAGTGTGGCTACGAATGGGACCCGCAGCAGGCAATTCAAGATGCGATCATTAATGTTAACGATGTAAACGGCACGCGCCTCAGTGTCGGCGATAAGCTGATTATTGCCAAAGATCTAAAAATTAAAGGCAGTTCAAAAGTCCTAAAAATTGGCACTAAAGCGGTGGTAAAGCATATTATTGAGGGTAAAGACCATCAATTAGATTGCAGAGTCGATGGTGCTGGTGAGATGATGATCACTGCAAAGTTTGTAAAAAAATCTTAAGTTGGAATATTAGTATGTTAGAAAAATTATTCGTATACGGTACTTTAGGTCCCGGTCGCCCGAATGAACATGTGTTAGGTGATATCGGCGGTACTTGGCAAAATGGCACCATCAAAGGGATTTTAAAGAACGAAGGGTGGGGCGCAGAAATGGGCTATCCAGGTATTGAGTTATCCGATGCCGGCGATGTAATTAAAGGCTTTGTCTTTACTTCAAATAACCTTGCACAGCACTGGACAGCGCTTGATGAATTTGAAGGTGCGGGCTATCGCAGAGTTATTGCTAGCGTCGAACTTGAAGATGGTAGTTGTGTTGATGCCAATTTATATACATTGGGCTAACCCGCTATAACCAAAATAACTTTGCCAATGATAGGATGAAAGATGAATGATTTGACATGGAACGAATTTCAAAAAGTTGAAACGAGAGTTGGAACGATTGTAGCAGTGGAAGACTTTCCCCAAGCAAGGAATCCATCCTATATTCTGAAGGTCGATTTTGGCGCAACGCTTGGTATTAAAAAATCCAGCGCGCAAATCACTGACTTATATAGCAAAGAGAGCTTGATTGGTAAGCAAGTGATGGCGGTGACTAATTTCCCGCCAAAACAGATTGGGCCGATTATGTCTGAGTGTTTAGTGACGGGCTTTCATCAAAGCGATGGCGCTGTGGTGCTGGCGGTGCCCGATCAAACCGTGCCTAATGGCACGCGCATAGCCTAATTAACAATAATGCGAATCAATGAGTGAACTTAGCCATCTTTGTTGATACATCGAATGAATTAATAATTGACCCCATTACGACGCTGACGAGTGACATTCATTGATTTATTTTTAACCAAACGCTCCTTATGGTAACTCTGCACCGCGAGCTAATGTATAAATTTGATACCATTGACCGCGTGTTAGGGCGACTTCCAATGCTTGGGTACACGCTGTAATACGCTCAAGGTTTGTTGAGCCAATAACCGGCTGTATCGACGATGGGTGTTGCATCAACCAGCTAAGAACGATTGCTTCCGTCGAGGTATTATAGTGCTCGCTTAGCGCTTTAACGTATTGCGCGGTTTGTTGCACAGCTTGAGATTGTCCCGAGACATCACGCCCACAGAACAGCCCTTGGCTTAGGCTGCCCCAAGATTGAATTTGTATGTTGTTGGCTGCTGCATATTCTAAGGTTCCACTGGTGAAGTTAACATGAGCGCCGTCTGGGTTTCCGGCATAAACGCCTTCTTCTAACCAAGCAAGATTGGTTAGACTGAGTTCTAGCTGATTAACCACTATTGGTTGTTCTATCGTCTTAGCAAGGTACGCTGCTTGTGGTGCATGCATATTTGAGAGACCGAAATGCTTAACCTTACCGCTGGCTTTTAGTTTGCTTAGGGTCGTGGCAATCTCGTCGGCGTCCATGAGAGGATCTGGGCGATGTAACACTAAGATATCAAGATAATCAGTATTCAAACGTTCGAGGATATTGTGAGTTGATTGGGTGATCCAGTCGCCGGATAAATCATAACGCTTTGGCCCATGTTCGTCATCAAAACGGATACCACATTTTGATTGAATGATCATGTCATCACGCAATGATGGATTTTCTTTCAAGACATTACCAATGACTTGCTCTGATTTTCCAAACTGATAAATGTCGGCAAGGTCAAAGACGTTGATGTTGCTGGCTAACACATGCTCTACCACTTGGTGTGCTTGGTTAAACTCTGCTTTGCCCAGGGGTTCTTGAGACCAGCTACCGCCAAGGCCCATACAGCCATAAACAAGTTCGCTAGCGTTTGGGATATATTGATGAAGAGGTAATTTTTTCACGATGTGCCTTAAAGGGTTTATTGATATAACGCTATGATAATGGTTCCCCGTTCGTTTATCAGCTAACAATAATGAATTTACTATTCGGTATATCAAACTATAATGATGGCTACCCCAACAGATTGTCGGTTTAATGATTTGAGAGAGCATAAACGAATAGAACGCTTAATGTTGTTTAGCCATGTCGCTAAAGCGCTAAACTTTTCGCGTGCCGCTGAGCATTTGGGTATTTCACGTGGCCATTTGTCAGAACAGATTAAGTTCCTTGAGCGAGAGCTAGGGACCAGTTTACTTAATCGTTCTACTCGTCAAGTGAGTTTAACCAAAGCTGGAAAGCAAGTCTTGGACTCGATGGGTAGCATTGAATCGACGTTAATGGCGATAGAGCGAGATATTGCTCATGAAAAAAATGAGCTCGAGGGTGAGCTTAGGATCACCGCGCCACTGCTTTTTGCTCATCGCTATCTAAATGACATATGCGATAGCTTTCACCAATTGCATCCTGAAGTGACTTTCACATTAAATACCAGTTATGAAAGTCATGATTTGAACAAGCCTGACTTTGACGTTGCGTTTCGCGCCACCAATAATCCACCGCTTGATATGGTGGCCCGTTCACTAATTAATTATCGCCATGTCATTGTCGCATCACCAAGTTATGTCGAAACATATGGCGCGCCACAATCGATCGCGGCATTGGCTGAGCATCAGTGCCTGGCAGGGGAAGGGCAAAATAGATGGCGCTTTAAACACGGCGACGTGGGTGTGAAGGGTTGGATAGCACTCAATGATAATTTTTCGATTGTCCAACAAGTCATTAATGGTCGCGGTATCGCGCGCTTACCAGATTACTTTGTTGATAAGCATATTAACGATAAACGACTATTTGCGCTATTAACGGACCATCAAGCCAACGCCCATCAAATATTTGTTATTCATCCACCGAAAATACAGCAATCGGCGCGGTTAAAGATGTTTTTAGGCCATGTAAATCGCTCGATTGGCGATTTAGTTTAACGTACCGCTCCATCGTGTAGGTCGTTAGATAATCGAGAGTATATTTTGAGTGGTTGCTAGGGGAGGCGTTGAAGTATTGGCTTTGTTGTTGGCAATTTCGCTGCAGTGATTTAAGATGATGACACTGTCGTTACAGCACAATTGATATCGAGTAGGCAATGTCATATACCAACTATTTTTCTATTCGCTCTTATACATTACAAAGTCGTAGCCATCATCATTGCTATCATCAACTAGTGATCCCACTACAAGGCTCCATAGAATTGACAGTCGGCCAATTTTCAGGACTTGCAAAGGTCGGTGATTGTGTGGTGATTAGGGCGGGGCAAGTGCATGAGTTTAGCGCCAATCAATCGGCACGCTTTGTGGTGGTTGATACCGACTCATTACCAGCATCCTTGATTGACGCTACGCTGCAAAAATTTTGCATTGACCCTTCGCTCCTTTCTTTTGTGTTGTATGTTGAACAGCAGTTAAACCAAACTGCTAATCAGCAGCTTGAGCGTGCGATGTTTGAGTTATTGCTCGAACTACTTAATCAACAGAGCTTTACCAAGCAAATAGATCGGCGTATCGAAGCCGCCATTTCCGCTATTGAGGAAAACTTAAGTGCTAACCATCCCATCGAACAACTCGCTTCTACGGCTTGTTTAAGTGCGACGCAGTTTAAAAAATTATTTAAACAACATATCGGAACAACGGTCGCCAGACACATCACAACGCTGAGGATGAACAAAGCTAGAGCCCTCTTAATCCATACCGATACGCCAATTTCGATTGTGGCTGAGCAAGTTGGCTATTTAAATAGCTCTGCTTTTAGTCGCCAATTTAAGCTATCGTTTGGTGATAGCCCTAGCGCAATGCGTTGACCTCGTTCCTTGCTACCGACTTTCTATCCAAGTATTGTCATCTTAATTTACTATAAGTCAGTCCTCTTAGCGCTTAAAAGTGTCTTTTGTGCACACATGATAATTATCTGTGTTAGATAATGAAGCCACTTTTATCGATGGTGTTTATGATGGCAACTTTTCTAGGTGTATTGGCAATTCTACTGTGGGGAGCATTGGCGCTTTTGGGCGCTGGCACCACAGACATTCCGCCATTTCTGTTATTATTTTTATGTTTTAGCATATCGACATTATTGCTAGTGGTTAAACGAGCAACGACCAAAGGGCGATTTTTAGCGGCGCCAACCCTGTCACTGCCCCAGTGGTTGCTAGGCGTAACAGGGCTGTTTGGTTTTCATTATTGCTATTTTATGGCGCTAAAATTAGCACCAGCGATTGAGGTCAGTTTGATTGCTTATCTATGGCCAATGTTGTTAGCGATGATGGTGTCATCTCGTGCGGATCGGCTTAAAAGTTTTGTTGGTGGTTTACTTGGTTTTATCGGCATCGGCTTTATTATTCTTTCAGGGGAGAGTTTCTCGTTTAATGCTTCATATCTTGCAGGCTACGGCCTAGCGGCATGCTGCGCCATAATATGGTCGGGTTACTCTTGGTATTTCGCGAGCGCCGATAATAAAGTCGATGACATCGGTTTTTTATCGTTGGTGGTTGCGTTATTGGCATTGATTGCTCACGTTCAGTTAGAAAGTAGCGAGTGGCTATTTAGCACGAAACAGTGGTTGGGTATTGTCTTGCTTGGTCTTGGCCCCGTTGGTGGCGCATTCTATTCATGGGATATTGGCTTAAAGAATGGCAATAAGAGATTATTAGCATCACTCAGCTTTCTGGCGCCGCTGATATCATCGGTTATGTTGGCACTGGCAGGTCTTAATGCTTGGTCTTCAAACATATTGACGGCATTGGGCCTAATTCTATTGGGGGCCTTGGTGTGTAATTTGTCAATGACGCAGGTGAGGGCAGTATTGCACAGGGCTGTGCAGGGAGTTAGCGGCACAAGCGTGAGAAAAACAAACACTTGAGCCGCTAAACTAATCAACCAATTACTTAATCACAGCAGCAATCGATTTCGCCAGATAATCGACGTTTGATTTGTTGATCCCAGCGATACTGATGCGGCTAGAGTCGACCATGTAGATACTATAGTCATTGACGAGTGTTGCCACTTGTTCTTTGGTGATACCCAAAAAGGAGAACATGCCCGATTGACGGATAATAAAGCTAAAATCTCTAGTGACGCCATACTCTTTAAGCTTTTCAACTAACGATTGACGGTTAAAGGCAATACGCTCACGCATCACTGCTAACTCTTGATGCCATTGAGCTGTTAACTCTTCAGAACTTAAGATGGTGCTAACGAGTGCCGCACCATGTGCCGGAGGCATTGAGTAAATACCGCGTACTACGCTCAATACAACCGATTGTGAAACATTGGCATTAGTGCTGTCTTTTGCCATAAGCGTAAACCCGCCTATGCGCTCACGATAAAGGCCAAAATTCTTTGAACATGAACTAGACAATAACAACTCAGGTAATTCACTCGCCATTAAACGCGGGCCATACGCATCAGCATCAAGGCCTTGGCCAAAGCCTTGATAGGCCATATCAATGAGTGGCGTAAAACCGCGCTCTTTAGCCAGAGCGGTAACGCTTTGCCATTGCGATTGAGTCAAATCCATACCGCTTGGGTTATGACAACAAGCGTGCAGCAATACGATATCGCCAGCATTGACTTGCGATAGACATGCCATCATGCCATCAAAATCTAATGAATTGGTTTCATAATCATAGTATGGATACGCAGCAACTTTGACGCCAGCCGCGACAAACAGCGACTCATGGTTGGCCCATGTCGGGTTACTCATCCAAACCGTGGCGTTGGCGTTACATGATTTGATAAACTCTGCCGCAACACGTAGTGAGCCTGTGCCGCCTGGCGTCGAGATTGTGCGTAATCTATCTTGTGCCAATATTGCATGGTCGCCAAAGATTAATTGATTTATCTTTTCATTAAACGCTGCTTCACCTGTTGGTCCGATATAGACTTTTGATGTTTCATTCTCGTTACGCAACTTTTCAGCCGTCTTGACACATTGCAATACGCCGGTGTGGCCCATTTCGTCTTTATAGACACCAACACCCAAATCGACTTTGTCTGGATTCGCGTCTTGGTTGTACGCATTGATAAGGCCTAAAATGGCGTCGGCAGGTAACGGTGAAAGTTGTTCAAACATAAGAAGGTTAGCCTTGTAATAATGTTGAGAAAAGTAATGCTAGTCAATTTAACCTAGTTTTGAAGTTCGGGGTAGCTCTAGGGGATAAATTAATGGGGGAAATATGCAGTAAAAAAACAGGGCTGGCTGGCAACCCTGCTTTACGGGTAAGTCCTATCGTTAATGATTAAATATCAATAACGTCAAAATCGACTAGTGTGTCAACCTCTTGGTCGTAGTCAACGCCGTCAACTTCAAAACCGAACAACTGTAAAAACTCTTTCTTATAACCGGCATAATCAGTTAAATCAAAGAGATTTTCGCTGGTAACTTGTGGCCAAATTTCACGACAAGCTTGTTGAATATCATCACGTAGTTCCCAATCGTCGAGACGAATACGGTTTTTATCGTCTAACTCAATTGCTTCGCCGCCATTATATAATTTAGAACTAAACAAACGGAACACTTGATCCATACAGCCTTCGTGAAGGCCGTGCTCTTTCATCACTTTAAACGCCATCGAGATGTATAGTGGCATAACCGGAATAGCAGAACTCGCTTGAGTCACGACACTTTTAAGCACTGCAACGTTGGCTTGACCACCCGTTTTTCCGAGCTTTTGATTAAGTGCTGATGCTGCACGGTCTAAATCTTCTTTTGCCTTACCTAACGCGCCGTCCCAGTAAATTGGCCACGTTAGTTCAGTACCAATGTAGCTGTAAGCAACTGTTTTGCAATCATCGGTTAATACGCCAGCTTCATGCAGCGTATCGACCCATAATTCCCAATCTTCTCCGCCCATCACGGTAACGGTATCATCAATTTCTTGCTGAGTTGCAGGCTCTATCGACGCTTCAATGATTTTATCTTTGTTGGTATCAATCGCCGTAGAGGTGTATGTCTCGCCGATTGGCTTAAGGCATGAACGGATCACTTCGCCACTGTCAGGTAATTTACGCACTGGCGCTGCCAATGAATAGATAATAAGATCAATTTGGCCCAAGTCTTCTTTGATGGCAGCAATGACTTTCGCTTTTGCTTCGTGAGAGAAGGCATCACCGTTAAAGCTTTTTGAATACAAGCCTTCAGCCTTGGCTGCTTTATCAAATGCGGCAGAGTTATAGTAGCCAGCCGTGCCAGTTTTACGCTCAGTTGGCGCTTTCTCAAAGAAGATACCGATAGTATTTGCGCCGCCGCCAAACGCTGCACTAATACGTGATGGCATGCCATATCCGCTAGAAGAACCGATGACCAATACATTTTTAGGTGCATCTTTTAATTTTGGCTGTGCTTTAGTGAACGCAATTTGCTGCGCAATATTGGCACTACAACCAGTTGGATGTGTTGTTGTACAAATAAATCCACGAATTTTAGGCTTGATAATCATTAATTTAACTCTTGTTATAGTTCACGACATATTATTGCGGCTACTATACCGCAATTCCCTGCTTATGCTGCTCTGATTAGTTGATTCGTTACCAGCGCAATTTTTTACCATGCATATAGTTGTTTGTAGGTTAGCTTAATGGCGAGCAAAAGTTAAATGTGGCAGCAAGAAAATTCTTCGTGAGCTGTTGTTCACCACAGCAAGAGCGTATTAATCTAACCTTCGCTGCTCCAACGAAATATTCCTTTGAATTACGAAAAACGCATGAATACGTCCATGTAAGCTCTGATTTTCGTCCCTGAAAATAGGTTTTCTCCATTTCAAAGCAATATTTCGTCATTAAATTGTTCTGCAAATTTTAGGCTATAGAGCTTGAATAGGTAAATTGCCAGTTTCTGTGCATGTGAAGAAAAACATATTTTTCATGCTTAACCTTGGATGGTTATGTTAGGGCAATGCCGGGAGCATATTGCCGAGACGAAAAATAAGCCTCCATGGATGGACTTACGGCTGTTTTTCGTAATATATATGGATTCTGGCATGCGATAATTATAATGCGCTTGCCGTGTGTTGTTTACGATAAAAGCTTCAAAGTGATAGTAATTTAAACATTTTGTTGTAAAATAAATTCAATTAAATTCACTCGATTGGATCAATATGTTTGTAATCTCTGGGCTTAAACGGCTTATTTCTTTGTCTATTCTATCTTTCATTTTATTGTCGCCATCGGTTGTTGGCCAATCCTATGCCTTCGTGGCTGGTGAAGACTATGACGTCATTAGAGAGCAAGCATCAAGTGATCAAAGAATCCTTGAACACTTTTCATTATATTGTGGTCATTGTTACGCCTCTGAAAGCATTTTTTCAGCATTAAAAACAACTCTGGCTAAAAATGTTAATTTTGAACGTTCTCATGTGTTGTTTTTACCGCAAAATAACAAGAAATTCGGTCAAAACATGACGTTTGGTTACGCGGCGGCCGTTGAACTTGGTATTGAAGATAAATTTGTGGCGAAGGTGTTTGATTATCACTTTAATGATAAGACCTGGCTTGGTAGCGCTAGCGATTTAAAAAATATCTTTGTTGTCTTAGGGCAAACATCGGCGATATTTGAGTCGACAATTAATGGCGAATCAACGCTTAAGCGTGTTAAAGCAATGGTAGCGAAAGCGCAACAGGACAATGTACGTTTTACACCGGACTTAATCGTCAATGATAAGTATCGGATAAACTTACAAAGCTTGCACAACAAAACCGAAAAACAGCAACGACTAAATTCTCTGGTCAATTATTTACTAACGAATCCATAACCAATGAATGACACGATCCAAAAACAACGCTTCATTCCTTTTTCTTTGCATGATATTCAAAGAATATGCCGCAATACTAAGGTTGTTGAAGCACAGGCATTTGACGAGCATCTTGAGCTTTTTAGTAAGCTGATCAACCTTGAGTATCAGCAGCAATTAGATCAACTAAAATTGAGCTATTCACCGCATAACCCTGATCTTGACACCAAGCCATGGCAGCCAGAGCAAGCCAATGATACGCACTTAACCGAGCAGGTAAAGCAAGTCTTGATATCCGCCAATTATGAGCAGTTGACTGAGCAAGACCTTATTCAAGCGATGGATGAAAATTCGTTATGTAAGCTAAAACTTGACGTTAATTTTTCAGAATTCAAACAATTATTAGTGTTTACCCGCGGCGAACACCTGACCCAACATGTGGTCAAACGATTAGGGCGATTCGGCCGAAAAACCATTGAGTTTGCAAATTATGAGCGGGTTTTTATCTTCCTGCAATTTAAAGATAAGCAATGGTACAGCGACAATAAAAAAACGCCAGACCAGCAATTGAAACCAGGCGCTATCATGCTCAAGTTGTTTAAAGATGTCCCCAAGGCAGATCTTGAAACACTGTTCCCAAATACTAAAATAAAGATGCGAAATCTTGATAAGTTACTCATTGGTGTGCCGGCGTTAGCCAGTGGCGGTATTATACTAGCGACTAAACTTGGCGCAACGATGCTATTACTTGGCGCAGTATTCTCATTCTATTTTGGTTGGTCAAAAGAACCGGTGGTACTTGACCAGAAAAATTTGTTGATATTAGCCGCTGGACTGGCGACATTAGGTGGTTATCTTTGGAAACAATTTAACGCATTTAAAACCAAGAAAATTCAGTTTATGCAAACCCTAAGTAGCAGTCTATATTACAAAGCGTTGGATAATAATGTCGGTGTTTTTCATTATCTAATCGACAGCGCAAAAGAATCTGAAACGAAAGAGCTCCTGTTGGCATGGACCTTTATGCATCAAATAAAGCGGGCCAGTGCAGAGGAGTTAGATAGTGTCATAGAACAGTTTTTTGCGACTAAATTAGACACCGAGCTTGATTTTGATGTCGCCGATGCGCTCGCCAAGCTTGTGCGTTTTGAGTTGGTTGTGCAAGAGGGGCAGTACTACACTATTAAGGAGTTAAGTGATTCGAAACAACTATTAATCGCTAAATGGCAGCAAAGCGCGCTGCCATTATCGTCGTGATGTCAGTTGATGTGTTAGGTAATGCTTGCGGTAGAACTGTTTTTTTCGAGGATCCATTGTTCCAAGTCATTGGCGCA
>Ga0209291_1000455_pt1 | contig 39334 bp, 28 predicted proteins | sample GOMGulsemesocosm_FD_184633 | JGI IMG/M metagenome (GOLD analysis project Ga0209291, IMG submission 184633) | Methane-oxidizing microbial communities from mesocosms in the Gulf of Mexico - GOM9B Gulf of Mexico (SPAdes) (version 2) | ecosystem: Environmental > Aquatic > Marine > Cold seeps...
GAAATTAATGAATAAGTAGAAGAAAAAGATTCAGAAGGGAGCTTTCCATCGCTAAAAAGAATTACCAAGTTTAGTTCTTCTGCAGACAAAATCTTTAGATTTTGCTTAGGATCAATATTATAAACACACTGGAGACAATCAGAAAATTTATCACCTCCAATATCCCCCCCTTTCCATAAAAAGGCAGCATCTACACCTTTTGTATAAAATAAATTAGCCGCAAGAAAACTTTTCTTATCATTTGTACTGCTACCCGAACTAATTTCGTAGCCACCTAAAGCCGCTCGAAAAGCAAATACATTATTTTTCACATCATATCCCGATCTACCACTCGCCAACTGAAGCCCAATATCATAGTCCAAAATTGTATTATCCAATATGCCAGCTCGCCCAGTACCTCTGAAATGTATTGCAGCTCCAGAGGAGTAAAGACTTGCAGGCTCCCAAGTTTCACTGTTTCCATGATGAATATTATAGATTACATTACCAATCAACCAAATATTTTCCCCAGAAGTAACTACAACACCATTTTCACCACTATGAATTCTATTATTAACAATCGTCACATAAGTTGGATTATCATGAACAACTACTACTTCACCAGCTGAACTCCCAGATCTTTTCACATCATATAGAAGGTTATTTGCAATTATTACATTATCAGATTCTTTAACATCAATAGCATTTTCACCATTCCCATGTAGCTCATTATCCGCAATATATATACCACTCACTCTATTCACATCATTTGTGGATGCTATACCGACTAATACCGAATCTCCACCAACATCATAAATATGGTTATTAACGATCCATACACGATCAACATTAATACGAGGCATAACACCTACATAATCATCTTCACCATATTTTTCTGAATCGCCAAAGTTTGAAATCGTATTTCCATAGACTAAAAAGTCATGAAATCTATTATTTGTTGACCCATAAATAGAAATAACAGACGTTGCTCCAACAGCATCACCTTCCCCGACAAAAGTAGAATTACGAATCACAGCATGATGTAAATGACTATCTCCATATACTCTGAATCCAATTGTTTTTTTATTAGTATCATATTTTAGATTTTCTAAAAAAACATAACTACCCTTTACTATCGTTTCCCCTCTAATAAGAGCAGGCTCATCAATTGAGGGCCCCCGAAACCAAACAGGGTTATCAGCGGTTCCATTTGCCTGAAAAACTATTTGCTTACCTCCAGTATAAGGCCCACCATGAATTTCAATATACGCCCCTTCATCATAAGTTCGCTCTGGTATAGTTTTACGAGGTTTAGCTGGATAACCAAATTCATTATTTGTATCAGTAGCATTCACATCTGAGTTATCAATATAATAGTAATTTTTTATTTCATTCTTAGCCCAGCGACTAGGAGGAATTGGAGCGCTAATATTAATTGGATCGATTCCGCCCCAAAAGTCAGAAATTGGGGGGACAGCTTCGGTTAGTTTATAGGGTTCAGCTGCATTTAAGAATAATGGAAAGAAGAGCGTGAAAAATATATTTATTTTTACAATTTTAAAAAACATATATTGCCTCATAATAAAATATCTAACTAAAATCAATCCAGATATTTATTTTTTTCCAAAATATCAGCTAAAGCTTTACCTACTATTTGATTACCTATTGGTGTGAAATGTCCGTCGGACTTCTCCCAATATAAAATATTTTCATTATAATGATTAAAGTCTGTTATTGGATTATAGACCAAAATATCAACCAACCGGACATCGTCAGGAAATGTTGACCGAAAGTGAGTTTTCGAAGAAAAACGGGGTATATCTAAAACAATAAATTTGGCACCAATATCATCAACTTCTTTTTTTATTTCTAAAAGTAAATGTATTGCGAGTTCATTTTTTTTGTCTTCTGTTGAAAAGTTATTTCTATTATCTTCTTCACTAATTTTTGGTTGAAATTCAAAATAGGAACTGATTTCTTCATAAGAATTCTTTACCATTTCAGATACTAACTCTCTTAGCCAACTATATAACTGAGAGTTACTTGCAATAAACTCATATATTTTAAAACTAAAAAGATACTCCCTTAATTTAACAGCGGGTAAATAACTATCATTCACCTGGATTAAACTTCCATTCATGATATTAAATAAGCCAGACCTGATATTATCTGCATAATCCGTTCCATGCCAACTGAGCAAAACGATATCAGGATCATACTTCTTCCCCTCTTCCCTTAACACTATCAACTCTTCAGCAGTCCCATGCCCGGACACCCCCAAATTAACAATCTCAACATTATGCTTATCTACAATTGAATTTGACATCTGAGAGAGAAAGGTTTCTGAAAGTTGAGCTCCATACCCAAGCATAAATGAGTCACCTAAAGTAACAACTCGGATTACCCCTTCTGATTTTTCATATCTAATATCCTTATCTGAACGAACCCCTTTACTATTAATTTTAACATTGATTTTATACTCCTCAGTTACATGTTGATAATCTGCATTTTGTGTATTACCGCGAATACCATAATCAGTCGCAGATACATAACGAGGCAAAATAGGTACAGGATTTAAGAAGCGAATAAATACTTCTGCTAATACAGCAATATATGCAATCAATAACGTCAGCTTCAATAATTTAATCATATTAATTTAAAACGCAAAGTAGATGAATTCGGATGATAACTTACTACTCAAAGCAAGAATCGACATGATAGTAAAGAACCAAATATGAAAATTAGGAATAGCGGCCATTACCTTCTGAGGGTAAAGCGTTTTATACTTAATTTGTAATATCTGATAAACTAATAACGGTATTAAATAAAAAGTTAAAATTGAAACGCCATCAATGACAGCTTGGTCAATGAACAAATTAGTGAAAATAGCCTCTAAAAATAAGTATATTGTTTGTACATTTTGAGCGCGAAAGATTAACCAACCTAAACAGACAAGGTGGAACATCCAAATTACATGAAGAACTTTCATTACTGGTTTAGATTGTTCACCAGCACTCTCGACACCGAATAATCGATATAGAATCAAGATCGTCCCCTGATAAGCGCCCCATAAAACAAAAGTAATACTCGCACCATGCCATAAACCGCCTAGTAGCATAGTTAAAAACAAGTTGCGATAAGTTTTAAACGTACCTCCTCGACTCCCTCCTAGCGGAATATAAAGATAATCCCTTAACCATGACGACAAACTTATATGCCAACGACGCCAAAAATCTGATGGGTTAGTTGCAATGTAAGGTAAACGAAAATTAATCATTAATTGGAAACCAAATAATTTAGCAGTACCTCGCGCGATATCTGCATAACCAGAAAAATCGGCATAAATTTGAAACGCAAACGCATAAATGGCCAATAACACCATTAAACCATTTTCAGGTGTTGTTATTAACTCTCCATTATCATAGGGGGAAAATACGGTATTAACAAAGATAGACAAATTATCAGCAATAACTATTTTTTTAAATAAACCAAAAGCAATTAACCAAAGCCCCAGTTTTACACCACCATTTTCTATATTACGTATCCTTTGGAATTGTGGAAGGAACGTTTTACCTCGCTCGATTGGGCCAGCTACAAGTTGAGGAAAAAAAGAAAGATATGCAGCGTAATCAAATAAACTTTTACTTGCCTTTAACTGTCCTCGATAAACATCAATCGAATAGCTCATACTTTGAAAAGTATAAAAAGAGATCCCGACAGGTAAAATAATCGTTAATGTAATAACAGAAGGTTCGATACCAAATAATAGTAATGATAGATTAGAAAAAGAATCTACAAAGAAATTGAAATATTTAAAACATCCTAATATAGTTAGGTTTGAGATAATGCTTAAGCTAAGGGCTATTTTATCTTTTGAAATTACTTTAAACCAATCTACGATTAAAGGTAATAAGTATATTAATACAGATAGTAAAAAGGTAAAAACCAAAATTCCATTCTGGACAATACCCCAAGCAACCTCATTTTTCCAATTAATTAAACCAAAAAGAATCGCACTAACAACTAGAAAAATAATTGATAGTACACGTTGCTTAAATGTTGTCATACCGTACTGTATGATGAGTGCCGCATTATAATCGACAACAGTTGTTGTCGCGATCAAGAAAAGAAACCTTATATCCCACCAGCCATAAAAAAAATAACTCGCTGCTAATAAGATTATATTTTGTTTTTTAAAGTCTCTTTTTAATGACCAGTACAACATTAAAACAATGGGTAAGAACAAAAAAAACTCAAAGCTGTTGAACAACATCCTCAATTCCTTTTATTTATTATTAAATGACTTAATAATAACTTCATTTAATTTTTCATAACCTTTACTATTTAAATGTAACTCGTCTTTATACAATTCATACCGTTGATTAAATTCGATTGCCGCATCTATTACCTCGATACCTTTTACATTCAATCTAAGTAAGTATCTATTTATTTCATCAACAGATTCATCCACTAACGTAGTCCAAATTAATTTTCTTGGATAAGATATTTTCCCAGCGGGTATTATGGTTGTAATATATACTTTGATATTTTTTTTTACAAAAAAACGTGCGATCCCATCTAAATTCTTCATTAAATTAGAACGAATATCATATTCTTTGTCTTCATACAAATCTTCATACAAACCAATCGTCTTCAAATCATTAATACCGAGTTGTAAAAAAACAGTGTCAACAGAATCAGGTACTTCCAACATTGGCAGAGCAAGAAATATTTGACTTGAAGTAAAACCACTAAATCCATACATAAACGATTTACAGAATGAAGGGGGAACTTTCCATTGTGAGACTCTAGAATCTCCAATAAATAAACAATTTGGTGAACCAACATTTTTTTTGTATATATCAAACCAAGTCCCAGTTGGATCTAACTGAGCCTTCATTAATCTTTCATATAAAATTATGCTTCCATATAACGTAACAACGTTCAACGTTAACAAAATGACAATGATAATTAAGAAAATGTTATTTTTTATAATTTTCATTCTTGCCCTTTTTTATTGATCTTTTATCTGAATAATCTCGGTCAACATAAACTCTTAACATGATCCCCAATATAGATAACATGAGTACAGACCCTTCTCTTGGATAAAAAGATTGACTTCCAAAAGCTGCAACAAGTAAGGATAAAAGAATAGAGAGGCTTGCTCCTCCGACAACGACATACAGACTTTTTCTGTTATCCTTAAATAGAGAGAGTGAATATTTTACAAATAGATAATACAAATAAAATATTGGAATTGCACCAATTAACCCAGTTTCTAAAAGCAGTTCTAAATAAGCATTATGCGGATGCGGAAATGTATCACCAATACCATAAATTGGTATCATTTTCAATGATATACCAGCCTGATTTATCATCGCAAGTCGCCCATAACCAACTAAAGGTCGTTCATATATTGCATCGATAACCATAGGCCAAGCTAAAATACGACCTGAAGTCATTTCATGAACATCTAACTCTTTATTGCCAAAATCAGGACGGCCAACATCCATGGCTTCATTTTTATCATTAAACCCCATAGTTACTCGTTCTATAGCTGAAGGAGCTATAGCACCTATACCGATTAAAATAAAAGGAGCTAATAGAAAATATTTCCTCCACTTTAAAGAGCAAAGTAAAATACCTAAGATAGCCCATGTTACATACCCCATTCGTCCGCCAGTTAAAGCTTGAGCAACAAAAATTAACGAGCATATAGGTAGAATAATAAAATACACTTTCTTTATAGACACATACTCTTTCATACAAAAAACAAGCCAAAATGCCCCACTAAGAATCATCGATAAGTTAACTCGATGAAAACCAACATTTGATGATAATACTTTAAAAGCTTTACTCTGCAATTCATCTCCGCTGATCGTAAGAGATCCAAAACCCATTGACTTAATAACTTGTAAAGAGAGTAATATATATACAGCGACCACCACCCATAAGAGTAGCTTTATTCTATATTCTGTTCTTGCCCCATCAAAAATAATGAATGCTAATAGACTCCATTTAAAACAATTAATAATATACTCGCTAAAAATAACAACAAAAGTTAATTCTCCATACTGAGGTAAATATTCACCTAAAGCTATTGAACCACTTTGATCTGACAATAGTCTTAAAACAGATATTAATATTACAATCATATAAATGAAAAACAATACATTTAGATTTAGAGGCATGTCCCAATTTAAATTATTTTTTCTTCTATCTGATAACCACGAAAACATCACATTAATAAAAAGTAAATTCCACAAATTAAACCCTGGAATACCAAATATACTTTTAGGCATATCTGGATGTTGAATAATTGCTATAAATAAGACTAACCAACAAGTGCCTTTAAACCAATCCTTCCATGAATAAACACATAAGAATAGAATAAGTAAAGATAAAAGAGTGACTCGAATCATTTGGCAACCGCTCTATTAGTCATAAGAGATGAGATATTTATATTATTCCATTGACGTTCCACAGATATAATCGAAAATTTATTTGTGTTTTTATGTGCATTAATTGAGAATTCGACTAGTTTATTTTTTGATGTCAATATTGAAACAAATGCGCTAGCGAAGGAAGTCGAAGATAAATTTTTAATTAAATATCCATTCTGCCCATCCTTAACTAAATCCCCTAAATCACCTACATCAGAAGTAATTGCTGGCACTCCTGTCATCATCGCTTGAATTAATGCTTGCGAAAGTCCTTCTGAATCAGAGGTTAATACAAAACATCTTGATTTTTGTAACCAGAAATGGACATCATTCTGCCAGCCAACAAATTTAACATCATCAGCAACACCCAAGTATATAGCGAGCTCTTCTAATTTTTTCCTATCTGGCCCATCACCCACAACAACAGCATTTAAATTTGGTAATGTTTTTTTAGCTAGTTGTATCGCATGCAAAAATCGGTCTACACGTTTTACTTCCGAAAGACGACCAATAAGAATAAGATCATACTCTTTATCTTGTTCCACCTTTGGACTGAAAATTTGTTCATCAAAACCACCAGGTACAATTTCAAATTTAGTATTAACGCCTTGACTCTTAAAATACTCAATTGCACTTGTCCCCATAGATACAACTAAATCCATTTCATTAACCGATTTTAGTAGCTGTGCTTCAATAAAATAATCAGCTTTATCTAGACGACTAAATATTCTATTTTCTGTTCTAATACCACCACCAACAACTTCCCTTGGGCCTCCGCCACAGATATAGACAGATTTAGCTCCTATCAGTTTTGCTAAAAGAGCAACAAATAGACCATTCAATAACAAATGAAAACCGACTAGCACATCAGGTCGTTGTGCTATTGCTAACCAACAAAAATACAGTAACCTAGCACCAACCTGTCCTACGACTCTTTGTAACCATTTAGGTGCGTACACACCTGACACTTTATTCATTTCAGGTACAGCTGTCGCAGATACCATAACCAAACGTTGGCAACTTTTAGCATTTGCCATTGGTTTCAAATGTGTACTTAGCCAATGATTTGAATAAAATGTTCCTGTTACCAAAATGTTTAATCCATTTTTTTGGCTGCATTTCCGATTAGGTAATATTTTAGCCAATAGCATCAAGCAGCGATAAATAACTAAAGCTAATCTTAAAAACCAGCGGTAAAAAATTTTCAACAAAGTAACTATATATAAACTTAAATTCTGGCTCATAATAATGATTCATTAATAAAAGGGAATGTTAATGATGTCCAAGGTATAGACACACTTTTCTGATTTCGAACGTCAGGCGGATTTATTTGTAATCCCTCAAAAATTCTATCATTAATGTATAGTTTTACTCGTTGAGGGTTCTCGACATACCAAGTCAAACCATTAAGATCTTCTCCACAATATGCTGTAGAAAGGAGAATATGAATTTCATCTCCATCTAATTTCACCGTAAATGTTAATTCATCTATCGAGCGGCTGTATCCTAATAAACGTCGTGTTGTCGTTACCAATATTTTGTTATTATTCTGATAATCTTCTAATAATTCAAAAGCTCGTTTAGTTTTTTTAGAAAAAGGATATTGCTCAGAAGACACTTTACCAAGATGACTATAAAATATACTGCAGCCTTCATTTTTCACTAACGTGTCTAGCACTTCTTTGGTTAATACTTGATCAATACCTCGTGCAGAATCAAACACAGAAACACCAGCCCAAGAAGGGTTACAACGCATAAACTCTATAATCGGTGTACCATCAACTAACTGCGTCTTCCTTAGCACCTTATTAGCTTTATGCATCGCATATTTTTTACTACCAAAACGAGCTAACCAGCCTTTGATAAATTCTAATAGGATGGTTTTACCCGATTGCATTATTTCGTTCTTATTAAAAAGACCTGCGTAGTATCGTTTTGCATTTTGCGCGACAATACTAGTCACCCTCCCCTTCCAAATAAAGAGGAGTGCGCCTGTTTGTACAGTAAGATCTGTATGGTATGCCTCAGCCCCTTTGATTGCCCCACAACCTTGCATAATATCGTTATCTAAATTCGTTGGCGCCTGCGCGTGATCTATCCATACCTCAATTTTTCTATTAACTTTTTGTATCTCTGACCAGCACTGCTCAATACGCCTTCGGCAGCTAACAAAATCACCAAATGAATGCAAACAATCGATATGACCAGATTCAATTAACTTATGTATCTTATTTCGTCCATCATCATCTGTATTCGTATAAGAAAAATTATGCTCTGGCATATCAAAATAGATTGTATTTCCCACCTCTAAGCCAACTCCCTTTCCAAGTAAGGTGTCTTCGGTGGTATTTAAATAACGTACAGTTTCAAAATAAATTTCTTTATTCGGTGTTTCATCTAAATCACTACAAATAGCCAGCATAGCACTATAAGGATATGGGTATTTTCGTAAACTAACATCCATATTGAGCCGCCTTATTAATGACATAATTTAAAATAATTATTGAAACTTACAGTAACAGAGAAATTTTTGTTGCATTTTTTTAGGCACTAAATAAACGAAATAGATAATACAAGTAACGATTCCAGCAAATAAAATCGTCGCCAATGCAGTACTGTTATCACTAGCATCAAAAGCTTGGCGCGACCAATAAATAAATCCTAAAAAAGGCGTTATATATATTACAGGTTTGATAAAACTCCTGTGGATATAACTTAACCAAGATAACTTTAATTGCTGGCATGTATAAATTGGTACAATAAATCCATATACAATATTCATTGGTACAACGAACAATAAGGCTGCTGTTGTCAATTCCCAATTATCAACACCTGAAAAAAGAAGCCCGATCGCGAAAATAATAAATATAGCGATGAACGCAAAAATAGAAATACGTCCATGTTGATTCATCCCCATCAATATACGAATTGAGCTATCTTGCCCAATAGGTAATAATTGCCCTACAGCTAAAATCATGACCAGAGGTGATAGCGCATACTCACTGCCCATCCAATAATGTAAAACAACATCCCCATAAATAAATATAAAACCCAAACTCGGTAACGTAAATGCAAAACTGAGTGTTGTAGTATTAATATAAAGAGATTGAATTGCTTTAATGTCACCCGCTCCCTGCAGAGAGCCTGTGGTCGGAGTTAACATCAAGGTAAACTTTGTCATAAATGTTTTTATCTGCTTAGTTAGTGCCATCGGCCTTGCAAAAACCGCTAATGCAGCGGGCCCGGTAGCACTAACTAACATAATACTAATAGTTTGCAATAATATAATGGAGGGTATGTTTGACAGCATGCTTTTCACCCCAAATACCAATATATCCAGACACGTAGCCCAATTAACCATTCGTAAATTAAAATGAAATTCTTTGCATATTTTGCTAACAGAAACAAAACGCAGAGCTTCAAAAATAATTGTTGAGATGAAATAACAGAGAGCCATTCCTGCAACACTAAATTCTGTAAAATATAAGGCGTAAAGCATCAATATTAACGAAAATACACTCTCACCAGCATGTAAAGCATTATGGATATCCCAGCGATGATACCCCGTTAACAAACCTCTTGCAGAGCCTGATAACATCCTGACCGCAACACTTAATCCTAAAAATAATACAACCCATTGCGCTATTACTGTATTTTCTTTTAGTGCATCACTGAAATAAATCGGCAATAAAAAATGAAACAAAAAAGTAAATAGCATGGTCACAAAAGAAAAAGCTGATTGCACAAAAATAGCCGAATTTGCAACTTTATTAAGTGAAACAAAATCACCTGAAGAGCGATGCTTTGCAATAAAACGATTAAAACATGCCCCCATACCAAAACCAACCAAGGTTAAGTAGCTAACAAACGACCAACCAAAGTCCCAAACGCCCAATAAATCTTGCCCAACTTTATTGTCAACTAAACGAGGCATAATAAAGCCAGCAAAAATAAGTACAATCTGGCTTGCCCAGCTCACCATTAAGTTCCAAGTAAAACGATCTTGTCCGGTTAAATCTTCTTTTTTAGGGTCACCAGTAACGATCTTCATTTGTTATTCCATGTAACCAAGTGAGTCATTATATTCACCCGCTACTTGATAAAACTTGATAAGATCATCTTCACTAAGTTGACCTTTCCAACGGTCGTCAAGTTTGATCTCTTCACTGTCATCCAATCGCATACCATTACCGATCACATGATGCTCTACAGTTTTAAAGTCCAACCGTTTTTTCTTTGATTCAACACCGATAAATTCAAATAATTGATCAAGAGTCTCTTCAGTGTTATTACAAATATCTTCATAATGTACTTTAATCCACTTACGCTTATCCATAGTCGCGAGTACAGCTTGAGTTTCTTGGTTACAGCGAACCCACTCATGAGCGCCGACGTCAACACCTCGCCGGCTTTCTTGAGTTTTTCCAGAACCACCTCCTCGAAATTGAGGATCTTTAGCATCCGCATATTTCGAAGGATTTTTATACGCTAATGAGACACCGCGTCCATCACGAACAATCCAAATCACTTTAATATCAAGATCTTTATTTTTTAGTAAGTATTTAAGACGAATACCAATTTTTGACGAGTCAACAACTACTTGTGCTCTAGCCTGTTCTGCAATAGCGCTAATGTAATCAGCGTTACGCTGTTGTAATTTTGGAAGCTGTTGACGCCATATTGGTGACAGTAGTAGCAAACCATCTCTTATTCTCTCCATAGCTGGAGAGCGTACTAACGGCTTAAGTAATCTGAGCATGTACGGCGTTGCTCCTGTTCGAATATCCGTTCCTGCATCAGAAACGCAAAACTCTTGCCCTCTGTTCGCCATTTTTTCACTAACACCTTGCCAGAAATCACACTCGTCAATGAATGTTTTGCAAGAACATAAATAACTTTCCTTATCACCTAAATGTACTGCTTTTAATTCACCAACACTGCATAAATCAGGATGGGCACCTAACAACATTGCCGTCATAGTCGTACCAGAATGACTAGCCGCAGCTAAATAGATAAGTTGTTGTTTTTTATTTTTCATAATTTGCATCAGTCAGAATTGATAGCTAATTTACGCGACTAAAGAGGTTTACTTGGATAAAATATTTCTTTAGCTAACATTGCGAGAAACAAGGTATTGGTGACCAAATAACGCTTCCACAAGCGCGCAGGCTCTTGCTTCACTCGGTACAGCCATTCCATGCCATACCTTTGCCAAATAAGTGGCGCTCGTTGCACTTTGCCGACCAGTACATCAAACGAACCGCCAACGCCATGCACAACAGGTACGCACATGGTTTTATTCCAGCGCGCCATAAATTTTTCTTTTTTCGGTGAGGTGATAGCAACAAATAAAACATCCGCATTGGAATCTGCAATTTTCTGCGCAACTGTTGCTTCTTCGCTGTCAGTAAAGTAACCATGTTGAGAACCAGCAATTATCACACCAGGGTACTGACTTTCGATTTCAGTAACCGTTTTAGTCACAATCTCAGGCGTTGCGCCTAAACAGAATATCCGATAACCTTTTTTATCGCCTCGCGCTAAAATCCCATGCATCAGGTCAATACCAGCAACACGTTCAGGTAAAGTTTTTCTCAGTATTTTACTTGCTTTAACGACAGAGCAGCCATCAGCAAGGATCATATTCGAAGAGCGGACGTCCTTATCTAACGCAGGGTTACGTTTCATATTTACAATTTTAGCCGCGTTTAACATGCCGATATGTAGTGATTGCCTATTTTTGATAGCTCGGTCAATATTATCTAAGGCCTGCACTGACGTTAAGGCGTGAATTTTAATACCAAATATATTGACATATTCTTGTGAAACCTCAAATTTAGAAAGAGAGGAATAACCCCCTAAGTCCTTAAATGACAGCATTAATAACCACCTTAATCACAAATAAAACTTCAATGCGATGTTAATCATTTAATTCCAGAGAAACTAGGCTTGCATGTAATGACATTCTCACAAGCATAGTGCAAGCTTTGTCACAATGCCTATGCATTGCTGGTAATCAGACTGGATGATTGTATCGCAGTTATTTTCATACAATTAATTATTGACAAAACAGTCTCTTACGATGTCAAACTATTCAAACAGATGCTTTAATGATGCGGATAATAATATCCTTAACTAAACTCAACAGCGCTACTCTTACAAATACTATTTAAGTCTTACAAAAAATTAAAACTTAAGTTTTAAGGTTACTATCAACAACTTAGAGGCTACCATGTACAAGCATGGCAATATTGAGTATTAATAATTACTAACTGTATTAGTCAAATGATTATATTAGGGACATTCTATGAGGGCCTATAGTCGGAAAATACTAATCTCATTTTTCCTGTTTAATTTTTTATTTGTGCTAGCGGTTAATTCAGTTGTCGTTGTCAATCTCATTGAGGAGTGGTGGAGCACTGGCGCTTATAATCATGGTCTATTAGGGCTAGCACTTGCAATATATGTTTTTTGGACAAAAAGAGAGGATTTTTCATCTCCGCAAAGTAATCTATTCGGTCTAGTTCTACTAATAGCGACGAGCCTATTACTCTTGATCGCTAATCTAGCCAGCATTGGTCAACTACAAATGCTTAGCTTGTTTCTTGTGATATTAGCGCTATTGCTTTCTTTTTTTGGTTTTCAATCTGTCACTAGGCTATTACTGCCTTTACTGATGATTTTATTGGTACTACCTATTTGGAATGTATTACAACTACCGCTAAGAGATATATCTACTTGGGTAAGCTTTCATAGTGTTCATCTATTAGGATTTGAAATAATTAGAGAAGGATACAAGCTAATAACACCGAGTGGCATTTTTATAGTTGAAGGTGCTTGCTCTGGACTCAGTTTCTTTTTAGCATCAGCTTTATACGCTGTTTTTGTCGCACAGATTAATAATCTATCTCGACCAGCAACGCTCGTTTATTTAACATTCGCTGTAATGGTTGCAGTCATAAGTAACTGGATCCGTATTACGGCTATCATTATCGTTGGAAGCCAAACCGCGATGCAGCATTTTATCGTCCAAGACCATTTAACATTCGGCTGGTTAGTTTTTGCAGCTTGCTTCATACCTGTCATCATTGCAGGAAACACCTATTTTGGTGAGCAATCTCCTGAAAATGGTAAGCAGAAAGAGATAATAAAGCAACCACAACAAATAAGTGCATGGTATCTACTCGTAGTATCGACCATCACTCTATTTTTTGCGACTGCGACAATAATACTTCCCTCTCGCTTTGATCCTAATTATAAATTTGCCCTGCCTATAATCCCATCTTATACGCACTTATCATTAAATAATGCAGCGAGTCAAAACTGGTACCCTGTTTCACACGGTGCGACTAGCGAAGAGTTTAATTATTTTTTACAAGATAAGGATTTACTACAAGTTTACTTGGCAAATTATGCTCGACAAAGACAAGGCGAAGAAATTATTTTTGTTGGAAATACCCTCTTTGATGAAAATCGTTGGTTCAATGTCAAACAACAAACAACCTTATTAAACTCCCCCTTTCTTAAGCAGGTTAATTTAATCACGCTCAGAAAAGACAGCCATCGTTCTCGTTTAATTGCCTATTGGTACTTAGTCGACAGCCACTTTATAGCCGATAAAAAAACAGCTAAGTGGCATGAGGTTCAAGCCGCGATTAAAGGCCAGCCTGGCGCGACGCTCATTGCGATTGCAATTGATTACAGTAATGAAAATGAGACGCGCGCCTTAAAAACCATGACTAATTTTGTCACACTCTTTAGCTCGCACGCTATCAACATGAACAAATCAATATAAGAATAATCTATGCAAGCACTATCTTGGTATATAAAACGAATTAAAACGATGTCGATAAAGGAAATTACTTGGCGCGTAACGTCGTTATCCTCAGCACTTTTTGAACATCTACGAGTAAGTATGAACCTCGTATCGCAAGCGAAGTTTCATGACAACTATCAAGAAAATGCACCATTTCAACCTCCATTTAACGTATTTATAGGTGATATATCAGCCTTTAGTCCTGAGTGGCAGGTATTGCTACTTACCAAAGCGGATAAAATCATACAACATAAGCTCAGTTATTTTGATTTACAAGAACATCATCTAGAAACCCCTATCAACTGGCATAAAGATCATGCAACAGGCCAACAAACAAGTCGTGCAGCTATCATCTCAGTTAACTATCGTGACATGAATAAAAATGGCGATTGCAAATTAGTTTGGGAGCCTAACCGACACCATCAATTTGTAGTATTAGCGCGCGCATATAAAATAACGGGTGAAATAAAATATGCACAAAGTGTCGTTACTCAACTAACAAGCTGGTTAGATGCTAACCCTTACGGTTACGGCATGAATTGGAAAAGCCCCCTTGAATTAGGTATAAGAATGATTAATTGGGTGTGGGCAATTGATCTTATTCTCGATTCCGGACTGTTTGCTGGTGACTTTAAAGCACGTGTATTAAATAGTGTCTATCTTCATTGCCGTGATGTAAGTAATAAATTTTCACAAGGCTCTTCTGCGAATAACCATTTGGTTGGTGAAGCAGCAGGTGTCTATATAGCCAGTAGTTATTTTTCAATGTTAAAAAATGCTAATCGTTGGCGTCATAAAAGTAAAAATGTTTTAGAAACTGAAATACAAGCGCAAACCTTTGCTGATGGATGCTCAAAAGAGCACGGCTTCAGCTATCAATTTTTTGTATTTCAGCTCTACTTGTTCTCTGCACAGGTTGGACGTTGGCAAAAAGATGATTTTTCTGCCTCCTACCAAGATACGTTAAAAAAATTGGCGGCATTTATTGCGTTAATTGCACAAGGGGGTGAAGACTATCCCATGCTAGGTGATCAAGACGATGGTTATGCGCTTGATCTTGGAAACCATGTCCATGATGTAAATGCACTTTGTGATTTGGCTGCCCACCTTTATGACAATCAAATATTTCATATCAATTACCGAAAACCCTGTGAGTCTGCATTTTGGTTATTCAATCAACGTATAGAGCGTAAGCACAACGTTTTACAGGAGGTTCCTCATTTAATTTCTCGTCAATTTCAAGAGTCAGGCTACTTTTTATTACAAGCAGGTAGTCTCACTAATAATGATCAAGTTAGTATTTTATTTGATTGCGCAGAGCTAGGCTATACATCTATCGCTGCTCATGGTCATGCCGATGCATTAAGCTTCGTGATGCGTTTAAACGGCAACGATCTATTCATTGATAGTGGTACATACGATTATTATAGTTTTCCACGTTGGCGTAATCAGTTTAGGAAAACACAAGCACATAATACGATCGAAGTTGATGGCGTAGATCAGTCGGTCATGACAGGCCCATTTATGTGGGAGCAACATGCACAAGCGCAGTGCACTCTCTGGAATCCCACTAAATCAGGAGGACAGGTAGCTGGTTTTCATAATGGTTACCAACGACTCTCATCGCCACTTATTCATGAACGTCACTTAGATTTGAACACTCAAAGAAATAGTTTAGTAATAACGGATAAAATTCAGTCTCAAGGCAATCATATTATTGCGTTATATTTTCATCTATCAGAAGATTGCAGTGATATTAAAATAGAAGGTCACATTTGTACCCTTTACTTAAACAGCAATAAAGTAAGTATCAGCCTGCCCAAAAACTTAACTCATGAAATAGTTAGCGGTAAATGGCATGAAGATACCGACCATACATCTTTAGGCTGGATAAGTCGTAGCTACCATCAGCGCACAGCTATTAACACATTGATTTCAAAAGGCAATACCAGTGGAAACAAACTATTCACCACAGTCATCACTTGGATTTAATAAGATATTATGTTGGCTTTAAATAGCGCCCTGTTGGCCAAATCTGTTTAGCTTCAAAAGGCAGGTTCTTCATTTTTCTATGCCAAATAAAAAGGTTTTTACCGTGTTTTTTTTCTGCAAGCCAACGTCTTTTATGGTCTGTATAAACACCAAGAAAGTCATAACAATGTACACCTTCCTGTTTGCAACTCTTATATGAAAAATAACGTAATACCTGGCCAATTCCAGATACGTAATCAGGATTATAACCTTCTTGTATAGCCAAAAATTGGTCATTAAAGACATAACCAAGTTGCATTGCTTGCACTTCACCTCCACTTTCAAGTCGAAGTAATCTTAACCAACCTTTTTGTGATGCTAAAGGAACAAAATTCCGGTAAAAGTTAACGAGCTCTGGACGTCGCTGAAAAGTGCCTCGACCTAGGTGCTGCCAGTGTTTATTGTGTAACGTAAATAGTTTCTCAAGGTGCTCCCCAATATCATCATCTTCGCGGCTAGCTTTAACTTGCCAAGGTCCAATCTTATCTAATCGACAGCGAGTTTGACGTATATTAGTGCGTAAGCTCTTAGATAGATTAGGCAGTATTTCTGCTGTTAGCCCTCCTAACACCACCTGAGCAAACTCGACAGTTCTGCAATGGTAGTGGAGGGGTTTAACAGCTTCTAATGACTCTAATAATGTTGTACCTCCAGCAGTCCAAGATGCAACATTAGTAAACCAAATGAAATCCCAATATAGTTTAATATCAGGGCTAAGCAAATACGCCCAAAGCATGCTTTTAAGATCGAGGCACCTCTCTGCTTTAACAATAAAATTTGAATATTCTGATCCAGAGTTCTGATCGCCAACAAAGCGTAAAGATTGATAAGTTAATAAATTAGCTAATCGGTATTCTTGTATGTAGAAAGGGGCAATGGCGAGGGTCTGTTGACTATTTTTAATGACGATGATAAGTGGATTAATCGCCGTACTTTGACTTTTCCGCCAACAATCTATCCACTCCCAATTCAGGAAAATATGATTCGCATCAGATTGTTCGAGAAGGTTTTGCCAATCCTCTTTCAAAGCCTCGAATTCACTCCACTCTTTTATTACTCTAATTTCGATAGATTTATCTTCTCCGTTCTCCATATAAACCACCTCATCATGCCCTATAAATTATTTAATCTTTTATAAAAAATAATAGCTTAAAAATCAAATTAATAGAAAACACCGGGTATAAAACAAAACATATCGAGAGCTAAATATGAAAATTAAAATCAATCAATACAACCACTTACATAACCAAACAAACAAGCGGACAATAAATCATTCGCCTTGTTTATCACGTTTGACTTCTGGGGATTATGAACTAAACTGCACACCCTAATATAAAATTACGAATAAATATGGAGTTGGAAATGAATGATTCAAAACAATGGAGAGTTTCCATTAAACACCCTCGTCTACTCGTCTTTTATTGCTTATGTTTATCATTTTTAACAGCTTGTAATCAAGATTCAGCATCAAACAATGACGCGAGTCCAAGTATTGATTTAGGCCCTGACTTAACTGTCGATATCGGTGAATCCGTTCACCTCAGCCCTACAATCAAAAATTTAGACACGAATACGATCTCTTACCTATGGATACAAACATCCGGAAATCCAATATCGTTACCAGACAATAAAAGTTCATATATCGCATTTACGCCACTTGTAAATGACTTTTTAGAATTCGAGGTAACAGTCGCAGACAATCAAGATCAGGAATATAAAGATGCAGTGTCTGTAACAGTATTACCAGAAAATGGGAAATATACAGCCCAACTCAACTGGACAGCTCCGACTGAAAACGAAAATGGCTCAGCACTGACGAACTTGGCAGGGTATAAAATATATTATGGTCAATCTATAACTAACCTCGACGTATCGATAATAGTCAACAACCCCTCAGAAACCTCATACGACATCAAAAATCTAGACTCAAACAACAGTTACTTTTTTTGTATATCAGCTTATAGTGCCGCGGGTTCTGAAAGTAAATGCAGCGACACTGTGGATATTTTGTAGAAGTTATCAATATATTCATATTAGTAATTCCTCATGCAAACTCAGTAAAACTAATGTAATAGTGATTATCTAACATTAGTTTACTGACTAGGCTCAGGCTTACTATTTACGGTTTTTGTCTCTATTATTTCATGATATTAAGCGCTCATACCTCTCACTCCGCTTCAAATAAGTCTATATGCATAATTTCCTATAAATGCTCAAAATTTTGATTATATAACTAGAATAATTATTTCGAATTTAAAAAATCACATTTTCTGTAAACAACTGATAATCGTTGTCTATACTTCATTGAAAATACTTACTGACAATATGCACCAAATACTTCCAACGGCAATTATCAATCGAACAGCTCAAACTCTCAGCCTCATTTACGTGAAGAGTTTTGAAAGTAGCTGAACGATTTTATGAAACTCATTCTTTGTAAGGTTAATTTATATACGTACTACAAGATAACAGACCTGATACTTTTAGTATTAGGTATTACAATTCATACAGAATGTTGAAATTATCATGCCTATAAAAATATTAACCATCTTTGGTACTCGGCCAGAAGCAATTAAAATGGCCCCTCTTGTTAATGCGCTGAATGATCAACAAGATATTGATGCTAAAGTCTGCGTCACAGCACAACACAGAGAAATGCTAGATCAAGTTCTTGATTTATTTTCTATTATACCTGACTACGATCTAAATATAATGAAACCAGGGCAAGTATTGTCCGAAGTTACGACGAATATACTATTAGGTTTAGAGCCCATTCTTAAAGAGTTTCAACCCCAATTAGTTTTAGTTCACGGGGATACATCCACCACTGTATCTGCAAGCTTAGCAGCCTTTTATCAACAGATTCCAATTGGACATGTTGAAGCAGGTTTACGTACTCGAAACCTAAGTTCCCCTTGGCCAGAGGAAGGAAATAGAAAGCTAACAGGCGCAATTACAAAGCTTCATTTTCCACCGACTGTAAGCTCAAAAATTAATTTACTTAATGAGGGTGTACATCCTAATGACATTGAAGTAACCGGCAACACAGTAATCGATGCATTGATAGAAATAACGAATAAACTCAAGAATGACTATCAATTATCCACCACGCTAGCAGACAGATTCTCACAATTAAATAACGATAAAAAACTTATTTTAGTGACAGGGCATCGCAGAGAAAGCTTTGGCAGTGGATTTGAACGAATTTGCGAAGCGTTATCTGAAATTGCAAGTAAACACCCTGATATTCAAATCGTTTATCCTGTGCATCTAAATCCAAACGTCCTAGAACCCGTAAATCGAATATTATCAGGCCTCGACAATATCTTTTTAATCGAGCCACAAGACTATCTTCCTTTCATATATTTAATGAATAAAGCATATTTAATTTTAACTGATTCTGGCGGTATCCAAGAAGAAGGCCCAAGCTTAGGTAAACCAGTTTTGGTCATGCGTGATGTGACGGAACGCCCTGAAGCAGTCAGTGAAGGAACCGTTTTACTTGTTGGTACTGATAAAAACAAAATTGTTAATGCAATAGAGCGCTTACTACAAGATGAGGGTCACTATAACCAAATGAGTCGTTCACATAACCCCTATGGAGATGGGCAAGCGTGTCAGAAAATAATAGCTAAAATAAAACACTATTTCGAAACCCCCTAATACACGCATTATTCGCTCTGTTTAGGTATAAGAAATAATGGTGAATAACTATAACGACCTCAATGCATTAATAATCTGCAATAACAGTTTAAAGGCAATAAATTATGGAGCTCGATAAAGTATCAGTAATTGGGTTAGGTTACATAGGGCTTCCTACTGCAGCAATTATAGCTTCTCGTGGTTTGACTGTGATTGGGGTCGAAATTGACCAAGATACTGTTGAAACCATTAACGCAGGAAAAATACATATCGTCGAACCTAACCTAGACATTCTCGTTCGCAGTGTAGTTTCTAGTGGTAATTTACGCGCAGTGACAAAAGCTGAACCCGCAGACGTATTTATAGTTGCCGTACCAACTCCTTTTATCCATAGTGATGATGATAGCCATCAACCTGATATTAGTTATATTGAATCAACAACTAAAACAATCGCGCCCGTTCTTGAAAAAGGTAACTTGGTCATCCTAGAGTCAACATCTCCCGTGGGAACGATTGAAAAGTTAGCGGCTTGGTTAGCGAGAGCTCGTCCCGATCTTTCTTTTCCTCAAGATAAAGGTAATGCAGCAGACATCAATATCGCATATTGCCCAGAACGAGTATTACCAGGACATGTTTTGCAAGAACTGATCTCCAACGATCGTGTAATAGGTGGTATGAGCAACGTTTGTAGCGCTAAAGCCGTTGAACTTTACCGCACTTTCGTTCGCGGTGAATGCATAGTGACAAACTCTAGAACAGCTGAGATGGCGAAGTTAACTGAAAACTCATTTCGTGATATGAATATTGCATTTGCTAATGAGCTCTCTATTATTTGTGACAAATTAAAAATAAATGTCTGGGAGCTAATCAAACTATCCAACCGCCACCCTCGTGTTAATATATTAAATCCAGGCCCTGGCGTTGGTGGACACTGCATTGCCGTCGACCCTTGGTTTATTATCGACAGTTGCCCCAAAGAAGCACAATTAATCAAACAAGCACGCTTGATCAACGATCACAAACCCCATTATGTGGTTGATCAAATAATACGTGCTGCCGATGAATTTAAACGTCCTATAATTGCCTGTTTAGGACTTGCATTTAAAGCTGACATTGATGATCTTCGAGGTAGTCCAGCCTTGCAGATAGTCGAATTCCTTGCCAATAAAAGAGTAGGTTTATTACTTACTGTCGAGCCAAACATAAGGTCATTACCCCCTCATTTATCAAATTCAGACATTGAGCTAACAAGCTTAGAGACCGCCTTAGCGGTTGCTAATGTAGTCGTTATACTTGTAGACCATCAAGAATTTAAAGCGGCAGATAAAGCCCAGTTTTCAAAAAAAATTGTTATTGATACTCGTGGGATCCTATGAGTTAAGCTCCATCCAACTTCGATATTCAGGCATTACAGCAGATAAAAGGTTGCGAAAGATCCATGATGGGTTATTTATCCCAATTAACTACATTTGATTTTCTAGTAGCTTGCGTTGAGTTCGCACTTGCTTTAACTGCGCTGATTAAAATAAAAAACGTAAAAATAAAGCTTAGCTTTTGTATTTTCTCTTTTTTTTCAGCTATTTGGCATATCACTTTAAGTCAAACCCCATTCACTAATCTAGCCTCTAGTTACCAATTTCAACTGCTAGAAATAATGCGTTACATTGGTTTATTCTTGGTGCTTATTTACCTATTAATGTATTCACAAAAGACACGGCTTCCAGCACATTACTCAACCTTTATGTACCTCATCATTATTATCACGAGTGCCATTTATCTATTTGGTTTAAACAAACCGTTGAATCCATTTTTTCATCCAAAATCATGGCTATATATAAAAATAATATTGTGTTTGATGGCAGTCGTTACCGCAGAACAAATCCTCAGACATACGAATTCAAATAGAGTGAGTAAATTAGTGGCACTTGTTGCGATTACTCTACTTTCTTATGACATACTCGTTTTTTCTAACTTGTTATTATTTACCAGCAAGAATTATAGCCTTTGGTATACAAGAGGCATGATTAGCACAACAACATCTCTAATATTCGCACTGTCAATTATCATATACCCATTTCAGCAGTTACAAGATAGTAAATTTAAATTATCTCGTTCGATCATCATGTTTAATGCCAGTTTCATATTGGGAGGAATATTCCTTATATGCATGGCGACATTGGGGCTTGTGGTTAATATATTTAATGCTGAATGGGCTGAAGTCTCTAAAATCCTTTTGTATGTAATGTCAATATTTGCCATAGCTGCCTTATCGTGTGTCGAAAAATTTCGTCTACTTATTACTGTGTGGATTAGTAAGCATTTCTTTGTTAATAAATATGACTATCAAAAACAATGGATTGAGTTAGATTCGTTGCTGTCAAAAAAACGAGAAGATAACAACGGTTACGAAATAGCACTTTCAGCCATGACAACTTTATTTAAATGTAACAGCGGAGGGATTTGGTTAAAAGGCCAGCAATTTTACTCACCCGTAGCCTTAAAAAATTTCGAATTACCTTCCTCTGGTGCAATTGAAGCAAACAACAGCCACTTTATACAATTAATGGATGAAAATGAGTGGGTATTTAAAGCGCATAGAAATACCAATATTTATGATAAAGAAAAAAATAAACTTTTACCTCAGTGGTATCTCAACGCTAAAGGCCCATGGGTTATAGTTCCATTAAATGCAAATCAAGAATTAATTGGCTTTACCGTACTGTGTGAGAACACGATTAATGCACCATTAACTTGGGAAGATTTAGATATATTAAAACTAACGGGACGCCAGATCGGCAGTTATATTATTAGCCATCAAACCTCTGAAAAGCTAATTCAAAATAAGCAGTTTGATCTATTTAATAAAATAACAGCCTTTGCTATTCACGATATAAAAAATCTTATTTCACAACAAAGTTTGATCGTTAATAACGCAGAGAAATTTATGCACCACCCTGATTTCATTCATGATGTCATATTAACGATTACTAACTCAGTAGAGAAAATGGATCAATTATTAGTCAAACTAAAAGGTAATCCACACGGTGATATTAAGCCCGTCAATATAAATAAACTTCTTAAAAATGCGATAGAAATGAATATATCTAACTTTCCGACTCCAACAGTATCCATACAAGGTAAAGATGCATTTGTAATGGCAGATAAAGATAAATTACAAATGGTGCTCTATCATTTAATTAGAAATGCGCAGGATGCAACCAAAGACAGTGGAACCATAGCAATAAAACTAGCGACGAAAAATGAAGAGCTTTGGTTCGAAATAAAGGATAGCGGATGTGGTATGGACAAAGTATTTATTAAGGAAAAATTATTTAAACCTTTTTCAAGTACGAAACAAGATAAAGGAATGGGTATTGGTGCATACCAAATAAGGGAGCTGATACATTCGTTACAAGGAGAAATTTTTGTTGATAGCATCATAGGAAAAGGCACTACATTCTTAATTTATTTACCTTTGAACAACAATAGAAATAAATAAAATAGTGAACATTCATGATCATAACATTAAAACTGGCACGCTTTAGCTCAACTAAAAGAGGACTATATGCCAAACATTTTATCCATTATATTAATGATTTTTATATTAACAAGTTGCTCTACATCAGGTTCACTCGAAACGAGCGAACCTGAACAGAATGTCAGTATTCCTGAATACAAAATAGGTGCTGGGGATCAATTATATATTAACGTTTGGAAAAATCAGGACTTATCTCTAAATATGCTCGTTCGTCCTGATGGCAAAATATCTGTCCCACTTGTTGGTGATATTAGCGCCGTAGGTCTTCCCGCAGAGACATTAGCTGCGCAACTCAACGAACGCTTAAAGAAGTTTATTCGAGACCCAGAGGTGACTGTAATAGTTACATCGCCGGTCAGTGCCGAGTTTTTAACTCGAGTTCGTATCACTGGCGCAGTTAACGCCCCTCAATCGACGCCTCACAGACAAGGGATGACCGTACTCGATTTACTATTACAAGCAGGAAGTCTAACCCCTTTTGCCGACGGTGACGGTGCTATTTTATACCGAAAAACAGACGATGGTGTTAAACGTTACTCTGTAGAACTTGATCACATTATTAAGCAAGGGGATATATCTACGAATTATGAATTACGTCCATCAGATATTCTGATTGTCCCTGAAAGTTTATTTTAACGTGAATTTAATGAGGTATTTTAAACATGGAACAAAATGAAATATTAAAATATATACCCATTATATGGCAGAGAATCTGTTTAGAAAGATTAAAATCGATACTGCTTATAACGTTAATCAGCTTTGCCATTTTAAGTATAGGGATCTATAAACCTTCTGTATTTAATAGTGAAGTAACTATTTTTGCTGATACTCAAAATATCATCAAACCCTTACTAGGAAAGCAAACTTCAGTAACAAATGTAAAACAAAGTAGAACAGCACAAATTCGAGATGTTATGTACTCCCCTAGACAGTTAAATAAAGTTATTAATAATATTTATGGCAAAGATACTTTCACAACAGCGGCAGACCGTGAGCAAGAACTGGCCAGTATACGAGAAAAACTAGAGGTCAAAGGATTATCAGGTAATTACATTAAAATAGTGTATCAAGATGATAGCCCTGATAAAACCTATAGATTACTTAATGAAATAGTTAGACTCTTCATTGAAGATAGCGCGAATACTAAAAGAGATGAAAGTCGAAGCGCATATAACTTTATCAAACAACAAGTGGCGAGTTATAAGAATCAATTAGTGTTAGCTGAGAATAAATTAAAGACATTTAAATCATCACATTTAGATGGCACAGAAACAGGCGTCGAATCTAGAATTTCAGTGTTACGTAGTGATATTGAAGATATGAAAATAGAAAAGTTGGAAAACTTAAATCGTATTTATTTACTTAAAAAACAATTAAGTTCACAAAAAAAATTCTCATCGAATGATTATGAAGCATCCCTTTACCACAATCAACTCAGGGCATTACAACTGCGCCTTGAAAACCTACTACTCGAGTATAAAGACGACTACCCTGAAGTATCTGACGTTAGATACCAAATTAGTAATCTAAATAAAGTTATTCAAGATTTGAACTCTGGAAAAAAAGAGAAAAGTGATATATCAACTACTCTCAACCCATTATATCAAGAACTAAAAATAAGTTTGGCAGAAGCCACTATTTTAAACAGCACAATAGAAAACAGACTTAAAGCCTTTCATAAGTTAATTGAAGATGCCTATGAACGACGTAAGCGAATTGCCAATAACCAAGCAGAGTTGTCTGAATTGACTCGGGATTACAATGTAGTTCGGATTCTGTATGAAGACATGCTTGCAAATAAAGAAAAAGCGCGCATTTCCATGGTGCTAGATATTGAAGGACAAGGGGTTAACTACAAAATACAAGAGCCAGCAACTTACCCCATGATCCCATCTGGACTTCGCTTTATACACTTCGTTATTGCAGGCCCCATCCTTGGATTATTATCGGTCATCTGTCTATTTGCAGTAAAAGTCGTACTCGATAATAAGATTCGCTTTGCATCTCAACTGTCATCACTCACTAATACACAACTTCTAATCAGTATTGATCACACTTTTAGTCGCTCTGAAAGAAAAAAACAAAAAATAAACAATATTTTGTGCACGTTTTACTTCTTATGCGCATTAACGATCTATATAGCAACTGCACTTACGCAAAAATATGACGTATCTATACCAACATTAATTACACCATTGTATTTTCAATTAATGGAATTAATAAAATGACACAGAACCCTTTAAATTTAAAAGCACAAAATATTAGTAGTGGCCAATTGAATGCTAATAGTATGGATAGCGATAACTGTAAAAAAATTAAAAATATGAATGATGCTAGCCTATTCACTGCAGAAGAACTAGATGAGCTAAAAATAATTTATCCCGGCTGTAAAAATGATAAATCTCTTAATTATTATCGCGAATTACGCACTAAACTATTAAAAGCAGCCAATAACAAAAATTTTGTTTGTATGGTTTCTAGCGTCGCAGAGGGGGCTGGAACGAGTCATGTTGCAGTTAACTTGGCTGCAAGTATTGCACTGGACCACAGTAAAACAGCGCTGATAATAGACTGTAATAGTTACAACCCTCATTTACATAACTATTTGAAGGATGAAGATCCACTCGGATTATCTAACTACCTTGAGCAAAACACCCAAGAAATCGAAGATATTATCTACCCTTCAGGTATTCGTCGAGTCAGGATTATACCTAGCGGTATTCGAACTGAATATGCAGCTGAAAATTTTTCATCTGAAAAAATGAAATCGTTTATCGATACAGTAAAAAAACGTTATCCAGATCGTTTTATTATATTAGACACTCCACCTATTAGCCTTTATGTAGAAAGCCAAATTTTAGCGTCAATTTGCGATATAGCTATTTTAGTCATTCGCTACGGTCATACTACAGCATCAGAAGTGCAGACCGGAATTGATCTGATTAACAGTGATAAATTAGCGGGTGTTATTCTTAACAATGAGTAATATATCTATGAATATGAGTAACAATACTATTCGAATATATATAACTCTATCCTCGTTTAGCATCTTATACGAGGGTAGCGCTCTTGCATCTGAAGCCTACGCCCGAAACAGATTTATAGAGGTCGGCGCCGAGTATGAATACAGTGACAACATCTATAAAGCACCTAATCGTAAGAAGGATGGGACAACGACGACTGCTGGAATAGAACTCGGCTATGAGCAAAATAAAGCCAACAACCGTATTAGTCTTAACTACTATGCTGAACACTCAGAGACAAGTGAAGCTGACTTACAAAGTAATAGTTATTGGGTCGGTCACTCTGCAATTTCACAAGACGTTTTCAGCAAAAATCTGCTGTTTAATCTTGAGCATACACGTCAGCGTTACCTTATAGATCAAACTAAAACAGCACTTGATAGCAATCAGGATGAAAGAGACCTTCTGACAGCGGGCTTACAATGGCGAATTCCTTATTCGCCCCGAGTAATCTTTATATTAGGCGCTACGCATACACAAACTTGGTTTAAAGAAGAGAAGATCAATGATAACAGTACGAACGAAGGCCAAGTCAGTTTGCAATATGCATTCGATAACATATCACAAATTCGACTCAGTTATGTTCGTAGCCAAAATAAGTTTGATGATTTTGACTACACCTACGATGAGCACAGCTTAGATGTTCGCTTTACACGTCAATACTTACTGGGAAATTACGCCTTTAACGCAGGAGGAAACTGGGTTAATGCTTCAAGCGAAAAATATGATGGATACCATTATGGGTTCACTATTGATGCAAAATTTCACCGGTATTTATTTGTCTTTAACGCATCTCAAGTATTAACCAATACTTCAGCTCAAGTTGGGACAGATGATGAGTTAGACTTTTCAAACAATCAATTATTTTATAGAACTAATGTTGCATTGCAACAACAGTACACGTCCTTAGATGAGCGGTTACTCAGCACAATCCGCTTATATTATGATAATGATGATGCAATCGCATCCATGAACGGCTCTGATATCAGAGATCAAGATAGATATGGCGCTTACGGAGAGCTAACGTGGTCATTTACGAATAAATTAAGCGCTAACTTATCCCTCAACTATTATAGCGCAGAGCTTTCAACTCGCGATACAAAAAAATTCGCAGAAGCAAAAATTGGCAGTCGTTATAGTTTAAATTCCTCACTATATATCCAATTTACAGTTTCTTTTGAAAAACAACATAGCATGCAGAACTCTGCGGGTTATGAAGAAAAAAACTATGCAACGAGAATAGCTTTCAGATACTAAATATTCTTATTATTAGGGAGTATATTTTGCAAAAAAACATCACTCAAACATTACTCATTGTTGAAGATGACATCGGGCTTCAAACTCAACTTAAATGGCATTTTTCTAATTATAATGTAGTGGTAGCTGCGAATGTCAATGATGCTATTACAGCTATACGTTTACATGAGCCACAAGTTATGGTGCAAGACCTTGGCTTGCCACCCGAACCAGATGGTGTAATACAGGGTTTCGAATTACTACAACAATCCCTGCGTATACATCCCCACATGAAATTAATAGTGATGACAGGTAATGATTGTAATGAGCATGCGCTAAAAGCGGTCAGCCTAGGTGCTTATGACTTCTATAGTAAGCCAGCCAACCCTGAAACACTGGAACTTATCGTGCAACGTGCCTTTCATATGCATCAACTTGAAAGTAAAAATAGAGCCTTTAACTTATCTAAAAGTAGCAACCTGGAAGGATTAATCACGACCGATGACAAAATGCTTAAACTTTGTAAATTAATCGAAAAAGTAGCGCCGACCAATGCGGCTTGCTTACTCCTTGGTGAAAGTGGAACAGGTAAAGAAGTATTAGCTAAAGCATTACATACTCTCAGCACTCGTAATGAGTATCCTTTTGTGGCAATAAATTGTGCAGCCCTACCCGAGAATTTGTTTGAGAGTGAATTATTCGGCTATGAGAAAGGTGCGTTTACCGGCGCTGTAAAAAGTACCCCCGGAAAGTTTGAGCTTGCGAATGGTGGAACAGTATTTCTTGATGAAATTGGGGAAATGCCCCTGCAATTACAAGCTAAACTACTACGCTTTCTGCAAGAGAAAGTAATAGAACGAATTGGAGGACGGAAGTTAATTCACCTAGATACCAGAATTGTCTGTGCAACCAATAGAAATCTAGAAGATATGATGGCTAACGCCGCATTCCGGGAAGACCTCTATTATCGAATTGCAGAAATACAGATAGAAATTCCGCCATTAAGAGATAGAAGCTCAGACAAAACCTTACTCGCTCGTTATTTGTTAAAAAAATATGCTCAAAAAGAACATTTAAACATAGTAGGTCTTAGTGAAGACGCCATCAATGCTATCGAGGAATATTCATGGCCAGGCAATATTCGAGAGCTTAGCAATAAAGTCACTCGAGCCGCAATCATGTGTGAAGATAAATACATTAGCGCTGAAGATCTTGGTTTAAAGTCAGCTGAAAACATCCATCTAAATCTAAAAGTTATTAGGGAAAGTGCGGAAAAAGATGCGCTTAAAACAACACTAAGTGCAACGGGGAATAATATCTCTGCAGCTGCAAAACTGCTTGGTGTCACTAGACCTACATTATACGATTTAATGAAAAAACATAATTTAGATGCAAGCTTAAAAACAAACTTAATTTAATCACAAACTAAAAATCAGTCAAACACATAAACCTTAAAAAGTTAGACTAGGAAGACACATATGAAATTAATTGAACTTAATATTCAAATAAAAAACCTCTTCACAGCAATATTACTATCAGGTGTAATTCTAGTCGCAGGCTGCAATGAATCAGCTGATTTACAGAGCAGCACTGATCCAAATATATACATTCAACAGAGTAAAGCATTCCTCGATGGGCATCAATTTAAATCCGCTTTTAATGCCGCAACTGAAGGGATCAATGCCGATCCTAAACGACTTGATAGTTATCTTATTTTAGCGTCAATACACCTACAATCAGGGCATCCCAAAGATAGTATTAAAGTGCTTGAAGCTTTTACTGGTAGTAAAAATGCCGAGTACTATTTTGCACTACTGGATGCCTACCAAATGTCAAACAAATTGATTTCAGCACAACAACTTATTGAGCAACAACAACAATTACTATCAACACAAGCACAGCGTTTACAGCTATCCGTTGCACAACAACTACTGCATACCGATGAGTTAGAACAAGCCAAAACAACGTTTAGCCAATTATTAGAAGATCCGGATTACAAAATTGAGGGTATGCTTGGCTTAGCAAAAATTGAAGTAGTCTCAGACAACGAAATTAATGCAATCAATATAATTGATAGTATCATCGACATCGACCCTAAAAACACAGACGCTCTCTTTTTAAAAAGTCTAATTTATATCAATATGGATGAGCTTACTAATGCTGAAGAAGCACTATCACAAACACTGGCTAGCCTTCCAAATGCTGATATATTTACGGTACAACGAATTAAAATATTTCAGAGCTTAGCGCATGTATTAACACAACAAGGGCGACTATCTGAAGCAAAAATATATACGCGTATTTTATCTGATGAATTCCCAATGTCAGAGTCACTGTCACTACAATATACTCAGGCACTTAACTTATTTCAAAATGAAGAGTTTTCAGCAGCTAAAGAAATATTATTGGAGATTTTAGATGGTTCTCCAGGGCATAAAAAATCAGCCGCCTTATTGGGATTAATACTTTACAATGAAGGTAATCCAGAAAACGCCGAAAAGTATCTCATAGATGTTGTTGATCCAGAAGTGTCTCCAACAAAACTCACAGAACTTTATGTTAAAACCCTATTACAACAAAATAAATATGACAATGTATTAGATCTACTTAAATATATACCCGAAACAAGTAGAGATACTGACACATGGATTCTTTATATAAGTGCTGCAATCCAGCAAAAAGAGTTTAGCAAAGCCAAAGAAGGTCTTGATAAAGCAATGTCATTAAACCCTAAGTCTGAGCGTGTTGCATTACTTGCATTCCTTTATTACAGCAACTTACCAGAACCACAGCCAAAGATGGCATTACAAACCCTATCTTCAAGTTTAACTTTTAATCCAGAAAGCCCCAAATTACAAACATTGTACATTCGACAACTACTTACACTTAATAAAACAACGGAAGTAGATAACTATGTTACAAGTTTAGAGGAAACATATAGTAAAAATACGAATACACAATTAATTATCGCGAGTTACTACATGTATCAACAGCGATTACATAAAGCAATACCAATAATAGAAAATATTTTGGTATCAGAGAAAGATAATATCCAAGCACTTTATACCTTGGCTAAAATCAATAATATAAATAAAAACTGGCAGCTATCTTTAAATAACTATAACGACATTATTAAGTTTTACCCTACTGAAATCACAGCCTATAAAGGAGCGATACTGAGCTTAATGAAGTTAAAAAAAGATCCCTTAAAGACAGCTGACTTCCTTCCCGAAAATTATAACGCTAGTGTATTAGCACTAACCTTAGCCCATTTAAGCCTACAACAAAATAGGCTTGATTTAGCTGATAATTATGCAAAAGAAGCAAACAATGAGTTGCCTAAAAAATACCAAGTAAACCTTGATGAATTAACGGTACAAATTGCTCTATTGAAAGGACGTACTGCTTTCATAGAAAAAGATTACCTAAAAGCGAGAGAAATAGTCACCTCAACAACTAAACATTATGTAAATAATGTCCGCCTCCTCAGTTTATTAACTCACATAGAGATCGCTTCAGGTCAATATAACGAAGCCCAAAGCCTAGCTGAACAAATAAACCAATTACTACCCAATAATTCATTAGCGACACTACTCAATTCACAAATATTGAATGCCAAAGGAGAAAAAAATAAAGCAATTAAGCTATTACATTCATACTGGAATAAAGTAAAAGATAGAAGCGTCGCTGAGCAATTATATTTACAATTAAAAACTAATAACTCAGAAAAAGCGTTCACGTTTCTTGATGAATGGCAAAATGAGTTTCCTGATAGCCTGATACCGACTCGTTATAAGGCTATTTACTTACAGGAACAAGGTGAAAATAAGCAAGCGATTGCCATCTATAATGCCATATTACAAAAAGCACCAAATGAGATAATCAGTTTAAACAATACCGCTTGGCTTTCTTTTGAAGCTGGTATTCCACAGGCTCTTTCTTTTGCTGAGCGAGCCTATAAATTAAAGCCCAATAATGCTGCCATTTTAGATACTTATGGTTGGATATTATTTCATCATGGCGATAAAAACCGAGGAAAAGCTTTAATCCAACAAGCCAGTAAACTATTGCCTAATGATAAAAACATTCAACAACATTTAGACGAGGTAAGTAAGGGGTAACTGTCGAAATAATTTACACAAATTTCAAGTAATCAAACTGTCAATATGTAGCACATTGAAAATTAAATAATATTAAAATTGGTGTGAAAAATGCTTAATATTGCATAGGTATATTTTTAAGGAAATAACCATGAGAACGATTATATCTCTACTAACAGCGTTATTTTTATTCGTAAGCACGACAACATCTGCAGTGTTACTTGAAGGTAAAATAGACTTCACTGGTCTATCAACGACTACCGACAATGGTTCAGCAGTAACGTCATTAATGTTCTCTACGTTTGAAATCGATGCGGTAACAGGTGATTTTATTCCAGCTGTGACGCCAGGTGATACAGTCATATTTTCGGATTTAGCCACCATAGTTCCAACAAATGATTTATGGCATATAGGAGGATTTGAATTTGACCTTGCTGCTATTACTATAAATACGATTGTGGGTAGTGTAGCTATCGTTGAAGGGGCTGGTTTTCTTTCAAAGGCTGGCTATGAAACAACGCCCTATAATTGGGCTTACAGTAGCAGACGAGGTAATAACTCCTTCTCTGCAACAGTATCTCCTGCCCCCCCTAGTATTATCCGAACTAGGAGTTCATTCCCACCGACAGTGGTTCCTGCGCCTGCTGGTGCAGCGCTTTTAGGTTTAGCTATTTTAGGCTTTGGATTCACTCGTCGTAATAATCAGGTGCAACACAACTAACCCTATACCAATTTATGCCCGTATAGCGTTGATAGGTAATAAGTCACTTGTTTTAATGGGAATGAGTTAATGGAAAAATATCAAGTCAAATTAATACTCAGTTTAGATTATGAGCTTTTTTTTGGTGATAGTACTGGCAGTATTGAAAACTGTATGATTAATCCGACACAACAGTTACTCCAATTATTGAATAAGTATAATTGTAAAGTCAGCTTATTTGTTGATGCAGGGTTTCTAGTTAAACTAAAAGCGCAATCTTTTGACTTTCCAGTTTTAGAAAAACAATATCAAACGATTAAAACACAATTAAAATCACTGTCATCACAAGGCCATGATATACAACTCCATATTCACCCTCATTGGCAGGATAGCTATTATAATGGTAATACTTGGGTAATTAATACTGAGCGCTATCGCTTGCATGATTTTAACCCAGAAGAGATCTATGACATAGTACAAAGCTATAAACAAGAACTTGAAGCATGCAGTGAACAAGCTGTATTCGCTTTTCGAGCTGGCGGTTGGTGTTTACAACCCTTTGAGCAAATCAAGTTAGCGTTAAAAGCGAGTGGCATTTGGTTAGACAGTACCGTGTTTTCTCAAGGACATTCAGATGATCCAACTCGCAGGTTTGATTTTAATACCACACCTAAGCAAGCATATTGGTATTTTGATAATGATCCTTTAAAACAACAACAAGACGGTTACTTTACCGAACTTCCCATCAGTGCGACTAAAACATCACCTCTATTTTTTTGGAAGCTCGCGCTTCGTAAAAAATTCTCCAGCCATTTATTTAGTTCCTTCGGCGATGGGCGAGCAATGATCGCAAGTCGCAGTTATTATATTGAGCGATTAACGAAAACAACTTACGGGCCAGTCATGATTGATGGATCTAAAGCAGGACAACTAGAGAAGGCATTTCAAGAACATCTAGAACAAGCAAATCAAGATAGTATTTTTAATATAATGGGGCACCCAAAAAGTTTATCCCCCTACTCTTTAATAAAATTAGAGCAATTTTTACAGCTACACCACGAACTAGATTCCATTACCTATCAAGATCTTAAACATCTTAAAAATACATTTATACCAGATCTCAATAAAAGGTGTTCATGAAGGCTCAGCTTAAATACCTAATGTTTACGTATAAGTTATCATTTTACGTCCTAAAAAAGCACCGAACGTTTCCACGCTAGTGCTTTATATACTGACAAATACTTATTGAAAGAGAAGTTTTACATGACTTAATCTAATTAAAACAAGTTTGTATTATCCGTAAACCATCAGCCGTTTACAATGTTACGTACAATAACTAGATCTTCTGGTGTATCAACGCCTGCAGCGGGTGCTTCAAGCGCTTCTTCAACATGAATTTTTTCACCATGCCAAAGTACACGTAATTGCTCTAACGATTCAATCTGCTCTAATTCTGTTTCCGCCCACTGAACGTAATCACGAATAAAACCAGCACGGTATGCGTAAATACCTATATGGCGTTGGTACACAGGCTTAATGTCTGTCACTGGCGTATGCATAAAGTTATCACGATGATACGGAATAGGTGCACGACTAAAATACAAAGCATAACCTTGCTTGTCCGTGACAACTTTAACCGCATTGGGGTTAAAGACTTCTTCCACATCGGTGATAGCAACAGATAACGTCGCCATACGCGCTTCGTTTTGTTTGCCAAGATTAGTCGCGACTTGCTCAATAATACGCGGTGGAATTAATGGTTCGTCACCTTGAACATTAACAATAATGTCATCATCATTAAAACCTAATTTACTACATACTTCAGCTAAACGCTCTGTACCTGAGTTATGCGTAGGTGACGTCATACAAACTTCGTAACCTAAAGCAGCAACCGCCTTTTCAATACGCATATCATCTGTAGCAACAACGACACGTGAAGCACCACTTTGCATAGCTTGTTCGGCAACACGTTGGATCATTGTTTTACCACAAATATCAACGAGCGGCTTACCGGGCAAGCGGCTAGATTGATAGCGTGATGGGATAATGACAATAAAACTCATTTAGCTAACTCTTCACTGCTTAACTGACGTGCTTTAACCTCAAGTAGTACTGGAATACCTTCCGTAATTGGATAAGCAAGACGATCTACATTACAAATAAGTTCATTGTTGCTTTTATCATAGTGCAGTTTTCCCTTACAAACAGGGCAAGCAATAATTTCAAGTAAGTTATGATCCAGAGTCATGGGTTAATTCCTTTAATTTTAATAATAACTGCGGTAAAAAATCGCTATCTAAACTTGCGTTTACCGGTAAATAATACCAATTATCTTGAGCAAAAGATTGACACTTTACAGCATCTTTCTCAGTCATAATAACGGTTCTGCCTGCTGCAAATTGTTCAATTTCAACGGCTGTAAAAGCGTGATGGTCAGGAAATGAAAGATATTCTTCAATCACATAATCGTGTTTATCTAATGTAGTATAAAAACGCTGAGGATTTCCAATACCAGCAATTGCAACCATAGATTTAGATTTATCCAATGTCACTAATTCATTATTTGTTACTCTACGTAATGGCGTTGCGACAAGGTTCATGTTTACTTCCCCAGCGAAGCCATTACCACCATTACAGATTACAAAATCAGCCGTATCTAGACGCCACGGACCTTCGCGTAACGGCCCCATGGGTAACAAATGACCATTACCTAAACGGCGTTTTCCATCGATGACAATTAATTCGATGTCTCGTTGCATAGCATAATGTTGTAAACCGTCATCAGTGATAATAATGTCTACATCAAAATGTGCTAACAAATATGCAGCAGCATCGGAACGAACAGGACTAATCACCAATGGACATCGAGTACGTTGTTGCAACATGAATGGTTCATCACCACTTTGTTCAACAGGTGAGTCCGAATTAACAATATATGGATATTGCGGCGCTTTAGAACCATAACCTCGGCTAATAATACCAGGCTTATATCCAGCGCTAGTCAGTTGCTCACACAAATAAACAACGAGCGGCGTCTTACCAGTACCACCAACCGTGATATTACCAACCACAATTGTCGGTACACTTGGCTTTATACTGGTCTTAATGCCGGATTTAAATAGCGCGCGACGACAGCATGTAATTGCCGCAAAAGTAACACTTAACGGCGCAAGCAGCCATTTAGCCCAATGGTTACCGTACCAAATATCCTCTTCTATTTTCACGCGGAGTCCTGTTTAGCCACCAAGTTGTAAACGGTGTAATTGTGCATAATGTTCACCTTTAGCAAGTAACTCGCTATGTGACCCAGTTTCAATAATAGAGCCGGATTCAATAACTAAGATTCGGTCTGCCGCTTCAATCGTTGATAAACGGTGAGCAATCACTAATGACGTTCTATCTTTTTGTAATACTTCAAGGGCTTGCTGTACTTTACGTTCTGATTCAGCGTCCAATGCAGACGTTGCTTCATCGAGAATTAAGATGGGAGCATCTTGTAACAATGCTCGTGCAATGGCCAGACGTTGGCGTTGACCACCTGATAGCATTGCACCGTTTTCACCAACTATAGTATCAAAGCCATTGTCAAAACCTTCAATAAATTCTAATGCGTTGGCTTTAGTCGCCGCTTCAATAATCTCTGCACGTGTCACTTCGTTAATACGGCCATAAGCAATATTAGCTGCGATCGAATCATTAAATAAATGTACATTTTGCGATACTAAGGCAATCTGGTTACGTAAAGATTTCAATTCATAGTCATGAAGAGGCATATCATCAATACTAATCTGACCTTTTTCTATTTCATAAAAACGCGTAATCAAACTGGCCAATGTTGATTTACCACTACCCGAGCGACCAACAAGAGCGATCATCTCACCGGGTTGTGCGGTAAAGTTCATATTCTCAATCAAGCGCGAACTCGCGGTTGGATAAGTAAAATCAACATTTGAGAAGGTAATTTTACCTGTAACACGTTCCGCTACATAGGTACCTGTATTTTTCTCTGCTTCGAGATCAAGAATATCAAATAAGCTGTTACATGCCGAAATTGCTCTTTGGATTTCAGAGTTGACGTTGGTAATATCACGTAATGGACGTAATAACGCCATCATAGAGCCGACAATGGCCACGAATTTACCTGGCGTAAGTTCCGCACGAATGGATTCAAAAGACGCAAGGTATAAAACAACACCAAGTGCAAATGAAGCCACGATCTGTACTAGCGCATTACTTGCTGCACCGGTTATCGCCATTTTCATTTGTTGCTGGCGAATATGGTTACTCACAATACCAAAACGTTCACGTTCTGTGTCATGCCCAGCTGACATTAATACGTCTTTATGACCATGTAACATTTGCTGCGCTGTTGATGACACATTACCCATAGCTTGCTGTAGACGTAGACTGATCACACGAAAGCGACGGCTCACAGTACCAATAATGATACCAACCAGTGGAGCAATAAATAATAAAACGAGGGATAACTGCCAGCTTTGGTAGAACATCCAAATAAGCAAACCAAGAATAAACGCACCACTACGGAACACGTTTACGATTGTTTTAGATGCTGCACCTGAAACTTGGCTGGAATCATAGATAATTTTTGATACTAATTCACCGGATGGGGTTTTATCAAAGAAGCTCACTGGTAAATGCATTAAATGATCAAATAACTGACGTTGTAAACGCATTACTACGGTATTACCCGCTTTCGCCATGCAATAACTTGAACCAAATGAAGCTAAGCCACGTAAACAAACCATACCGACAACAAAGAGTGGCATCCACTTTAAGAATGCTGACGTTTCAGCGTTAAAGCCATCATCGACAAGCGGCTGTAGAATATTAAGTAACGTTGCATCGACAATGCCGTAACCAAGCATAGCGAGGATACCAAAACCTAAGGTGGTTTTTAAGTCGAGAACATATATAGAAAATCGCTTGACGGTTTGCCAAGCTGTACGCTGTTGATCCATGAAAACTGTCTTGTTATTGAGATAGACAATCATTTTAAACCTAGGTTAACTAAAATACCAAACTTTCAATGCATAGAACCTCATAATAACTGTTTTTTAACCATATTAATAAAAAGGCTGCCCCAAATGGAGCAGCCTTTTAAATGATAATGATTAAGTCAATTAAAATAACAAGCATAAGTTTACACCGCGTTATTTTTACCCACCTCTATTTGAGTAGGCTGACTTGGTGTTACGACTTGAGTATTACCGCCAATATTTAACAACCATGCTAGCGCTGGTAGGAAACATAAAGCACCAATCATATTCCAGATAAACATGAAAGTAAGCATTAAGCCCATGTCAGCTTGAAATTTAATGGGTGACAATACCCAAGTGCACACACCAATAGCCAAGGTAACACCAGTAAATGCAACCGCTTTACCGGTGCTGGATAATGCGTACTTATAAGCATCTTGTAAGTTATCACCCATTTTTAAACGGGCTGATAACTGACTATAAATGTAGATGCCATAATCCACACCAATGCCCACACCTAATGCAATGACAGGTAATGTGGCCACTTTAACGCCAATACCTAATGTAGCCATTAGCGCTTGGCCTAAGATAGAGGTCAGCGCTAAAGGCAAAATAATACATATGAGTGTTTTGACTGAACGGAATGTCAGGAAGCAAAGCAGCCCAACTACGCCATATACCCACATCAACATTTGATATTGTGCTTTCTCAATCACGCTGTTTGTCGCCGCTTCAATACCCGCATTACCAGCCGCCAGCGCAAAATTAACACCTTCAGTTTTATTCGCTGCTGTGTAAGCAGTGATATCAGCAATCACAGTTTCGAGTGTATTCGCTTTATGATCATCAAGATAAATAATAAGCGGTAACATACTACACGTATTATTCATAAACGCAGCAGGCGCGCGACCTACGGCAGCATTAAGTACTAATTGATTAGGACTTAATCCTTGCCATTTTGGATTACCTTCATTCATGCCCACAATAGCTTTTTTAGCAATCGTCGCTACAGAAAGCGTTGATTGCACACCTGGAATACCTTCAACATGTGCTTGTAATTGGTTTACTGCATTCAATGTATGGTAACTACTACATTGTTCTGCGGGGGTCTCGACCATTAACACCATGATGTCAGTGCTCGCTTGGTAATTATTTGCAACATACGCATTATCTAAATTATAGCGACTGTCAGCGCGTAATTCAGGCGCACCCGCGTCGAGATCACCAATTTTTAACGCTTGTCCTTGATACAAACCAACAGCAAGACAAACCACACCGAATATTAATGCAGACTTAGCCCATTTTGCATCCGCAAAACGGCTAAACACAGTGACAATTAGCGGCGTCTTTGATTGTTCAGCTAGCAAATATTTAATGCCCGCAGGAGACACTCCTGTCCAAGACATTAAAATGGGTAACAGCACTAAGTTAGTTAACAAAATAACCGCAACACCCACACTCGCTGCAGTGGCCAAATCTTGAATAACCTGAATTTCAATCACATTCAAGGTAATAAAACCAAGACCATCACTTAACAATGCAATTAGACCTGGAATTGCGAGAGATCTAAACGCAAGACGCGCAGCTTGTTCTGCTTTATTGCCAGCAGCCATATGTTGACCGATTGAACTAATTAACTGAACACCATGACTTACCGCAATCGCAAATACTAAAAATGGCACTAACATAGAGTAAGGGTCTAGGCCCTGCCCTAATAAGTTAAGTAATCCTAATTGCCAAATAACCGCAACCAGTGCACAAGTAACTGTCACTATCGTGCTTCTTAAGCAACGACTATAAAGATATAGTAAAGCGAAAGTAATGATAAT
>Ga0209291_1000456_pt1 | contig 39310 bp, 41 predicted proteins | sample GOMGulsemesocosm_FD_184633 | JGI IMG/M metagenome (GOLD analysis project Ga0209291, IMG submission 184633) | Methane-oxidizing microbial communities from mesocosms in the Gulf of Mexico - GOM9B Gulf of Mexico (SPAdes) (version 2) | ecosystem: Environmental > Aquatic > Marine > Cold seeps...
AGCTCCTTTAGAAACAAGAAAATCTTCGTATTTCTTTACTGTCTCCTTTATCTGAGTTTCAGATAAAACGGGATTCAAGATGAAAACAGTTTCGTATTGATTCATAATTTAAATTATTTAATTTGTAATAAATTGGGTGCAAAAATACCTTTTTTATACGAACCTTCAAAACAAATCAGGTTAATTTTTATAGTAATTTTAGTTCTTTTCCTTTGGTATAGTTGTATTTTTTAAGTAAAATTGTATAACCAAACTAAACCAATCTTAATAATTAACTTTATCTTTAAAGAATAATAACATAACTAAATCCTATAAATGAACTTACGATGTGTAGTTGTTGACGACTCCTCAATACAAAGGATGTCGATCGTCAAATTAGTCAAGGAACACCCTGCACTTACATTAATTGCAGAATATAGTAGCGCTGTAGATACAAAAAAAGGGTTAAACGATACAGAGTGTGATTTAATTTTCCTAGATATTGAAATGCCTATTATAAACGGGTTTGAATTATTGGATGTTTTAAAAAACAAGCCACAAATCATATTTGTTACTGGGAAAACTGAATATGCATTTAAAGCATTTGACTATGATGCTACTGATTATTTACAAAAACCCATTACCCAAGAACGCTTTAATTTAGGGGTAGAAAAAGCACTTGAGTATCACAAATTGAAATTCGAAAATACAGCTAGTGAAAACGAATACATTTTTATTAAAAGTAATTTAAAAAAACGAAAAATATTTATCAATAATATTCTTTGGATAGAAGCATTAGGTGATTATATCAAATTAGTAACTACTGAAGATAGCCATGTTATTCTTTCAACCATGAAAGCTTTCGAAAAAGAAGTTGAAGAATACTCTTTTTTAAGAATTCATAAATCATACATTGTTAACTTAAAGAAAATCAAACGATTCAACAGTAAGTTTGTTGAAATCAATAACGAAAACCTCCCTTTAAGCAGAAACAAAAAGAAAATATTGATCGAAGCATTAGATAACCTCTAGTAGGTATCAACATTTAAGATAACCTTAATTGGCCTAAAATCTTTTACAGACATAAAGCTGTTCTTAACCTTAAGAATAGCTTTTTTTGTTTTTGATGCAGACTGTCCGTTTGGTACCTTTAATAACACATGCTTAATATATTCATTTCTTACACGTGATACCGCTGGAAATTCTGGACCAAGTACGTTTTTGCCAAAAGATAATCGTAATGATTTTGCAAACCAATCCGCGCCAAAATCTACTTTATTGTAGTCTCGATGCTTGAATGTTATTTTAATAAGCTTATTAACAGGAGGGTACTTATAAACAAGTCGTTGCTCCAACTGCTCGGTATACATACTCACATAATCATGTATTGAAACCTGTTGTAATATGTTATGAAACGGATTATAAGTTTGAATAATTACTTTTCCTTTTTTCTGAAACCTTCCTGCCCTACCGGCTACTTGTGACATTAACTGAAAACTACGTTCATGAGCTCTGAAGTCCGGAAAATTCAACATAGAATCAGCACTTAACACGCCTACTAAGCTCACGTTTTTAAAATCCAAACCTTTAGTAAGCATTTGTGTACCAACCAAAATATCAATTTCATGTTGCTCAAATGCAGTTATTATTTTCTGATACCCGTATTTTCCACGAGTGGTATCCAAATCCATTCTTCCTATTTTCAAATCAGGATATAACGCATTCAATTCTTTCTCTAACTGCTCGGTACCAAAACCTTTTGTATCTAAATCATTACTCCCACATGACAAGCATGCATATTGCATAGCCATTTGATAACCACAGTAATGACATCGTAATTGTTTTTTATATTGATGATACGTTAAACTTACATCACAACTAGGACATTGTGTTGATTCCCCACAAGTACCACATTCTACAATTGGAGAAAACCCTCTTCTATTCTGAAATAAAATTACTTGCTCTTCATTTTCTATAGCCAAATTAATCTCCTCTAGCAACCTATCGGAAAAATGACCTTTCATCTTCTTTCGTTTGTACTTATCTTTTAAGTCTACTAATTCAATTTCTGGCATCTGCACATCATTATGCCTATGGAGAATTTCCACCAACCCATACTTATTACTTTTGGCATTAAAATAACTTTCAATAGCCGGAGTAGCACTACCCAACACAATATTAGCTTGCTGTAGTTTAGCTAATACTATTGCAGCATCACGAGCGTGATATCGTGGAGCAGGATCGAATTGCTTAAACGATTGTTCATGCTCCTCATCTACAACAATTAAACCCAAATTTGAAAATGGCAGTAAAACGGAAGAACGCGCACCAATAACTAATTGTGCTTCTTTATTATTCAGCAAGACTTTATTCCAAGACTCTACTCGTTCATTTACTGAATACTTGGAATGATACACGACAATCTTATTTCCGAAGTATGCTTTTAGTCGTGAAATCAACTGAGTTGTCAAGGCAATTTCTGGCAGCAAATACAATACTTGTTTTCCTTCTTTAAAAACCTGCTCTATTAGTTTTACGTAAATTTCTGTTTTCCCAGAAGCAGTAACCCCTCGTAACAAACACACTTTATTTTCAGAAAACACACTTTCAACCTCAGCCAAAGCTTTTACTTGATGATTATTTAAGCTCTTTGACGAATAAGTATCGTTATTAAATTGATTTCTGTCTGTTTGAGTGTAATATATTTCTAGAACATCCTTGTCCACCAACCCTTTCAATACCGCAGACGAAACAGAAGCTTTCTCTTCTAACAGTTTTGCTTTTATAGGCTTATCAGTCCCAATCTTTAGAGAAAAATAGGCCATTACAGCGTCTTTTTGCTTTTTAGCTCGTGATAATTTTTCTAATAACTCCTGTAAACCTTCATTTGAATCATATTCAGCAGTCAACCGGACATACTTTACTAATTTCGGTTTGTACTGCTCATAAATTTCTTCCTGTAATTTTATAAAACCTCCTGAAAGTAATCCTTTTATAGGCTTAAGTACATTCTTTTTATTCAGCAAGCTTGACACCTCAGCTATTTTTAGGGACGACTGTCGCTCTAAAGCTTCTAGTACAATAAATTCGTCATCAGTCAATTGTACATCATCTGACACTTCTACAAGTGTTTTTGAAATAAGGGTTTCACTTTCCAACAAAAAAGAACTCGGTAAGGATGCGCGCATAACATCTCCTAAACTACACATATAGTATTCAGAAATCCATTTCCAAAATTTCAACTGAAAACTATTAACTATAGAATGTTCATCTAAAATTTGATGTATTTCCTTTGCTTCATAAGTTTCCGGCGCATTTTGATGCACTGAATACACAATAGCCGTATACAACTTGCTTTTTCCAAACGGAACAGCCACACGCATCCCGGCTTTTAAAAACTTAGACTCCTCATAATTTATACTATAGGTAAATAGTTTTACTAAGGGTATGGGTAATATGACATCTATAAAATATTGCACAAAACAAATGTAGAAAATCAATATCCACGGTGCAAGTACACGAGGTATGAATTAAGCTCTACTATTTTCGTTCTAGACAAACCTCCAGAAATTAACCCCACTGGTGGGGTTCAAATTTTAATTCAGCGTTTTAACTAAAGTTATTAATACGATAGTTCTCTTGATATGCAAATAAAAATCACTTAATTTCGTTTAAGGTAGGAACAAAAGAGTTAAAACTTATCTCTTCTATATTAAAGAACTACATTTAACGCACTTAATTTCACTAGCTCATTACAACTTTAGAAAAATGAACATACCAAACAAAGACCTCAAGTTTCCTTTAAAAGGATACAACAAGCTATGTTTCTTAAAAAACACAATTACCAACCCTAACATTATTGTTGGGGATTACACGTATTATGATGACTTTGAGAATGTAGCAAACTTTGAGAGAAATGTAAAATATCATTTTGACTTTATTGGTGACAAATTGATTATAGGAAAGTTTTGTATGATTGCTTCAAACACGACTTTTATAATGAATGGCGCAAACCATTTAACAGATGCTATATCTACCTACCCTTTTGCTATTTTTGGAGAAGATTGGGCAGAAGCAATGGATGGAAAAACATATCCCACAAAAGGAGATACTATTATCGGAAATGATGTTTGGATAGGTCATAATGTAACTATTATGCCTGGAATAAAAATTGGTGATGGGGCAATAATTGCAACCAATTCAACCGTAACTAAAAATGTTGCTCCTTATGCAATCATAGGTGGTAATCCAGCAAAAGAAATAAAAAAGAGATTCTCCAAAGAACAAATCAGCATTCTTTTAGAAATAAAATGGTGGGACTGGGACATTAAAAAAATCACACAAAACGTACAACTATTAACAGAAAACAATATTGACAAACTTATAAACACAAAATAAAACAGACTAATTAACAACTCACCATAACACATCATGAATAAAGTTGAAGACATCATAAAGAAACTCGATTTAAAACCTCATCCTGAAGGAGGATACTTTAAAGAAACCTACAGGAGTCTAGGTGAGATTAATAAGGATAGTCTTCACTTAAATTATAATGGAAAAAGAAATTATTCCACATGTATTTACTTTTTATTAACTTCTGACACGTTTTCAGCCTTTCATAAAATTAAACAAGATGAAATTTGGCATTTTTATGATGGCTCACCTATAGCACTTCACACCATTTCCGAAACTGGAAATCATGAAAAACATACAATTGGGCGTGATTTTAGAAAAGGAGAAATCCCGCAATTGGTTGTTCCTGGAAATCATTGGTTCGCAGCAAATATTGACAACAAAAAAGACTACTCTTTAGTTGGATGCACGGTATCTCCAGGCTTTGATTTTAGCGACTTTGAGCTTCCTACAAGAAAGGAATTAATTGCTAAATTCCCAGCACATGAAGGCTTAATTACTGAGTTTACACATTCTTAATTACAACAATTAAGGTAACCGCAATAATAAAAACTTAAAGATGAGCTCAAAACTTTGGATGTTATTTAGCGTATTCGCTTTCTGTTTCGTTGCTATTGGCGTAAAACAAGTAAACACAAACATTAGCCCTTTTCAAATCATCTTTTTCCGAGCTTTTGTCGGCCTAACAGCTCTTATAATAATATTACCAAAAAAGACTATCGTCGGAAGCATCTCAAATATCAAACAACATTTATTCAGAAACTTTTTTCACCTCATTGCTCAATATGGTTGGGTTGTAGGAATTGTCTATTTATCACTTGCCGAAGTTACTGCTATTGAATTCACTACTCCAATCTGGATTTTAATCCTAGCAGCCATCTTCTTAAAAGAAAAAATAACCCTCCTAAAAACAGGGAGTATTATTTTAGGCTTTATTGGCGTTTTAATAATTATAAAACCTGGTATTGAACTCATTAATATCAAATCAATACTGGTACTCGTATCAGCTATTTGCTTTGCTATTGCACATACATCAACCAAAAAAATAGTGAAATCAAACTCTGCTACCGATGTAGTAGTTATTATGTGTTTAACACAACTTCCTATCTCATTAGCGTGTACATATTCCAATTGGAATTGGCCAAATTACTCTGATTATTTCTGGCTTGCCCTAATAGGATTATCAGGAATAGCTGCTCATTTTAGTATGGCAAAAGCATTAATAAAAGAGGACATTAGCAATCTGATTCCTTTAGATTATTTGCGACTTCCTATTTTAGTACTAGCCGGTATTTTATTTTACAACGAAGGTTTTGACCTTTCTTTTATCATTGGCGGTTCATTAATTTTTATGGGCAACTTTATCAATCAAAAAAAGACTGTACATTTACCTTATTCAAAACACTCTTTATGAAAGCAGTAAGCGTAAAAGAAATTAAAACAGCATTAAATCATTGTTCACATGACGAAGTTATTGAACTCTGCTTGCGCTTGTCAAAATTTAAAAAAGAAAACAAAGAGCTGCTTACTTATTTGTTGTTTGAGTCTGAAAACGAGGAAAACTTCATAAATAGTGTGAAACTAGAAATTGATGAGCAGTTTGAACTCATCAACACCAAAACCTATTACTTTATTAAAAAGAGTGTGCGTAAAATATTACGAAATATTAAAAAATATATTCGTTATTCAAAACTACCAGAAACAGAGATAAGCCTATTACTCTATTTTTGTTTTAAACTAAAAAACTTCAAACCAAGTATTCACAGAAACACTGTGTTACTTAATATTTATGAGCGTGAGCTAGCCACCACAAAAAAGAAAGTCATACTCCTTCATGAAGATTTACAATACGACTATGGCTTGGAGATAGAAAAGCTGGCATCATCTTTGTAATCTATATTATAATTAATAATTTAATACAATAACATGAATAAAGGAACAGTAAAATTCTTCAACGATTCTAAAGGATTCGGATTTATAACAGAAGAAGGTTCAAACAAAGAGTATTTTGTACACGTTACAGGTTTGGTTGATGAAATCAGAGAAGGTGATGAAGTACAATTCGATTTAGAAGAAGGAAAAAAAGGATTAAACGCGGTAAATGTAAGCGTAATCTAAATATACTTATTTTCAAAAAAGAAAAAACCCCTATCAAAACTGATAGGGGTTTTTTTATACGTATAATTATTTTTTATTTCTTCCACTTTTACGAAGCATATACAAATACAAATGCTCCACTTTATCCCTAGCCCAAGGTGTTCGTCGCAAAAACTTCAAACTTGATTTTATAGATGGATTATCCGTAAAACAACGAATACTAATTTGAGTACCTAAATGCTCCCAACCATAATACTCAACTAGTTCCTCTACGATTGTAGCTAGTTTCACTCCATGAAGCGGATTGTTTTTTTGTTCTTCCATTATATGTTAATCTCTTCGCGGCTTTCTACTTTTGTTTTTATTCCTGTTTGAACCTCCTCCGCCAGAACTTATTCCGCCAGCACCTCGGTGACCCCTTGAGCTTTTAGCACCTCGGTTACTACCACCGGATCTTCCTCCCCCTGAACCTCTTTTTTGAGCCTTCCCTTTTATTGGCTGGCTTTCTAAATCTGCCTTACTTGGCTCGTATCCTTGAATAGAAGCAGTTGGCATTTTTTCACCTAATAATTTTTCAATACTTTTTAGATATTCTCTTTCTTCTCCACAAACTAATGAAATTGCTTCACCACTTGCTCCTGCTCTACCTGTTCTACCAATACGGTGCACATAATCTTCAGGGACATTAGGCAATTCGAAATTAATTACATGAGGTAACAACGGAATATCTAATCCTCTAGCTGCAATATCTGTAGCAACTAAAACACGCACTTTATTCTTTTTAAAGCCGTCTAAAGCTTTTGTTCTGGCATTTTGACTTTTATTACCATGAATAGCAGCAGCAGTAATGCCTTTTTTACTCATTTTTTCAGTTAACCTATTTGCCCCATGCTTAGTACGTGTAAATACTAATACCTGCTTCCAGTTACCGTCATCAATTAGCTTAATAACTAATTCTGTTTTTTTATCTTTATCTACACGGTAAACTTTCTGCTCAACTTTTTCGGCAGTGGTATTTTCCGGAGCAGCTTCTACAGCTACTGGATTTCTCAAAATACTACTTGCGAATGATTTAATTTCTCGTGAAAATGTTGCTGAAAACAATAGTGTTTGTCTTTCTTTAGGAACAAGTTCTAATACCTTTTTAATATCTCTTAAGAATCCCATATCTAACATACGATCAGCTTCATCCAATACTAAAAACTCAACCTTCCCTAATGACAAAACTCCTTGACTCTGTAAATCTAATAACCTACCTGGAGTTGCCACTAATACATCTACTCCACTACGCAAAGCCCTTATTTGTGGTTTTTGATTTACTCCACCAAAAATAACCATTGACTTTATATCCAAATACTCGCTATATTCTCTTACATTATCATATACCTGTGCCGCTAATTCACGTGTTGGAGTTAACACTAATGCACGTATAGGTCTTCTTTTCCATTTATTTTCAGCGACTAATCTATGTAACATCGGCAAAGTAAAACCAGCAGTTTTCCCAGTACCCGTTTGTGCTGAAGCCAACACATCTTTTCCTTCTAATATTAATGGTATTGCTTTTTCCTGAATTGGAGAAGGCTCAGTATATCCTTTTTTTTCAACTGCTTTTACTAAAGCGTTTGACAATCCTAATGATTCAAATGTCATATTTATTTTTTAAGTGAGACCCATTGGGCCCAAGCTAAAACTCTTGTAGTAACTCCACAAGACACGAATTAACTTAATGATTTTATATTAAGGCGAACCTTAAAGTTATAAACCCACTAGTGGGGTGAAATATCTGACATCCTAATCTGTCAGTGATCTTTATGATGACAACCACTCTAACACCTATTCAACATTAGCGTTATCAGCATATATGTCGGCAAATATACGTTGAATTTTCATCATAGCTCATTCTTTATATAGTTCTATAAAAAAACATTGCAAAACTCCAGTACTTATTATATCTTAGATTTATGACAGAAGTAGAAATAGAAAAGGAAAATGCAGCTATAGCTAGCGAATATAGAAACTTGCTAAAAATAAGTTATCAAACTTTAACGGAAGATGATAAAAAGTTAATTCGATTAGCTTTTAACACAGCTGTGGATGCACATAAAGAGCAACGCAGAAAAAGTGGTGAAGCCTACATTTTCCATCCTATTGCTGTAGCCAAAATTGTTGCCGCTGAAATTGGATTAGACGCAACTTCTATTGCAGCTGCTTTGTTACATGATGTTGTAGAAGATACCGATTTCACCTTAAACGATATGGAACGCTTGTTTGGTGAAACTGTAGCTAGGATTGTTGATGGCTTAACCAAAATATCACAATTACAAAGTGATGCAGACGTATCCTTACAAGCCGAGAATTTCAGAAAGATGCTACTGACATTACACGATGATGTACGTGTCATCATAATTAAAATAGCTGACAGACTACATAACATGCAGACTATGGGATCAATGCCTGCACATAAACAGGTGAAAATTGCTTCCGAAACTTTATATATCTATGCTCCTCTTGCGCATAGAATGGGATTATATAATATTAAAACTGAATTAGAAGATTTAGGATTAAAATATACCGAACCAGAAGTTTTTAATAGCATTCTTGAAAAAACTGAAGAATCAAAAGAGGAACAAAAAGAATATATAAACGTCTTCAATGATTCCATACAAAATAGTTTAAATAAAGAACATATTAATTTTGAAATCAAAGGGCGTCCAAAGTCCATATTTTCAATCCGAAAAAAAATGCTCAAACAAAATGTCACATTTGAAGAAGTGTACGACAAGTTTGCAGTAAGGATTATATACAAATGTGATCAAGATCAAGAAAAATTTATTGCTTGGAAAATATACTCCATAGTAACAGATCATTATAGACCAAACCCAGTACGATTACGTGATTGGATTTCATCTCCAAAATCCACAGGATATGAGGCATTACACATAACTGTAATGGGACCCGAAGGGAAATGGGTAGAAGTACAAATTCGTTCGGAACGAATGAATGAAATTGCCGAGAAGGGATATGCTGCTCATTACAAATACAAACAAGGCGCTAAAAATGAAGGCGGCTTAGATGAATGGCTTTTAAAACTACAAGAAGCATTAGAGAATCAAGAAGCCAACGCCGTAGATTTCATTGAGCAATTTAAACTGAATTTATACGCAAAAGAGATTTTTGTATTCACCCCTAAAGGTGATTTAAAATCACTCCCAAAAGGAGCAACTTCATTAGATTTTGCATTTAGTGTACACACACAAATAGGCTTTAAAACTCGTGGAACTAAGGTAAACGGAAAATTAGTTCCGCTAAGCCATGTTTTAAAAAGTGGTGATCAGGTAGAGATAATTACTTCAGAAAATACCCGACCTAGCGCAAACTGGCTGGATTACGTAACTACATCTAGAGCTAAATCAAAAATAAAATCATCTTTAAATGATGAAAAGAAGTTAATTGCATCTGAAGGAAAAGAGATTTTAAAGCGTAAGCTAAAACAATTAAAAATTACATTCAATGATAAAAGTGTAAATCATCTAGTCTCATTTTTAGATCTTAAAACAAGTTTAGATTTATTTTACAGAGTTGGATTAGGGAATATTGACAATCAAAAACTAAAAGATTTTGCCGCAGAACGTAGTAATGCTTTTATAAGTTTCTTTAAAAAGAAAACACGAAAACAACATTCACAAGATGAAATTAATAAAGAAGAGATTACTCACAAGTATGACTTATTAGTTTTCGGAAAAGAAGAAGAAAAGCTCAATTACAAACTAACTAGTTGTTGCAACCCAATTCCTGGCGATAAAGTATTTGGTTTTGTAACCGTAAGTGAAGGTATTAAAGTACATAAAAACAATTGTCCTAATGCTGTTAGTATGCAAGCTAATTATGCGTATAGAATTATAAAAGCAAAATGGATAGACTCCTCACAAGAAGAGTACTTTTCTGACTTAACCATTACAGGAATTGATCAATTAGGGTTAGTGAATAATTTGACTAAAATTATTTCAAGCAACATGAATGTGAACATGAAAAAAATAAGTTTTGAGACTGACGATGGTTTATTTAAAGGAAACATTACCGTTTCAGTTAAAAACAAAAAGACCATTGACAAACTAATTGAGAATATTAAAAAAATAAATGGGATTGACCGTGTGATACGCGCTTAACCATCTCATATTTAGAAAAAATACTTTGAAATTTTTTTTGTGCAAGCTGTTAATAAATTTGACTAATTTTATCGAAAATAAAGCATTGATAATGGCATAAATAGTTGTAAATTTGCGCGTTCCAATTTTATAAATAATGGAGGGAAAAGACAGTAATCAAGAAATCGTTAAAACAGTTTTTACAAACTATTTGGAAGAAAATGGTCATCGTAAAACACCTGAGCGATACGCGATTTTAAATGAGATTTACAGCAGTAACGATCATTTTGACATTGAGTCATTATACATAATGATGAAAATGAAAAAATATCGCGTAAGCCGTGCTACACTGTATAACACCATTGAATTACTGTTAAACTGTGGTTTGGTTAGAAAACACCAGTTTGGTGACAATCAAGCGCATTATGAGAAATCGTATTTTGATAAAAATCACGATCATATCATATTAACAGATACTGGAGAGGTTTTAGAGTTTTGTGACCCAAGGATTCAATCAATTAAAAAAACAATTGAAGATATTTTTGACATTGAAATTCACAATCATTCTTTATATTTTTACGGAACAAAAAAAGCAAAATAACAACACACAAAACAACACACAATGGCAGTAGATTTACTACTAGGTTTACAATGGGGAGACGAAGGTAAAGGAAAAATTGTTGACGTCCTTACCGCAGATTATGATATCATTGCTCGTTTTCAAGGAGGTCCAAATGCTGGACACACGTTAGAATTTGACGGAATAAAACATGTATTAAGAACAATTCCTTCTGGAATTTTTCATAAAAAATCAATTAATGTAATTGGTAACGGAGTGGTAATCGACCCTGTTGTTTTTGTTCAGGAATTAGAAGGTTTAGATCAATTTGATATTGATTACAAATCAAAACTAATCATCTCTCGTAAAGCTCACGTAATTTTACCTACTCACCGTTTATTAGATGCTGCTTCTGAAGCATCTAAAGGTAAAGCTAAAATTGGTTCTACATTAAAAGGTATTGGTCCAACATACATGGACAAAACTGGTAGAAATGGTATACGTATTGGTGATCTAGAATTATCAGACTGGAAAGAAAAATATAGAAGTCTTGCAAACAAACATGAAGCTATGATTAGCTTTTATAATGTTGATGTGCAGTATGACTTAGCAGAAATGGAAGCAGAGTTTTTTGCTGCCGTGGAAACTTTAAAAGAATTGCAGTTTATTGATAGTGAAGAATACTTAAACCAAGCTTTAAAAGCTGGTAAAACGATATTAGCAGAAGGAGCTCAAGGATCTTTATTAGATATTGACTTTGGAACATATCCGTTTGTAACTTCATCAAACACTACTGCATCTGGAGCATGTACTGGTTTAGGTATTGCACCAAATAAAATTAAAGACGTTTACGGAATATTTAAAGCATACACTACTCGTGTAGGTTCTGGACCTTTCCCAACTGAATTATTTGACGAAACTGGTGCTGAAATGGCAAAAGTAGGTCGTGAATTTGGAGCAGTAACTGGTCGTCCAAGACGTTGTGGATGGTTGGATTTAGTTGCACTAAAATATGCTTGTCAAGTAAATGGTGTTACACAATTAATGATGATGAAAGGCGATGTCCTTTCTGGATTTGATAGTTTAGAAGTATGTACCGCATACAACTACAAAGGAGAAACAATTACTCATTTACCATACAACATTGAGCCAGAAAACATCAAACCAATTTATACGAAGTTTGCTTGTTGGAAGGAAGACTTAACAAAAATGTCGGATGCTAGTGAATTCCCTAAAGAATTAAACGAGTATATCGCGTTTTTGGAAGCTGAATTGGAAATCCCTATTAAAATTGTTTCTGTAGGTCCTGATAGAACTCAGACAATACACAGGTAGCTTTAAAACACATTTCATAAAAAACGCTTCTCATTTGAGAAGCGTTTTTTATTTCTCTTCACTACTTCAATATTCTTGATTCTATTATCTTTGTTCACATAAAATGATCATCTTAGAAAAACATATCGTACCTGAAGGAGAATACCATATTAGATTACAAGAATATGCTGGTTCTGTATTTGAAAAACTACAAAGCAGGAGCGCTGTAAAAAAATGCATCGCTAAAAATTGTATTCTAATAAATGGTGAAATTGCAGCAACAAGTAACTGGATAAAAGCGGGTCAGTTAATAGAGCTTATTGCTCCTGATACGAATCCTAAAAAAGTATTTCAATTACAACTAGAAGTTCTTTTTGAAGATGATAATTTTGCTGCTGTAAATAAACCTGCTGGATTCCCTACAAACGGAAACTATTATAAAACTATTGAGAATGCTTTACCCTTCAACCTTAAGGCTTCTACTAAAAGTGATGCATTAAACTTCCCTAAACCAGTACACCGATTGGACAATCCAACAAGTGGAATATTATTGGTGGCCAAAACAAAATCAGCACAAATTAGCTTGCACCATCAGTTTGAAGCAAAAACCATACAAAAGGAATATCATGCTGTGGTTGCAGGAAAACTTCCCGAATCAGGAATCATAAACACCGATATCAATACCCAAAAAGCACTCACTGAATTTAAAACTATTACCCAAGTACAAGCATTACAAAATGACTATTTAACCTTAGTAAAACTATTCCCTAAAACTGGAAGAACACACCAACTGCGTGTTCATTTATCTGAATTAGGATTTCCTATTGTTGGCGATAAACTATATGCACCTAAAAACGTAATGATGCACAAAGGCTTATTCTTAGCTGCAACTAATATTCAATTCTTGAATCCTAATACACAGGAAGCTACAAACATCTCTACAGAAATCCCTAACAAATTTAACAACTATTTAGTTCGCGAGTTCAAACGTTTCACCAAACATACTACTTAACAAAACACCTTTATTAGTTAATTTTATTTAGTTTTTATTTAATTTTATTTAATTTTTTATTGCTTTAATTAAATTTAAATATATCTTTGTTGTATCAAACTCTAATTTATTACATCAGATGAAAAAATTACCTGTAAACTGTCCGAGTTGTGAAAACCCGCTTATAGTAAGTCAATTATCTTGCTTAGAGTGTGAAACTGTAATTTCAGGAAGTTATTCATTACCTGTTTTATTACAACTTTCAAAAGAAGATCAAGACTTTATTTTTGAATTCATATTAACTAGCGGGAGTTTAAAAAAAATGGCCACTAAAATGCAGAAAAGCTACCCTACTGTCAGAAACAAGCTGGATGATATTCTTGAAAAAATAAACAATTTAAAAACTAACTAATTGCTTACAATGATAACTTTACTATTCAAACCTTTCGAAAAATATTCGGAACAAAAGCTTTTAATCACAGGAGTGATTGCTACAATTTTTGGCGCATTAGTAACATATCTGTTAAATTGTAAATTCATTGGTGTTTTAAAAATGGGATTTACTGAAACTCCATCTATTGGCCAGTCATTTTTAGATAGCATAATCATTTTAAGTTGCTTAACCTCATTTTTATTTCTTGCAGCAAAATACATCTATAAAAAAACACGTTTAATAGATATCATCGTAACAACTTTAGTTTCTTTTATACCATTGTATTTATTACCAATTTTCAATATTAACGACACTATTAAAATTGCTACAGAAAGTATCTTACAATATGCATCGCCAGAATTAGTAAATCAAATGCCATTAGATAATCTTACTCCATTAGTTATATTCGGATTTTTTACTCTTACGATTATAGTTTGGTTCATTGCACTACTATACAATGGTTTTAAAACAGCATCCAATGCAAAAGGGACTAAAGCAATGGTTGTTTTTGGTATCGCACTAATTTTAGCAGATGCTACATCTAGAGTTTTTATCCATTATTTTAATTAAAAAAAAATACAACAAAACAATAAGACTATAGTCTTTATAAAAAATAAAATATGATACTCACAGCAATTATTTTTATAGCACTTGGGATTTTAATCAAATATGGAAAAATGTATTCTTCGGAATGGTTATAACTATAACTGCTGGGCACTATATTTCAAAATATTTTGAAAATCCAATGATAGAAAAATTTTCATTCTTTGGAGCTATACTTATCGGAATACCTATTTACTTATCAAATCTAACTCAGATAAGTATAAATTTAAAGATTAGTAATTAAATTTTTAACTTAAACATTTATTGTTTGGCATTTAATTTGAATAACATTAAAAAACAACACATGAAAAACCTATTATTAATTTTCGGAATATTATTAAGTTTCAGTGTCTCAACATTTGCACAAAACACTATTGCTCAGGATTTAATTATCAGCGATTATGTAGAAGGTACTTTACTTACACCTAACACTAAAACGAGTACACTTGCCATTATCATTCCTGGATCAGGCCCTACAGACCGTGATGGAAATCAGAATTTTATGAAAAATAATTCCTTGAAATTCTTAGCGCAAGATTTGTCTAATAATGGAATTACAACCTTTCGATATGACAAACGCGCCTTAACTATGTTAAAAAAAGGTGCTAACGAAAAAAAAATAAAACAAGTCCGTTTTGATGACTTTGCAATAGATGCTCAAAAAGTAGTGGCCTATTTTAAAAACAGAAAACGCTATGATAAAATTTATATTATTGGTCATAGTCAAGGTTCATTAGTAGGGATGTTAGCCGCCAATGAAAATGTCGATGGATTCATTTCAATTGCTGGACCAGGAAAACCAATTGATCAAATTATCCTAGAACAGATAGGAATGATGGGCGCTGATGATTTAGTAGAAAGCGCTAAAAAAACATTTGAAATCATGAAAACAGGAAAAGTTGACAAAAACTTTAATCCGGGTCTTGCTAATATTTTTAATTTAGATGTACAACCATTTATCATGAATTGGTTATCGTATTCTCCAACAGAACAGTTAGCTAAACTGACTATACCTACCCTTATCGTTAACGGCACGAATGATATTCAAGTTTCTACTACTGAAGCAAAACTACTTAAAAAAGCAAAAGAGGATTCAGAGTTAGTAATTATTGAAAACATGAACCACGTATTAAAAACGGTAGTAAATAAGGATACGCAAGAAAACGCCAAAACCTACAACATGCCTCAGTTAAAAAACAGTCCTGAATTAGCTGAGAAAATCGTTGCCTTTATTAAAAAATAAAAATCATCAACATATATTTATCAAGCAGCTCTTTGAGCTGCTTTTTATTTCCCGTCAGTAGGTTTTATCCAAGGCTTTTGATAAACGAAATGTAATAGTTTTAATTCATAACCGTATGCTTGCATTAAAGCAGTTGATTTTTGTATTTTGCGCTATCTTTAAAAAAACAAAAAAATGGATAAGGCACCAATTTTTACTAATGACACAATTGTATTTGGAGTATTAATGCTCTCATTAGGTTTCATTTTCTATACAGAATCTAAAGAATCAGGTTTTTGGAAAAAGTTTTACAAAATAGTTCCAGGGCTATTTATGGCTTATATGATTCCTGCATTATTTACTACATTAGGAATAATTGCTCCTGAATGGGAAACTACTAATACTAAAGGAGAAATTACGGAACATGCAACAAATTTATATTACGTATCAAGCAGATTTTTACTTCCTGCAGCACTAGTTTTAATGACACTTAGTATAGATTTAAAAGCAGTTTTTAACCTAGGGTGGAGGGCATTAGTAATGTTTTTTACAGGAACAATAGGTATTGTAATTGGAGGGCCAATAGCAGTCTTGTTAATCTCAATTTTTTCTCCTGAAACAGTAGGTGGGGCTGGTTTTGACGCAGTATGGAGAGGACTTTCAACACTAGCTGGTAGCTGGATTGGTGGTGGAGCTAACCAAACTGCTATGTTAGAAATATATGAATATAATCCAAAGCTGTATGGAGGAATGGTGTTTGTAGATATCGTTGTAGCTAATATATGGATGGCCATATTATTAATTGGGATTGGAAAATCTGATAAAATCAACAAATGGCTTAACGCTGACACATCTTCTATTGAAGCCCTAAAAGATAAAATGTCAACATTTACAGAGAGTGTTAAACGAAATCCGTCTTTAACAGATATCATGATTATGCTTGGTATTGCTTTTGGTTCGGTAAGTTTTGCTCATTTTGGAGCTGGTTATTTAGCTCCTTTATTCAAGGGATTTGTTACCAATATAGAATCACCGTTTACCCGTAATATATTTACTTTTTTAGGATCAAGTTTCTTCTGGATGATTTCTATTGCAACTATAATTGCAATATTATTATCATTTACTAAAGCTAAAAACTACGAAGGTGCAGGTGCAAGTAAATTCGGAAGTGTGTTTATCTATATCCTAGTAGCTAGTATTGGTATGAAAATGGATTTAACTATGATTTTAGACAATACAGGTTTAATTGTTATTGGTATAGTTTGGATGACTATACATGCGCTACTATTAATTTTAATAGCTAAATTAATAAAAGCACCTTACTTTTTCTTGGCTGTTGGTAGCCAAGCAAATGTTGGTGGTGCAGCTTCTGCTCCTATTGTTGCCTCTGCATTTCATCCCTCATTAGCTACTGTTGGTGTTTTACTTGCTGTTTTTGGATATGCAGTTGGTACATTGGCAGCAATAATTTGTACAATCCTAATGCAAATGGCAGCTCCTGTTGGATAAACACATAAAACCCTGTAAATAGAACTTATATTTAAGTTCTAGAGATTAAAAGTTTTGCATCTTTGTAACCTTAAAAATTAAACCAATGAAAAAAATAATATTCTTTTTTGTCGTAATCATTAGTATTATTTCTTGTAAAAAAGAAAATGAAATGAAAATTGACGCAACAATAACAGGGTTGAAAAAAGGGACTGTTTATTTGCAAAAAATAACAGATAGTGCCCTAGTGAACCTTGACTCTATTGTTGTTGACGGAAATGATTCTTTTTCATTAAGTACTATTGTAACAGCACCTGAATTGTTTTATATTTATGTTGATAAAGTAGATGGTACAGAGTACAATGACCGCATTACTTTTTTTGGTGAAAAAGGAGAATTGAAGCTGCACACTCATTTGAATAAGATAAATTCCGAAGTAAGTATTACTGGTAGTAAAAATCATAGAATATTTACTGAATATCAAGGCGCATTAAAAAACATCAATACAAAACTAGCCCAAGCAAATATTGAATTCATTCAAGCGCAGCTTAAAAAAAACGAAGATGACATCGTTGCTTTAGACAAAAAAGTGAGCACCTTAATGCGTTCTAAATACCTGAGAGCTATTCAGTTTGCACTTAACCACAAAAGAACCTCAGTAGCTGCTTACATTGGAGCTAGGGAGATATCTGAGGCTAACGTAAAATATTTAGACTCTATATACAATGGGCTTTCGAAGAAAGCAAAAAACACTATTTACGGAGAGGAACTAGCACAGATAATTAAAGAGCGTAAATAATTTATTACTACAATTTGTTAAAATTATATTAGCTCAAGCAAAATTAACTTCTTAATATTGCACTATAAATAACAATAAATGAATTTTAATCAATTACATCATCATCATTTCCATACTTGCATTCAGGCGAGCAGGAATTGATATATGTAATTTAACTATATTTCAAAACCCGTCTGAGTAAATCAGATGGGTTTTTTGTTTTTATTCACCTCAGGTTTGCTCAGTCATAATTAATTTAAACATGAGTACACTAAAAATCGCTATTCAAAAAAGCGGACGATTAAATCAAGATTCCCTCAAACTACTAAAAGATTGTGGCATTGATATCAACAACGGAAGAGATCAACTAAAAGTTGTGGTACAGAATTTTCCACTAGAAATTTTATACTTAAGAAACTCAGACATTCCTCAATATTTAGAAGACGGCGTTGTAGACATTGCAATTGTTGGAGAAAACCTATTGATAGAAAAACAAAAAAAGGTTGAAATTGTTGAAAAATTAGGCTTTTCAAAATGCAATGTATCCCTAGCTATACCGAAAGAAGTGGATTCAGATGACTTATCGTATTTCAATGGAAAAAAAATAGCAACTTCTTACCCAAATACACTACAAAACTATTTAAACAAAAATAACATTAATGCTGAAATTCACGTTATTTCTGGGTCTGTTGAAATTGCACCAAATATTGGTTTAGCTGAAGGCGTTTGTGATATTGTAAGTTCTGGAAGCACCTTATTCAAAAACGGGTTAAGGGAAACAGAAATAATCTTAAAATCAGAAGCTGTATTAGCAAAATCATTGTTGTTAAATAGCGAAAAGAACGAAATTTTAGATCGTTTAGTATTCAGAATACAAACTGTTTTAAGAGCAAAAAACACAAAGTATATTTTAATGAATGTACCTAACGATAAAATAGAAGAAGTAAGCAACATACTACCTGTATTAAAAAGCCCAACACTGTTACCATTAGCTGAAGAAGGCTGGAGTTCTCTACATTCCGTAATTGAAGAGAGTAAATTTTGGGATGTAATTGACGAGTTAAAAAATGCTGGAGCAGAAGGTATATTAATTGTTCCTATTGATAAAATTGTATTGTAATGAAAGTAGTTAAATATCCTAGCAACCAAGATTGGAAAACCTTAACCAAACGACCAGAAATCGCTCGTAATGAATTAGACACGATAGTATCAGCAATTTTAAAGAATGTAAAAACCAACAAAGATCAAGCCCTATTAGAATACGCTCAAAAATTTGATGGTGTTAAACTAACAAACCTATCTGTTAGTGAAAACGAAATTTCTGAAGCGATCACATTGGTTTCTGAAGGTTTAAAAGCTGCTATTAATATAGCTAAAAACAACATTGAAAAGTTTCACATTTCACAAAAAGATAATGTTGAAATTATTGAAACTACTCCTGGAGTACAATGCTGGAGAAAAAGCTTACCAATTGAAAAAGTAGGCTTATACATCCCTGGAGGAACAGCTCCTTTATTTTCAACTATTTTAATGTTAGGAGTACCAGCAACACTAGCTGGTTGTAAAGAAATCATATTGTGTAGCCCTCCAAATAAAGAAGGGAAAATTCATCCTGCAATTTTATATACGGCCAACCTTATTGGAATTACTAAAATATATAAATCAGGTGGTGCACAAGCAATTGCTGCAATGGCATATGGAACTGAATCAGTACCTCAAGTGTACAAAATATTTGGCCCAGGAAATCAGTTTGTTACTAAAGCAAAAGAACTAGTTCAACTAAATGGTACTGCAATTGATATGCCTGCAGGCCCTAGTGAAGTATTGGTTATAGCTGATGAAACTAGTATTCCCGAATTTGTGGCAGCTGATTTATTATCACAAGCAGAACACGGTGTTGATAGTCAAGTTATTTTGCTTTCAGATAATGAACAAATAATTGAAGCTATTACCGTTGAAATAGTCAAACAATTAGCAGAATTACCTCGTGTTGATATCGCTAAACAAGCATTAACAAACAGTAGCGCTATTGTTTTTGAAACAATTAGTGATTGTATAAAGTTTAGCAATGATTACGCACCTGAGCATTTAATTCTAGCTTCAGAAAAAGCTGATAACTGGTTGAATAACATTACTGATGCTGGATCTGTTTTTATAGGAAATTACAGTTGTGAAAGCGCAGGTGATTATGCTAGTGGTACAAACCATACATTACCAACAAATGGATATGCTAAAAATTATAGTGGCGTTTCTTTAGACAGTTTTGTAAAGAAAGTAACCTTTCAAAAATTAACAAAACAAGGAATTCAAAATATTGGTCCTGCAATAGAATTAATGGCAGAAGCAGAAGAATTATTCGCACATAAAAATGCCGTAACATTAAGATTAAAAGAGAATGTTTAAATTAGAAGACATAGTCCGAAAAACCATCTTAAACTTGGAAGCCTATTCAAGTGCAAGAAATGAATACACCGGTAAATCAGGTGTGTTTTTAGACGCAAACGAAAATCCGTTTGGAAGTTTAAATCGCTATCCTGACCCACAACAAAAAGTTTTAAAAAACTCTTTGAGTCAATTAAAGAATATTGATACAGAAAATATTTTTATCGGTAATGGAAGTGATGAAGTAATCGATTTGGCTTTCAGAATATTTTGTAATCCAGGAATCGATAAGGCACTTACCTTCACTCCTACTTATGGTATGTATGATGTTTCAGCAAATATTAATGATGTTGAATTACTTAAAATTCCTTTAACAAATAATTTTCAAATTAATCTAGATGTAGCAAAACCATATTTAAATGATGTAAGTTTAAAAATCATTTTTATTTGTTCGCCTAATAATCCAACAGGAAATACATTTAACACGGCTGACATTGAATATATTTTGAACAACTTTAATGGAATTGTTATTATAGACGAAGCGTATATTGATTTCAGTCCAGAAGCTTCTTGGAATAATAAACTAGCACAATACCCTAACTTAATTGTGAGTCAAACCTTTAGTAAAGCCTGGGGATTAGCCGCTGTTAGGGTTGGAATCGCATATTCAAATGCTAACATCATCAATTTATTCAACAAAGTAAAACCACCATATAACGTAAGTGAGCTGAGTCAAAAAGCAGCTGTAAAGGCTTTAGAAAACTGTACTTTTTTTGAACAAAACAAAAAAACAATTCTAAGAGAAAAGGAACGCTTGAAAAATGAATTTACACAACTGAAAATCATTAAAAAAATATACCCTTCTGATGCAAATTTTATTTTAATAGAAGTTGATAATGCAAATAAGTTATATCAATATTTAGCGAATCAAAAAATCATCATACGCAACAGAAACAATGTTATTAAAAACTGTATTCGTATAACAGTTGGTAGCCCTGAAGAAAACACCAAATTAATAAACGCACTTAAAAATAACTAACATGAAAAAAGTACTTTTTATAGATAGAGATGGTACACTAGCCATTGAACCACCTATAGATTATCAATTAGATAGTTTAGATAAATTAGAGTTTTACCCTGGTGTTTTTCAAGGATTAGGAAAAATTGTTCGTGAGCTAGATTATGAACTGGTGATGGTAACTAATCAAGATGGCTTAGGTACAAATTCATTTCCTGAAGATACCTTTTGGCCAGCGCAAAACAAAGTAATTCAAGCATTTGAAAACGAAGGGATTATTTTCTCAGAAGTGTTAATCGATAAAAGTTTTCCTGAAGACAATGCTCCTACTAGAAAGCCAAGAACAGGATTACTACCTAAATATATTTACGGTAATTACGACTTAGAAAACTCTTATGTAATTGGAGATAGAGCTACCGATATTGAGTTAGCAAAAAATTTAAAATGCCGAGGAATATTCATTAGTAAAGATGCAAATGATTATGCTTCATTAGTTACAGAAAGTTGGGAAGAGGTTTATCAATACTTGAAAGCAAAACCTAGAAAAGGAATTGTAAATCGTGTTACTAAAGAAACCAATATCGCCATTGAAGTAAATTTAGATGGGTCGGGAAAAAGTAATATTTCTACAGGAATTGGCTTTTATGATCACATGTTAGAACAAATTTCAAAACACGGAAACCTAGATTTATCCATTCAAGTAAAAGGTGATTTAGAAATTGATGAGCACCACACCATTGAAGATGTTGCCATTGCCCTTGGTGAAGCTTTTGTAAAGGCTTTAGGCAGTAAGAAAGCTATAGAACGTTATGGTTTTTTATTACCTATGGACGATTGTTTAACACAAGTAGCCATTGATTTTGGAGGCAGGCCATGGTTAGTTTGGGATGTTTCTTTTAAAAGAGAAATGATTGGTGAAATGCCTACTGAAATGTTTATGCACTTTTTTAAATCCTTCAGTGATGCAGCAAAATGTAATTTAAACATTAAATCAGAAGGAGATAATGAGCACCACAAAATAGAATCCATTTTTAAAGCATTTGCAAAAGCTATAAAAATGGCTACAGCTAAAACGAACAACTACTCTATCCCGAGTACAAAAGGAATTATATAAATGATCGCAATAGTAAAATATAACGCAGGAAATATCCGCTCAGTACAAAATGCATTGACACGTTTAGGCTATGAAAGTATTATTACTGATGATGAAACTGAATTATTAAATGCCGATAAAGTTATTTTCCCTGGTGTTGGAGAAGCAAGTTCAGCTATGAAATATTTAACAAAAAAAGGCTTAGATAAAATATTAATTGCTATTGAAAAACCAGTGCTTGGTATTTGTCTTGGTTTACAATTAATGTGTACATACAGTGAAGAGGCCAATACAACTTGCTTAGGAATATTTGATACAAGTGTTAAAAAATTTCCTGACACAGGTAAAGTTCCACATATGGGATGGAATAACTTTACTGACACTAAAAGCTTTTTATTTAACGGTGTTAACCTTAACAATGACGTGTATTATGTACACAGTTATTACGCCGAAATAAATGAACAAACTATTGCTAGTTGTGACTATATTTTACCATTTAGCACAGCTATGCAAAAAAATAATTTTTACGCAACCCAGTTTCACCCAGAGAAATCAGCTGACATTGGAGAGCAAATACTTAAAAACTTCCTAGAACTATGAGAATAATTCCGGCAATAGACATAATAGACGGTAAATGTGTTCGCCTGACAAGAGGTGATTACAATACAAAAAAAATATACAATGAAAATCCCTTAGAGGTGGCTAAAGAATTTGAAGATAATGGAATTCAATATTTACATGTCGTAGATTTAGATGGCGCAAAATCGAAACATATTGTAAACTATAAAATCTTAGAACAAATTGCTTCTAAAACAAGCTTGAAAATTGATTTTGGAGGTGGATTAAAGTCTGATGAAGATTTAAAAACAGCTTTCGAATCTGGTGCAAATCAAATTACTGGGGGTAGTATTGCTGTTTCTAATCCTGATCTATTTCTAAAATGGGTAAAGCAATATGGCAATGATAAAATTATTTTAGGCGCCGATTGCATTAACCGAAAAATAGCAACTAATGGTTGGTTAAAAAGTTCTGAATTAGATATAATCGATTTCATTAAAAGTTACGAAAAGAATGAAATTACAAATGTAATTTGCACCGATATATCAAAAGACGGAATGCTTCAAGGAGCGTCTAATGAGTTATATAAGGAGATTTTAGGCACAACGAAAATAAATTTAATTGCTAGTGGTGGTGTTTCTAATATAGATGATCTGGTTAGTTTAAAAGAAATTGGTTGCGAAGGTGCTATTTTAGGAAAAGCAATTTATGAAGGAAACATAAGTTTAAAAGACCTTTCTATAATTTTATAATTTTATTACGATGTTAAAAAAAAGAATCATTCCTTGCTTGGATATCAAAGATGGACGAACGGTAAAAGGAATAAATTTTGTAGACATTCAAGATGCTGGAGACCCTATTGAACTAGCAAAAAGATATGTTGAAGAAGGCGCTGATGAATTAGTGTTTTTAGATATTACTGCAACTATAGAGAATAGAAAAACATTGGTTGATTTAGTACAGGAAATTGCCAAGGAAATCAATATTCCCTTTACTGTAGGTGGTGGTATTAATACTTTATCTGATGTTGAAAAAATCATAAAGGCTGGAGCAGATAAAGTAAGTATAAATTCATCAGCTGTTAAAAACCCTGAGTTAATTTCCGAAATAGCGAATCAGTACGGAAGCCAGTGTGTTGTAGTTGCTATTGATACAAAATTTGTAGATGGGGAATGGATGGTTTTTGTACATGGGGGAAGAACTAGTACTACTTTAAAAACTATTGAGTGGGCAAAGATAGTTACTGAATTAGGTGCTGGAGAAATTTTATTAACTTCAATGAATAATGATGGTACCAAGGCAGGCTTTGCTATGGATATTACCAATAAAGTTAGCGCAGCCATAAACATACCCGTAATTGCTTCGGGGGGTGCTGGAAATAAAACTCATTTTTCTGATTTATTTACCAATACTGAAGCCAGTGCAGGTTTAGCAGCTAGCATATTTCATTACAGTGAAATCCCTATTCCAGAACTTAAAAAGTATTTACAAAACAATAACATTCCAGTTAGAATAACAGAAAATTAAAACTAATATCATGACTATAGATTTCAACAAAGGAGACGGTTTAGTCCCAGTAATAGTTCAAAACTACAATACACTACAAGTGTTGATGTTAGGGTACATGAACGAAGAAGCCTTTCAAAAAACAAAAAAAGAAAAAAAAGTTACATTTTATAGCAGAAGTAAAAACAGATTATGGACTAAAGGAGAAGAGTCAGGTAACTTTTTGTTTGTAAAATCTATTGAAATAGATTGTGATAATGATACTATCTTAATTAAAGCAGATCCTGTTGGACCAACATGTCATAAAGGAACAACTACCTGCTTTGGTTCAGAAACTGCTAGAGGTTTTTTATATGAATTAGAGCAAACTATTTCCCAACGGATAGATGATAATGACGAAAGTTCCTATACCAACCAACTATATCGTAAAGGAATTAATAAAGTGGCTCAAAAAGTTGGTGAGGAAGCCGTTGAATTGGTAATTGAAGCAAAAGATAATGATGCAAATTTATTCAAAAACGAAGCTGCCGATTTAATGTATCACTACCTCATCCTATTAAAAGCAAAAGGATATACCATAGAAGACATTGAAGCTGTTTTAAAAGATAGAGCGAAAAAGTAATAACAATAAAAAAGAGGAACAAATGTTCCTCTTTTTTATTGTTATTACTTACCAAAATGTGGTGATTTTTCCTTTTCTACTTTCGTTATAAAATAGTTGGTATCACCCAACCATGAAATATGTTTGTATCGCTCTTTATAATATACTTTTACATAATTCCCTTGATACTTCTGTAAATCAAATATTACCTTCTTCTCTTTATCCTCGATAGAAAATTTAAAAATTTGTGCTCCTGAGATTCCTTGACTGATTTCTCCTTCCCAAGTTTTCATTAATACCCCTTTCCTACTTATTTTTATCAATTCTCCAGAACGTACTCCTTCACTATACGGTACATAATAGATAAATGAAAAATACGCACCTAAACCTAGCGTAATGAATAATACTATTAAAACAATTACTTTTTTCATGACTTTAGCTTGTTAAAAAACTCTAATAAATTAATATTAAATATAAATACTAGTGAACTACAAATAACAATTATAAGCCCAATAATAATCAATGATACTGGGGCATATTTACTTATTAGATTATTAGGTAAAAACAAGTCATACTCACCTTTCGCTTTGTCTAAAAAGTAATATAATTCAACCTTTGTTGGTAATATTTTTTTAGGCTTTAAAGAAGTACCTGTAGTATATTTTTGATTAACAATTTTACCATTATTAGTAAACTCAATTACTGGATAATAATAAGTTGTATAATCTCCATCTGTATCCATACCTGTCTCTTCTTCATATGAAACTATTTCACCCTCAGTTTTTATACCGTTTACCTTAATTTCCTTATACTTGTTTGACAAATAGAAACCCGCTAGAAAAAGAGCAAGTCCAAATAAAATGATTAATAAAACTCCCATTTATAAATGATTATTTTCTTCTGATTCTAAAGCTTTATTTACAATAGCTTCAGGCAAAGCCTTTTTTGCTTTTGCACCCAATTTTTTAATTTTCTCGACAGAAGTGATTAAATTTCCTTTTCCTTCAAATAATTTATTCATAGCCGCAGAGTAATTAGATTTTGCTCTATCCATATCCTTACCTACACCAGTTAAATCAACCATTAAGTTATGGAATTTATCGTATAATGCACCTGCTTGCCTAGCAATTTCAATGGCATTTTTTTGTTGTTTTTCGTTATTCCACATCGTGTCAATAGTACGTAAGGTAGCTAACAACGTTGCTGGAGTAACAATAACTATGTTCTTTTCAAAAGCTTTATTGTACAATGAATTATCTTGATTTAAGGCTACAGCAAATGCAGGTTCTATAGGGATAAACAACAACACAAAGTCAGGGCTTTCTATTTTATATAAGTCATGGTAATTTTTATCTCCTAATTGCTCAACATGCCTTTTTATAGAGTTAACATGCTCTTTTAAATATTGCTGTTGTAAAGTATCATCTTCTTCATTTACATATCGTTCGTAATGCGTCAAAGACACTTTTGAATCCACAATCATTTTTTTGTTGTCTGGAAGATTGATTACTACATCAGGCAATACTCTACTTCCATCTTCAGTCACAAAACTTTGCTGTACAAAATACTCTCTATCTTTTTCTAATCCTGATTTTTCAAGAACACGTTCTAACACTAATTCTCCCCAATTCCCTTGTAGTTTACTATCTCCTTTTAAGGCTTTAGTTAAATTTATAGCTTCTTTACTCATTTGCAAATTCAAATCTTTCAAACCTAAAATTTGCTCTTTTAAACTAGCATGATGACCGATACTCTCCTTATGGGTGTCCTCTACTTTCTTTTCAAAATGATGTATTTTTTCTTGTAAAGGATTTAAAATATTTTTAATATTTTCTCTATTCAGTTCCGTGAATTTATTTGCTTTTTCATCAAGAATTTTATTTGCTAAATTCTCGAACTCTTTGGTAAATTTTTCTTGAAGATTCTCTACTTCCGCTTTTTGTTCGTTGTTTTTAAGTTGCAAGTTCTTAAAATCAGCATCAAGCTTAGTCAACTCAATAGTAACGGCATCTTTTTGCTTTCTGATCAATTCTTTATCTTGATCAGATTTATGTAATTGTTCTTTTAATGAATTCAATTGCGTGGAAAAATTATCTTCAAGCTTTTTATTTTCTACACTAGCAGATTGCTTCACATCTCCTATTTGTTTTTCTAATATGGAGTTCCGCTCATTTACCCCACTCAATTCTGATGTGTTTTGAAGCTTTGAAATATGCTTTCCTATTAAAAAACCAATAAATCCAAATAGAATACTGGCGATGATAATGATAATTGTTTCTGACATTGTAATCGATAATTAAAAAAGTAAAGGTATAAAAAAAGCGCTCTTTACAAGAGCGCTTTTTCAATAATAATCGAAGTATGAATTAATACCAACCTCTTACATTGTAAGTAACACTTTTCGGTTGATTTTTACCATATGCAACACCAACATCTCTAGCAGCTTTAATTGCTTGCTTTTTAAGATCTAGTACTTTCAATTGATATTTCCAGCCTCTATCGCTAACATCCTTTACTCTAGCAGCAATTTTACCATACAAGCTTTTTACTTGCCCATAACAAGCTGCTTCTGGCTCTACCGTAGCCAATAATGCTCCTGCTTCATTGGCTGCATCAATGTCTTGATTTGCTGCCCAAAGAGCAGTTGCTTCAGATAGTTTCTTTTTACAGTCTCTATCTATACTTTTCTTATAAAGCGATGCTATTTTAGATTTCACTTTATCAAAACAAGTACTTGCTTCTGGTATATTTGTTAAAATAGTTAAGGCTTCTTCAATCTCATTTTGAGATTCTAAAGCAGCTGCCTTTTTAAGAAATAACCCACAATTATTGTTATAATAGTCAATAATCTTTGCTTTCCCTTTTGTAATAAACTCTTGTACTTCAGGTTTCTTAGGCTTTAACCTTTTTAAAGCAGAAATGTATGCTTTTGTTTCTGTAGTCCCTACTCCTTTAAGCTCAATCGATTCACTTGCAAATAAAGTCCCTGAAATACCATCACCTATATACAATGTTACCTCCAAATTCAATGCTATTTTTGGTGGTGCTGTAGGTGTTATATCCTTGCTTAATACAGTTATATTTGGAGCCACAACAAATCTAGGATTTGTAACACTACCACTAATTCCGTTTTTAGTAATTACTTGACTTAATTTATTAAGTAACATTCTCTTTGCTGAAGAAGGAATTCCTTCTGCTTGTGATGGAATATACGCTCCTAAAGCAATACCATCATTATTATCTTTATCCTGAGCAACAAGTGATGTTGAGATAAAAAATAATGCTAAGTATATTATTTTTTTCATATTTATTTTATTTTCCTCCTAAAATTATTGTTGCTCTACCCAAACCTTTCATCACTAACTTATTTGGTATTTCATATGGAGAATTCTTTAAAAATTTACTTAATTTTTTCACAAATCGTCTTGCATCAATTGCTCTTCCTTTTTCATTAAATAAAGGTATACGAACTTGCTCAAATAAAGCCATGTTTTCTGTCATATCAGTTGTACTAAATCTTCCTTTTACAGAGTTATCAGCCATCCAATCTTCTATAATAGTTCCTAACTCTTCATCTTCATATTCGCTTTCTAAATCACCGTCCCAGTCATCCCATTTTTGTATTCTTACAATAACTTCTCTACCATTTTCAAACATATCATCAAAGTGATTCTGTAATGAACCTGTAAAATTATCCATATGTGCTAATACCGCTTCTTCTAATAAAACAGGTATTTCTGCAGAAAAAGATGGAGCTCCTGTTCCAGAAGCAGATGCTATTTGTTTATCTGTATAAGAATCTAGTCCTTGTAAATTAAAAGTAACTGATTTTTTGGGACCTGTTTTGTTTAACGTTAGCGTTAATTGTAAAATAATATCTGCTTTGGCAATTGCTTTTAATTGATCAATTGGACTTTCATTTACTGCAGCACCTGTTTCTTTTGAACTACGCATTGCATTTTCTGCTGCATTAGACTCTAAAGTTTTTAGTGCAGATTCCATGTTTTTTAAAGGAAATCCTCTTTCCGCCATTAATTCATTTATTTTACTAATTGTTAGTAAAAGATATGTGCTTTCTTGAAAAGCTCTTTTATAATCAGGTACTTTTACAATGTTTCCTTGATTATTATATGTTTTCATCCAGCCATTTTGGTTACAAAGCACATCACTTGGCACTACCATTAAGGTTGGTTTTTTAGCTTGACTAAATCCTACTGAACCTATTAATAATAAGCATAGCATGAAAATTGATTGAACTATATTTTTCATTGTTTATCTTTTTTATTTTATAATATTTAGAATCCTGAACTTAGACTTTTGATGATTCCTTCTGTTTCTAATCTTTTTCTTAATTGGTCAGACATTACATTTACAATAACTCCAATTTTATATTCACGTTTACTAATTTTTAAACGATCACCAGGAGCAATACTACCATCTGTTGCTGAACTAACATACTTCATATACTCTCCTCCATCAGCAAAAAAAGCATCGAAAAAAGTTTTAAATTTAGATTCTGAAGCAGCGTCTTTTACTAAAGGTTGAAATGAAGTACATCCCCTTCCTCCACCTGCGTATCCTTTGAAAATCATTCCATGAACTGCATTTTTCATGGCGCTAGATATAGCATGCTTTGGGTTTTTTGAATATGACCATACTTTAACCAATTTGGCACCTTGCTTAGCAATTCCTTCACATTCTACATCATATCTCCATACTTTAGTGTCCTTATTCGCTTTATTCTTTTTTCTTTGAGCGTTTACGTTAAAACTAAATACTAGTAACACTAGCAATAGCAATAAATTTTTACTGTTATTTTTCATTATAATTTTTTAACTATTAGTTTATTTCTTTACTCTATCAACAATAATGCTTGCTTGTCAATATGAGCTTATCAAAGATAAATTGTAAATCCATAATCAATGGAATTCGATAAGCTCAATATGACAATGCATTAAGTTATGTTTTAGTTAATTTGTCTGATTAACATTCCTGAGTAATAGTTTTTACCTCCTTTAAACAAAGTATGTTTTATAACTTCCTCAGTAGCTTCTACTTCATCACCAGCCATATAACGGTTATCCCAGATTTGTTTTTTATCTACTTTAATAACTCCTTGTCTCTTATAAACAGTCTTACCGTTTTTATCGATTACTTGCTCTAATACTTCATATTTATCACCAGCTTCTAAACCTTCTTTTAAACCAATTTGTGCTGATAATGGATCACCACTTAATAATGGAGTTTTAGTTCTAAATATTTCGTATTTCCTTTGCAACTTAGCAATTACAGCATCTACTGCTTTTACTGTTGCAACTGCAATTAACTCCTCTTCACTTTTTTTAGTATATGATGAGCTTTGTAAATCAGCCCAAGCAACTTCAGTACCTACTAATTCTAATTTAAAAATGTTTGATTTATCAAAAGCATCCTTTTTTGCAGCATCAAAACTTGAATCATCTGTCCAATAATCATTATAAAAAATGGCTGCAGTTTCCTCATTCCATACTAATTGATACAAGTGAGATGTAGTTTTGATTACATACCCTTTACCTGCTACATCTAATGCTTTATTTGCCACTTTAGATCCAGCACCACTTTTCCCTGCAAATCTAGAAGCCATCCCGACTACTTTTTTAGCTTTTTGTGCAACCTCTTCTTTACTGATATACTTAAAATCATTAACGACAACAAATGTGTTTTTAATTAATTCTTCTCCAGCATCTGCTAATAAAGCCATTCCTCTTGCGTTATTTTTAGCAACTTTAGCATCTAATTCAGAAGCGTTATATGATCCTCTTTTTGAGATTAAGTCCATATTAAACCCACCATTAGCGCTTCTATTAAACCATTTGGCTACCATTTCTTTAGCAATTCCATTGGTGTCAAAAAAACTGCTAACAGCTACTTTTTGAGCTTCCTTTAATTCATCCTTTGATAATGATTCATCATATGCCTTTGGAATAGCTCTTTCTTTTATAATATGATCGTTAAATTTTTCTGGAATTGGAGCGCTTGTAAAAGCATCTTGAATAACATTTCCATACTGTCTGTTTTCATCACTAACCATGATAGTATATAATGAGCTTCTTCTGTAAGTTACATCAGTAGTTTTGTCTTGCCCAAAAACATTAAACATTGGTGCGCTTAACAAACACACTAGGATTACTTTTTTCATAAAATTGGTTTTAGTTTAAATATAAAATTTAGCCATTCATCTTTTAATAAAAAAGCATCTTTAAATAATTATAAACATTATGAATGATGCCCAAAAAATTGATTCTACGGGATCATCATTATCTATAAACAATTAACGATTACTTTTATATTGTATAGGTATAAACAGTCTATTAGAGAGGCAAATTAAAATAAAAAGAACGAGCAGTACAATAGTGATAAACAGTGATTTTAAGTCACTAGTTATAGGGAGGTCATTAGTCACTAAGTATAGGGAGGTTGGGAAGAATTTAACCAAACAATTATTTACTAATTAAGTAGTTACACCTAATAATTATCTTTATTAAAAGATAACAGTTAAAAACTATTTTATTTTAAAAGAACTACTATCAGCATCAAAAGCAACCAAATCTTTCGGAAACAAGTCATCAAATGCATTATTACTAATTAATTCTTGAGGTGTACCAAAATGAGTTTTCTCCTGTTTCATGACAATTAGTTTATCACACATAGATAAAGCTACATTTATTTCATGTGTAGAAAACAGAATCGTTTTATGAGTCTTTTTAGCTAATCTTTGCAATAATTTTAAAATGTATACTTTATGATATAAATCTAAGTGCGTTGTGGGTTCGTCTAATATTATCAAATCAGTATCTTGAGCTAAAGCTCTAGCAAGCATTACTTTTTGTAATTGCCCGTCACTCAATTCAAAACATTTTTTATGAGCAAGTTCCTTAATTTGTATAACATCTAAGGAGGCTTTCGTTTTTTCAATATCCGAATCCGATAAAGTCCCTAGCCAGTTGGTATACGGTTGCCTTCCTAAAGCAATTAACTCTTGAACGGATAAATTTGTTTGAGAAACATTTTCAGTAAGCACCACACTCAACTGTTTTGCTAAAGTAAGTTGATTAATTTGTGTTAATTCCTGATGATTAATATGAATAGTACCTGCTAAAGGTTGCTGGGTATTTGTAAGTGTCCTTAACAACGTAGATTTACCAATACCATTTCCACCAACGAGCCCAACTAATTCACCTTTTTTAAGTTCAAAATTAATATGTTTCGCAACAGTATGTGTTTCCTTTTTGGATTGATACCCAATGGATAAATCCTCAGCTTTTAAAACGATATGTTCAGTTTCTTTTTTCAAGGTTTTATTTTAAAAATCAACTACCTATTCAAGGTATAAATTTAACCCACTAGCGGGTTATACAAACATTTTTTTCTTTCTCATTAACAACCAAATAATCACTGGAGCACCTACTAAAGACGTTACTGCATTAATAGGCAACGTATATTCACTCGTAGGCAGTTGTGCTATACTATCGCAAATTAACATTAAAATACTTCCTGAAAATAATACTGCTGGCACCAATATTCTGTGATTAGAAGTATCAAAAATTAATTTTGTAAGATGAGGAACTGCTAATCCAATAAATGCAATAGGTCCAGCAAAAGCAGTTATGCTTCCCGCTAAACAACTTGTAGCCACAATGATAATGAATCTTGATTTTTTTATATTCAATCCTAAACTTTTAGCATAGTGATCACCTAGCAACAGCGCATTTAAGGATTTAATAGAAAGTATGGTTAGAATAACCCCTATGAGATAAATAACACTTAAAATGAGTAATTCATTCCAAGAAAGGTTTCCTAAACTACCGAAACTCCAAAACACATAACGCTGTAATTGCTCTGCAGTAGAAAAATAAGAAAGCATATTTACAATTGCTGCTGTAACACTTGCAAACATTAACCCTATGATTAATATAGCCATTGTATCTTTTACTTTAATACTAACTAAAACTACGGCTAGTAATACTAAAAAACTACCTATGCTTGATGCGATAACCAAACTCCATTTTGTTAATAACAGCGCTGAAAATGCTCCGCCAAATAGAGAAGACCCTAAAATAACTATGGCTACACCCAAACTGGCTCCAGAACTTAGTCCTAAAACATAAGGTCCTGCTAATGGGTTTCTGAATAAAGTTTGCATTAATAAACCTGATACACCTAGTCCAGAACCTACAAGTAATGCGGTAGTCGCTTTTGGTATTCTGTAATTTATAATAATATGTTGCCAAGATGACTTTGTACTATTATCTTCTAGTATTGCTGCAACAACATCTTTAAAAGGAATACTTACAGATCCTAAACAAATATTTAAAAAGAAACAAACTACCAATACAACAAGTAGCACTATGAATATTTTAGTATATGATTTTGGTGTTTCCAATTCAATTCTTTTTTGTAAAAATACAATTCGTAATTAGGTAATAGCTTAAGACCTTCGTTTTTTTATGCTAGTTACACTCACTCAGTATCAATCCTTCTTTTATATGTATTCCTTTTTCATCTTTGACAAGTTTGACAACATGATTATATGGAATTTTAATACTGAAGGAATCTTTTAAATCTATTTGTTTAATCTTAGCAACTATAGCTCTGATTACTCCACCATGAGCAACAATAATTTTGTCTTCTCCCGAGTCCTTAACAATAGCGTCAAAAGCTGTATTAACTCGTTCACTCAATTGAACATAAGATTCTCCATTAGATGGAGCAACATTAACGAAGTCTGCCATCCAGGTATTTAAATCGTCTTCATTAATAGCATTCCACGGCTGTAATTCCCAGTCACCAAAATTAACTTCCATCAATCTTTTATCAAAAGTAATTTCTTTACTAAAACACTGCGCTAGTTTTTTACATCGTATTAATGGACTACTATAAACTGCTACATTCTCAATACTTGTAGGAATATTTTTTTTTATAGCGATAACCTCACCCTCAAACGAATTTTGAACATCAATATCTGACTGCCCATAACAAATACCCTTATCTATTTTTGGAGTGGTATGCCGTATTAAATATATTTCCATAATACTATAAAACTTAAATAAAATACTACTTCGCTTAATTGCTGAACAGCTCCAGCACAATCTCCTGTTTGCCCGCCGATCCATTTGTTAAATTTCTTCGCTAAATAAACTTTAGAGAAATACATAGGAATAAGCACCAAAAAAACTTGCCATTTAAAAAAGAACACCAGAGGCATACAACCTAAAAAACCGCTGACTAAAACCATTGATTTTGTAATTTTTGTTGCTGCTGGTTTCGACTTACTATTAGTATCTCTTACATACGGATGCGTAAAAATCAATGTAGTGGCAATAAAACGACTTGTGCTATGACCTGTTATTATTAGTAATGGCAAATAGATAATTTCCATATTATTTAATGTAGAAAATTTTATTCCTAAAATTAGAATTAGCCCTATGACACCATAGGTTCCTAGAGTGGAATCTTTCATTATTGCTAATATCTTATCTTTAGTCCATCCGCCGCCAAAGCCATCACAGACATCGGCAAAACCATCTTCATGAAAAGCTCCCGTTGCATATATAGTAGCTAGCATGCTGAATAATATGGCTATTTCTTTAGAAAACACATATGACGATGCTAAAAAAACCAAAGCACCAATAGTACCAATCAACACTCCTACAAGGGAAAAGTATTTAGCACTTTTTGATAAAATTTCAGGGTTATGATCAACCCATTTCGGACAGGGAATTCTTGTAAAGAACATCATTGCCGTCAAAAATGTATGTAGTTCTCTTTTTAACATAAATTAGTTATTAGTAACATTAGCTTCGGAAAAACTTGCCATTTCATTTAAAAAATTAACCGCCGATTTCAATATAGGAAAACTTAGTGCTACACCAGTCCCTTCTCCTAAACGTAATCCCATATTAAGAATTGGTTTTACCTTTAAATGACTTAATATTTTTTGATGTCCTTGCTCTCCAGATGTATGTGCAAACACGCAATAATCAAGTACATTTTCATCAATTTCTTTTGCAACTAATAAGGCCGATGTAACTATAAAACCATCAATTAAAACTACCATTTTTAATTCTGCCGCTTGTAACATTGCGCCACACATCATTGCTATTTCAAAACCTCCAAAAGTTCTTAAAACTTCCATAGGAGATGCTACTTGGTGTTTTTTAATGACAGCTGATAATATTGCTGCTTTTTTGTTAACACCATCTGTATTTAATCCAGTACCAGCTCCTACACATTCTTCTATAGGAATGTCTAAAAACGAACTCATTAACAGTGCGGCAGATGACGTATTACCAATCCCCATTTCGCCAAAACCAACTGTGTTACATCCTTTAGCATGAATACCTTTAATAATATCTGCTCCCTTATTTATAGCTTGAGTGCACTGCTCATTCGTCATGGCAGCTTGTTCCTCATAATTTTGTGTTCCTAAAGCTATTTTAGCATTAATAATTACATCATTAGATGAGAAATTATGATTTACACCAGCATCAACAACATACAAATCCAAATCATTAGTTTTACACATCACATTAATTGCCGCGCCTTTATTAGCGAAATTCAACACCATTTGTGCCGTTACTTCCTGCGGAAATGGATTGACCTCTCCTTTTTTCGCAATACCATGATCTCCTGCAAAAACAACTATTGAAGGTGAATTAATTTCGGGGCTAAGGGTACTTTGAATTTGTCCTATTTGTAAGGCAATATCCTCTAACATTCCTAATGCCCCCAAAGGTTTGGTTTTTTGATCAATTTTTTCCTGTAAAGCTGTTTTTAGTCTATTATTAATTGATGTTATAGTAAATGTTTGCATTTATTTTAATGTTAATGTTAATCCAGACACCATAAAAGTTGCCTTGTCTGCATGTTTAGCTATATGCTGGTTCACCCATCCTTGCAACTCTGTAAACTTTCTTCCTACTTCAGTTTGCGCATGAATCCCCATTCCTATTTCATTGGAAATTATAATGATATTTGCATCAATAACTAATAACTTATTAAACTCCTCTTTTGCCAATATTAAGCATTGTTCAATGTCATTTTTAGTGTCAACAAAATAATTGGTAAGCCATAATGTTACGCAGTCAATTACAACTGTTTCCTTTTGAAAGATGTATCTTGAAACTTCTTTTTCTTCTTCTACTGAAGTCCAACGTTCATCTCTATCATTCACATGTCTGTCTATTCGCTTTTGATGATCGCTATCCCATATTCTTGAAGTAGCAATATATTTGGGGTTATCCGATAAAGTGAGTGCTAATTTTTGAGCGTAACTACTTTTTCCTGATCGTTCTCCTCCTGTTATATAGTGTATCATTAATTATTTATTAGTTTAGAAGCTTCGTTACAATTCCTTGATAATGTGATTTCTCCTATCGTCGAAATGACAAGTCATTGCGAGCGACATGCAATAGAGCAAAGCAATCTATGAATAATTTAGGGCTAAACTAAGTAAGGTAGTTTTGATTATACTAACAGATTACTTCAGTTGTACCGCTTTCATAATGCCTATTAACTATTTAATTTTCTGATAGAAAAACAGTTCATGGTTAGGTAATAATTCCGGGTGAAATATCTTTATCAAATCTTTTAATATTAAATCAGGCCGGTTAGGTCCAAGTTCATAAAACAATAAACCTCCCGTTGCTCCTTTTCTATTTGCTATGTACGTATCATTATCCTGGAAAGCTTTGAACTGAGCATAGTGTTGATTCCTGTCAGTAAGTTCTTTTTTATCAGCAGTCCCACCAGTACTTATCCAACAATCGGCTTGTTGGGCTTTTTCCAATACAGATTCAATATTAAGTGCTATACTCCCTGAACCTTTTGATTCTGCCCATAAATAATCGCCTCCAGCATCTGAAATAAACTGTGCCACCCATGAATTTCCATAAGGTACATTCCACACATCTTTAAACATAGATCCAGCCAATACAGTAGGTCTATCTGTAGTTTTTTTAGCTAAAGTTTTAGCATTTTTATAATCAACTACAATTTTATTAAAAACCGTATTTGCTTTAGCTTCTTTTTTAAATAGGTACCCGAAAAATTTCACCCATTCAGCTCTTCCTAAAGCATGTTGCTCTATCCATGCTGCATTATACAAAACTGGTATTCCTGCCTTTTGAATAGTATTAAATGTTTTGTTATTTCCATTTACCGCAAAACCAACCACAACATCTGGTTGTATATCTAAAAGCACCTCCGTATTAATGTTTTCATTTTTCCCTAACTCTTTAATTTCTCCCGAATCAACCCGTTTTCGAGCAGCTTCTGAAGAAATGAATTTTGTGTTAGGAAAACCAACAAGCTTATCAATTTCACCTAAAGACTCCAATGCAGGAATATGTGTTGTAGAAGTAACTACAATTTTTTCAACAGGAACTCTTACCAATGCGTCATAACTGACATTTTCTGGAACCTCTTTGTTTTTATCTACCAATAAATACGTAAATGTTTTATCCGCGTTTGGCCAAGGTTTTTTAAGAGATATAACATTATAATTTTCATATTCTATCACTTCAAAACCCGTTGCGAATTCTGTTTTAATCGTTTCTCCTTTATCAGAAACAGCTTTAATTTCGGTATTGTTTTTCTTGCAAGAAATCAGAAAAACCAACGCAAATAAGTATACTATATTTTTTGTCATATTATAAAAGCAGCATTTATTTAATATTATTGATTTGATGAAAATACTATTCAATATTATCATTACGTTCACCATAAAACAAACCCATTCGTTAGGTTTTTTTTGGCTATCGAACAGGGATTAAATCACAAAAATGAAAGCCCATTTCTTTGGTACTTGGTGTACTAGAAAAGCAGGCATCTTCTTTTTTCTTTGGTGCATCGTACGTTTTATACACTTTTTCTCCAATGGTAAAATCTATTGGGTTCTTAAAAATTGGCCCATCATAAACAAACGTATGAAATTCACCATTTTCACCACATGGATCTACATTCTTAGGAAGTTCTTTCAAAAAATCTTTTGTAATTACTTCGCCAACAAATTCTTTTCCTAAAAACTCTGCTTTTGTACATACCAAAATAGTCTTAAACCCTAAATCTATAAACTCATGTACCAACTCCTTAGTATCACGTTTCCATAGTGGAAAATGTGCTTGTATCCCTACCTTTGCTAATTGTTCCTCTCTGTACTTTTTTAAATCTTCTAAAAAAATATCACCGAAAATACTATGTGTAATTCCTTTTTCTTTTAACGTGTTGTTCACGTCTGTTAACAAGTCATTATACACTTCCATTGTTGGATTTTCAGGCAAACGTAATTCTTGCAACGGTATACCTAAAGACATTGCTTGTTCACGCAATAATTCTGAGCGAACTCCATGCATAGACACTCTATCAAAAGTATCATTTACGGAAGTCAATAATCTTTTTATATCATACTCTTTTTGTTGCTGAATATAGTGTAATGCAAGTGCACTATCTTTCCCTCCACTCCAATTAAAAACCGAATTTTTCATTTAATATTAGTTAACTTTATACTGCAAAAGTGAATAAAAAATATTACTTTCGCGCCGAATTTGGTTTTAAAGTTGAGATATTTTTGACTTTAAATTAAAAGGGAATTAAGTGAAAAACTTAAACTGTCCCAGCAACTGTAAGCTTAGCCGAAAGGCACTTATTGTACTCTTTAAACCACTGTCAATTTTGATGGGAAGGTAACAATAAGATGTAAGTCAGGAGACCTGCCAATTCATAAACTAAATATTGTACTGTTTTCTGGCGAAGGACAGCTTATATGTATGAATAGAATATTTATAACTTTCATTTTTGCTCTCTTTGCATGTACAACTTTGTATGCGCAACAAGATTCTATTATCAAATTAGAAACGGTAACCTTATCCGATGTTCGCTTAAAAAATGCGGCCGACAAAACTATCATCGTAAAACTTTCCGATTCTATATTACAAAACCAGAATGGTTCTTTAACCGATCTATTACGCCAACACAGTACACTTTATTTTAAAGAATACGGATTAGGCATGTTAAGTTCTGTATCATTCAGAGGTACAAACTCTTCACAAACCGCTGTAATTTGGAACGGTATAAATATCAACTCGCAAA
>Ga0209291_1000457_pt1 | contig 39305 bp, 39 predicted proteins | sample GOMGulsemesocosm_FD_184633 | JGI IMG/M metagenome (GOLD analysis project Ga0209291, IMG submission 184633) | Methane-oxidizing microbial communities from mesocosms in the Gulf of Mexico - GOM9B Gulf of Mexico (SPAdes) (version 2) | ecosystem: Environmental > Aquatic > Marine > Cold seeps...
TTAGCCCCTTCCTTAATTTCGTAATAAACAGTAATAGTGTCTCCTGCTCCGAATTCTGGGAATTCTTTTGTTGTTACAAATTCGTCTTGTACAAATTTAATTAAACTTTCCATTTTGTTTTATTTAAATAATTGACTTAAAGCAACATACACGATTTTCGCCAGAGGTTAGTCTAAATTTGATTGCAAAATTAACCATTATTTAATAATTGGCAATGAATTGCAGTATTTTTTTATGAATTGATTTATTTTTCAAATAAATCAGGTCTTCTATCTTTTGTTCTTTGATGTGCTTGATCTTCTCTCCAGGTTTCAATTTTCGGAAAATTTCCTGAAAGTAATATATCTGGAACTTTTACTCCTTTATAGTCAGCGGGTCTGGTATATACTGGAGGGGCTAATAAGTCATCTTGAAAAGAATCAGTTAAAGCGGAAGTTTCGTTATTTAAGACACCAGGGATAAGTCTGATAACTGCATCGCATAATACGTTAGCGGCTAATTCACCGCCAGAAAGGACAAAATCTCCTATTGAAATTTCTCTTGTTATGAATAAATCGCGTACACGTTGATCAACTCCTTTGTAATGACCACATAAAATAATTATATTTTCTTTTAATGAAAGCTCATTTGCAGTACCTTGATTTAATGTTTTTCCATCAGGAGTCATGTAGATTACTTCATCGTAATTACGTTCAGATTTTAGTTTAGAGATGCAAATGTCAATAGGTTCTATCATCATTACCATGCCTGCGCCACCGCCAAATTGATAGTCATCAATACTTCTTTGTTTGTTGGTGCTGTAGTCTCTTAAATTATGAAAATGTATTTCTACAATTCCTTTTTCTTGAGCACGTTTCAGTATAGAGTCATTAAAAGGACTCTGCATTAATTCGGGTAAAACTGTAATGATATCAATTCTCATAAAACAAATTAACTTCTGTTTTTGTTTAATTCGTCTTGTAATTTACGCATTACTTTTTGTTCGCGCTCTAATGCTGTTTTCTTGTGGCTTTCGTATTCTTTTTCAACATCTGCAAGTTGAGATTTAGCATCTTGAGTAACAGTATTGCTGTTTTTGAATTTAAAAATAAAGAATAGTAATAAAATTGATAGTACTGAAATTATTCCCCAGAAAAGATTTTTGAAAGCAGCTTTTTTCATGTCGCTTCCGATAAAAGAAATATTATCTTTATCAGTGTTTATAGTAGTAATTTCACTATTTAAAGCCTCTATCTTTAATTCTAATTTCTTGGTGTTTGATTTTTGATCTTCAATTATAATGGCAAGGTCTTTAATTTCTTCTTTTTGTTTATTTACAGAATCTAAAACTTGTTTTTTAATAGTGTGCAACCAAGATCTTTTTACTACTTTAAATTCTTGAAAGTTGTTGGATTTGGTAATGATGTAGTCAAACTTCTCATTAACAGTACTATTTGTAAGCGATAATTCTTTTTCAGTTTCTTGTGCTGAAATAGTGGAGGCACTTATTAAAAGTGCAAATAAAAAAAAGTAAAACTTCTTCATGATAACTGTGTTTTTTTTTGATAAAAAATCCGTGTTATATCAAAACACGGATTTTTATAATTTATTGTATGTAATCTAATTACTAGTAGTAACTAAATCTTCTTACTTTAGATACGTGTTTAGCTAAGCGAATAACCTGGTGTGAATATCCATATTCATTGTCATACCAAACATATAACACAATATTTTTTCCGTTACTTCTAACAATGGTAGCTTTACTATCATATATTGATGGGGCAGATGAGCCAACAATATCAGAAGATACTAATTCGTTATCTAAAGAATATTTTATTTGTTCTACTAAATCACCTTCTAGAGCGTATTTTTTGATGATTGCATTAACGTCGTCAACAGAAGTAGTGTTTTTTACTTCTAAATTTAAAATAGCTAATGATCCGTTAGGAACAGGAACTCTAATTGCATTAGAAGTTAATTTTCCTTCTAAAGATGGTAATGCTTTTGATGCAGCTTGTCCAGCTCCAGTTTCAGTGATAACCATGTTTAAAGCTGCAGCTCTTCCACGACGATATTTCTTGTGGAAGTTGTCTACTAAATTCTGATCATTTGTATATGCGTGAATAGTTTCTAAATGTCCGTGAACAATACCTAAGCTATCTTCAATTGCTTTTAAAACTGGTGTAATAGCATTTGTTGTGCAAGATGCTGCAGAGAAAATGTTTACATCATCTGGATTGTTTTCTAAGTGATTTACACCGTGAACAATATTAGGGATTCCTTTACCTGGTGCGGTTAATAAAACTTTATCAGCTCCGTTAGAAGCTAATAGTCTACTTAGTGCTTCTTTATCTCTAAAAGCTCCGGTATTGTCAATAATTAAGGCGTTGTTGATGCCATAAATTGTGTAATCAATATCTTCTGGTGCATTAGCACTTATCATTTTAACAGTTGTTCCGTTAATGATTAAGGCTTGATTTTCTAAATCAGTGTTCACTGTTCCAGCAAAATCACCATGTACGGAATCTTGTCTTAGTAAAGAAGCTCTTTTTTCTAAGACAGTCTCGTCAATTTTACCTCTAGTAACAATTGCTCTTAAGCGCATTTGTTGACCTTTAGCGGTTTTAGACATTAATTCTCTAGCTAATAAACGCCCAATTCTACCAAAACCGTATAAAACAACGTCTTTAGGTTGGATGTCTTCGGATTTGTTAGCATCTTTTAATTTATCAGAAACAAATGCTATTGCATCATTATATTTATCGTCTTCTAAATGATATTCATAGGTAAGTTTACCGATGTCTAATTTAGATGGTGGTAAATCAATACTTTGTATAGCTTTAGCAATTTCAACTGAATCAAAAATAGAAATTGGCTTTTGAACAAATTCTCCTGCATATTCATGTAAGTTTAAAATATCACTCACATTCTTGTCAATCAATTGGTTTCTAAAAAGAACCAATTCAATTGATTTGTCATACCATAAATCACTAACTACTTTAATAAAATCTACAGAAGCTCTTCTTCTATCTGCTTGAAAAGCTAGCTCTTTTTCGTAAGTATCATTGTTTGCAATCATTCTTATTGTTGTTTGTGTTGTTGTTTTGAAAGTGCAAAATTACTAATTTTAACTAAAAAAAACGCTCTATATGAGCGTTTTTTTAATCCATTATTATTGAATCGGTTTTTTAAAGAATGTATTATTATGTTTTTTATCGCAGCCACCAATTTTTTGAATTCCCGTTTTTATAGATTACCTCTAAGTTATATAGACTGTTAGAATCTAGGTTTTTAAGTTTGTTTAAGTCCTCAATGCTCTCTATGTCTTTTTCATTTATTTTAATGATTATGCAGTCTTTTGTTAATCCTAAATTTTTCGCAAGAAAATCGTTATTAATAGCAACAACTTTTACACCACTTTTTATATCTAAATCATTTATTTCATTATTTGTTAAGTTTTTTAATTCTAAACCTAATACTTTCTCAGTAAGAATACTTTTGTCAGATAATTTTACTGGAATAGTTTTTAAAACACCTTCTCTTATGACGGATATGCTTATTGTGTTGTCAGGCCTTTTAGTGCTTAAATATCCAGTTAAATCCGATGATTTAGTAATTTTAGTTTGATCAATATTTTTGATAATATCTCCTGCTAGTAAACCAGCTTTTTCTGCACCAGAGTTAGGCTCTATTTCTGAGATGTAATATCCTTGAGTGTCTTTTAGCTCTAGCCTGTTTGCCTGGTTATTGTTTAACCCAAATCCTGTAACTCCTAAAATAGCTTGTTGTACATTACCGTATTCTAAAATATCTTGGACAATTTTATTAGTGGTGTTTGAAGGTACTGCAAAAGAATAACCTATATAGGACCCGGTTTTAGATGATATAGCTGTGTTGATACCTATCAATTCGCCTCTAGTATTTACTAGGGCGCCTCCGGAATTCCCTGGGTTTACTACAGCATCAGTTTGTAAAAAGGATTGGATATTATTGTCTCCATCCAAATCTCGAGATTTTGCGCTAATAATTCCAGCAGTAACTGTTGAGTTAAGGTTGTATGGGTTTCCTACGGCTAATACCCATTCTCCAATTTTTATGTTATTAGAATCTCCAAAAGGGATGTATTGAAGTTTTTCCTTCGCTTCAATTTTTAATAATGCAATATCACTTTTTTTATCAAAGCCAATAACACGTGCTTTGTATGATTTTTGGTTGTTTAGGGTAACTGTAAGTTCATCAGCATTATCAATTACGTGATTGTTGGTGACAATATAGCCATCTTCAGAAATAACTACTCCTGAACCAGTTGATCCTTTTTGTATTTGTTCACCTTGATTATTGTAATATTCAAAAATATTTCTTGGTTGGGTGTAAGTTGTGGTGTTTGTAACATGAACAACTGCATGAATAGTTTTTTCTGCAGCAATTGTAAAGTCGGTATTTTCAGTTAATGCATTTGTTGTCCTTGAATTATAAATAACAGGTGTGGATAAAGGTGTAGCTTGTGTAATAAAGCTAACTTCTTGTTTAGAGTCGTCTTCTATAAAAGTTTTATAACCAACTAAACTTAGTGTTCCGCCAAGAATAGAAAATAGTGTAATTTTTAGTATCTCCTTCATGATATATTGTGATTTAGGTTATTGTATTGTAAAGTTAAAATATTTTTTAATTCAATAATTGACTTTAACGTGTTATTAACGAGCTGTTAAAGAGTGTTAATCTATTTCTGAATTTGATTGTTAATGGGGTGTTTTAAATGAAAATGTATTACTTAGTTATTATGTTGTTTTGTTTATAAATTAGAGATTACTAGGTGTGATATTATAACGTTACATAATGCTGTTTTATTTTAGTTAATTTTTCATGTGATTGCTTACATTTGTAAAACAACTAAATTACTTGGTATAATAACTGAGGTTTGAGTTGGTGATATATGCTTGGCCAAGTTGCATCTTGGTTGTTTAAGGCAACTAATAGTTTTATGATTATATTTTATAAATACCAAGGAACAGGGAATGATTTTGTGATGATTGATAATCGTCAACAAGTTATTTCTAAGCAAAATGTATCTCTAATCAATTCGTTATGTGATAGGCGTTTTGGTATTGGAGGGGATGGGTTAATTTTGTTAGAAAATAGTAGTATTGCTGATTTTAAAATGGTGTATTTTAATGCAGATGGTAATGAAAGTACCATGTGCGGTAACGGAGGAAGGTGTATTGTTGCATTTGCTAATTTTTTAAACGTTATAAAAGAGAGTGCTACTTTTGAGGCAATCGATGGATTGCATACAGCTACCATATCTGATGAAATAGTTAGTTTGCAAATGCATGATGTAACTACAATTGTTGATAAAGGAGATAGTGTGTTTTTGGATACAGGATCTCCGCATCATGTTCAATTTGAAGAGTGTATTTCGGATTTTGACATTAAAACTATTGGAAGAAATATAAGGAATGAAGTTTATGGGGCTGAAGGAAGTAATGTTAATTTTGTAAAAAAAATTGATAATACAACGTTCAGATTGCGTACTTATGAACGTGGTGTAGAGGATGAAACCTTAGCTTGTGGTACAGGGGCAACTGCTGTAGCGATTGCAATGAACCATTTAAAAGAAACATCGGAACAAGATATTAAATTGATAGTAGAAGGAGGGGAGCTTCAAGTGTCTTTCAATGTGAAAGAAGGGAATTACACTAATGTGTTTTTAACAGGAAAAGCAGTACAGGTGTTTAAAGGAGAGATATCATGTTAACATTAAAGGGAGAACGGGTGTGTCTAAGGGCTTTGGAGCCGGAGGATTTAGAACTGATATATGCTATTGAAAACGATGAGTCAGTTTGGGAAGTAAGTCAAACACAAACTCCATATTCTCGTTTTTTGATAAAACAGTATTTAGAAAACTGTCATAAGGATATTTATGAGGTAAAGCAATTGCGTTTAGTTATTGTAACTAAGGATGATGAGGCAATAGGTTTTGTGGATTTATTTGATTTTGATCCTAAAAATGATAAAATTGGACTAGGAGTATTGATATTAAGTCATGCTCGTGGTAAAAAGTACGGGAGAGAAGCTTTAGAGTTGCTTATTGAGTATACGTTTAAAAATTTATATGTGCATCAAATTTACGCTAATGTATTAGAAGGTAATTTAGTAAGTGTCAAATTATTTGAAAGTCTAGGTTTTGTGAAAGCTGGAGTTAAGAAGGATTGGATTTTAGAAGGGAATCATTATAAAAACGAATATTTATTTCAATTAATAAAAGATGTACATTAAAAAAATATTAGTAATTATTGCTTTGTTAGGTTTGGTGGGGTGTGCTGTTTTTGCATACTATATATATAATGCCATTTTTGTAACTAATACGGCTTTTGATAATGATAAAGCAACACTGTTTATTCCTTCTGATGCTTCTTTTAATGATGTGTTAAATGATTTAACTCCTTTGTTAATTGATGTGGAAACATTTGTTACTGTAGCGAATAAAAAGAAATATCCAGCCAATATAAGGCCTGGTAAATATGAAATTAAGAAAGGAATGAATAATAATGATATTATAAATTCTTTAAGAGTAGGTAATATTCCAGTAAGAGTATCTTTTAATAATCAGGAGTCATTAGAGAGTTTGTCTAGTAGGATTTCAGCTCAAATAGAGGCAGATAGTATCTCGTTATTAAATGCTTTTAAAAATAATGATTTCTTAAAAGCCAACAAGTTTACTAATAGTACGGCTTTAGGAATGTATGTGGCTAATAGCTATGAGTTTTTCTGGAATACATCAGCAGACGAGTTTAGGAATAGGATGTTGAAGGAGTATAATCGATTTTGGTCAGCAAATAGAATAGCAAAAGCTAAAAAAATAGGCCTAACTCAAAACGAGGTGATTTCATTAGCTGCAATAGTTCAGAAAGAAACCGTAAAAATAGATGAACGACCAAGAGTGGCTGGAGTTTATATGAACCGAATTAAGAAAGGGATGTTGTTACAGGCGGATCCTACGGTTGTTTATGCGGTAAAGAAAGCTACGGGTGTTCAGTTAAAGCGTGTGTTGTATGAGCATTTAAAGATAAGTTCTAAGTATAATACATATTTGCATGCTGGAGTTCCTCCGGGGCCAATAACTATGCCTGATGTTTCTGCTATAGATGCAGTATTAAATTATGAGAAACATCAGTATTATTACTTCGTTGCAAATATTAAAAAAATGGGGTACCATCAGTTTGCTAAAACCCTAACTCAGCATAATAACAATGCAGTAGCATACCGTAATTGGGTATCGAAAAGATACTAAGTCGCTGATTTCCTTTGTTTTAAAAAAAAATCACTTTATCTTTGTAGTTCCAAATTTAATGATATCTTTGCCGACTGAAATTTTAAGCATTTCATTAATTCGTGTAAAAGCGATGAAAATAAGTCTTAAGAAATCTATTATATGATAAAGAAATTTATGAAGATTTTGTTTATCGCTGGAGCAATTTTTATTACAGCTACAGGATTTACATCAAAGAAAGAGTTAAAAGCATCAAATGTAATTAATTCTGAAGTGAGAGAAGGTTTAGGATTGTATTATACAGTTTTAGATGAAAATGAGGTTCAAGAGGAAGCGGAAGAGTTTTCTTTATTCTTAGGGAAATCATTTATCGGCTTTAAAGAAGCTGTTGGTTTTAAGGAATCTCAAGGAAGGTATTCAGTAGTGAATACTTTCGGGTATATGGGAAAATACCAGTTTGGTAAAGGAACTCTGAAATTGATAGGAGTTTATAATACACAGACTTTTATGAATAACCCAAATATCCAAGAAAAAGCTTTTGAAGCTAATCTTTCAAGAAACAAATGGGTTTTGCGAAGAGATATAAAGCGTTTTTCAGGTAGAGTGATAGGAGGAGTTAAAGTTACTGAGTCAGGTATTTTAGCTGCGGCACATTTAGGTGGTCCTGGAAACGTAAAGAAATTTTTAAGAAGCTACGGGGCAACAGTATTTTCGGATGCTTATGGGAGTTCAGTACGTTATTACATGAAAAAATTTGCTGGTTTTGATACATCTTCAATAGAAGAAAATAAAAAAGCAAAGGTGGTGTTTAGTTAAATAACTTTCACCTTTTAAGAATATGTTATTGAAAAAAGGAGCGCATGTACATGTGCTCCTTTTTTTATGATTTGTTTATTTCTGAATTACAAAAATTGTAGGCTTCTTGTGTAGGTCTACAGGGTTTCTGCTCCAGTATTGAGCTGTTTTTGTAATGATTAGTTCAGAAGGTAGTGTGATGTCACAAGCTACACATATTTTTGTGTTAGGATGTAGTGTGGCACTTAAGTCTTCAAGCATTTTATTGTTTCTGTAGGGTGTTTCAATAAATATTTGTGATTGGTTATAGTCGTAAGAAAGTTTTTCTAAGCGTTTAATGGTTGCTTTGCGTTCACTTTTGTCGATTGGTAAATAACCATTGAAAGTGAAATTTTGACCATTAAAACCAGATCCCATCATTGCAAGTAATATAGATGATGGTCCAACTAATGGTCTTACTTGAATGTTTTTGTCATGAGCTATTTTTACAACATCAGCTCCTGGGTCAGCGATTGCTGGGCATCCGGCTTCAGATAATAACCCTACAACTTTGCCTTCTAAACAAGAGTTTAAAAAAGAAGGGATATCTGCTGGGTCAGTAAATTTATTTAACGGGTGTAAGATTAGGTCTGGTTGTGATTTTTTTGGGCAAACTCTTTTTATAAACCTTCTTGCTGTTTTTTCGTTTTCAACAATAAATTCATTGGTCATTTCTAATACTTTTTTCACTGAAATTGGAAGGACTTCTAAAGGTTCAGTGTCACCTAGTGTTGTCGGTATTAAGTATAGTTTTCCGTTAAGTTTCATTTTGGTTTATATTATATATTGTTTGCAATATGTGTGCACGCTTCATTTAACATTTTGTATACGTTTTCAAATCCGTCATTATAATATGGATCAGGTACATCTAAGTCCTGACCTGAGTTTATTTCGTTTAAGATCAACTTTACTTTATTTCTATCTTCAGTATTTTTAGCTAATGCAAGAACATTGTTTTTATTAGAATTGTCCATGACATAAATGGTATCAAATATTTCAAAATCAGCAGCTAGAAATTGTCTGCTTCTTTGTTCGGTAATATCAATATTGTGTTTTTTTCCTATTTCTATTGAGCGATGGTCTGGTAGTTCACCTCTGTGAAAGGCAGAAGTTCCAGCGGAATCAACATAAATAAAATCAGTATCTACTTTTGCTTTCAAAATCCCTTCTGCTAAGGGCGAACGACAAATGTTACCTAGGCAAACCATTAAAATTCGTTTGTGTATCATGTGATTTTGGTTAGTACAATTTAAGGATAAAAAAAATCATCAACTAAAATAGTTAATGATTTTTCTTTATAATTATATGATGTCTTGTAAATGTTACAGTGTTAATTTTTTCTGTAAATCTTCTACATATTTTTTAAATTGTTTGTCTGTATGGGCAAGGTTGTCAACAGTTTTACATGCATGTAGTACTGTTGCGTGGTCGCGTTTTCCGATTTGACTACCTATGCTTGCTAAAGAGGCTTTAGTTAATCTTTTAGCGAAAAACATAGCTAACTGTCTAGCTTGTACAATGTGACGTTTTCTTGTTTTAGACTGTAATGTTCCAACATCCATAGAGAAATAATCAGAAACTACTTTTTGGATATAATCTATTGAAATCTCACGTTTTGTGTGTTTTACAAATTTCTCAACTATCTGACGTGCTAGGTCGATAGTGATTTCTTTTTTATTGAATGAAGATTGAGCAATAAGTGATACTATTGCGCCTTCTAACTCTCGAACATTTGATTTGATGTTTTTGGCAACGTATTCTACAATGTCGTTTTCCATTTCAACACCATCACGATATAGTTTATTTTTCAATATAGCCACACGTGTTTCAAAATCGGGTTTTTGCAATTCAGCAGATAGCCCCCATTTAAAACGAGATAGTAAACGTTGTTCAATATCTTGCATGTCAACTGGAGCTTTGTCAGATGTTAAAATAATCTGCTTCCCATTTTGGTGTAAGTGATTGAAAATGTGAAAGAATACATCTTGTGTTCCTGCTTTTCCTGATAAAAATTGTACATCATCAATAATTAATACATCGATGATTTGGTAGAAGTGGATAAAGTCATTTCTGTTGTTTTTACGTACTGCATCAGTATACTGTTGAATAAATTTTTCAGCAGCAATATATAATACAGTTTTCTCAGGGTATTTGTCCTTTACATCAACACCTATAGCATGAGCTAAATGTGTTTTACCTAGTCCTACTCCTCCGAAAATTAATAAAGGATTAAACGCTGTTCCTCCAGGTTTATTAGCAACTGCTAAACCTGCAGATCTTGACAAACGATTTGAGTCTCCTTCCAAGAAATTTTCAAAATTGTAGCTCGGGTTTAATTGAGATTCAATTTTCACATTTCTAATCCCAGGGATTATAAATGGATTTTTTAATTCTGGACTTTTGTTTTTTAATGGTACGTCAACATTCTGCGGTTTTACAGATGACCTATTTGTACTAGGTATTTTTTCTGTAAACGGCTGTTTGTTACCGTATGTGTTTTCCATTTTAATGTTGTAAACAAGTTTTGCAGAATCCCCTAATTCTTTTGTTAACGAAACTTTTAACAACTTCACGTAATGTTCTTCCAGCCATTCATAAAAGAATTTACTGGGTACCTGAATACTTAACACATTATCAGTGAGTTTTATAGGTTTGATCGGTTCAAACCAAGTTTTGTAAGCTTGAGGTTGTATGTTGTCCTTTATGAAAGACAAGCAATTTTCCCAAACTGATAATGCAGTTTTATTCATTGAATATATTGGTTATATTTGTTTTTTTATTTTCGAGAATATGATTCTCGTTAAGTATTATTGGGGACTACAAATATGTGAACAAATAAGTGAAAAAAAAAACCAATTTGCTATTGAATATTTAATATTTTTTCCTCATGCTAAATACAGTAATCTGTATTTAGCAAAGTAAAATAAACTAAAATCATGAATTTACATAAGATAGATATACGAGTTCGTTACGGAGAGACTGACCAAATGGGAGTTGTTTACCATGGGAATTATGCGCAATATTTGGAAGTTGCTAGGGTAGAATGGTTGCGTTCTGTTGATATTTCTTATAAAAAAATGGAAGATGATGGTGTTATGCTTCCAGTAGTTAATTTAAATATTAATTTTAAAAAATCAGCAATTTATGACGAAGTGATAACCGTTCAGACAAAGTTGCGTGAAAAACCAGGTGTTAAAATAACAATTGATCAAGAAATATATAATCAAAAAGGTGTTTTAATAACAAATTCTGAAATTACATTGGTGTTTGTGAATATGAAAACAAAAAGACCGATGTTGTGCCCTGATGAATTGTTACAAAAATTAGGATTCTAATTTTCGATAAATAACATGCAAAATGATAACAGGACATTCATTATTCGGAATGAATTATTCTAATTCTTTTATTGTAACTCCAAATAAGTTTGTGAATATTTCAAAAATTTGTTCGGCATTATTTTTTCTAACAGGTATGGTGTATTGACAATCTAATTCTAGTTTTTGATGTATAATATTTAATTGTTTTTCTTTTACAATTCGCATTACTTTATTCATGTCTTTATATTGAAAAGTAATTTGAAATATACGATCAATAGTTTTTTCTAGAATATCAGATGCTTCTAGGGCTAATTTAGAGCCTGTTTTATTGGCATTCATTAATCCGCCAACGCCAAGTTTAGTACCTCCAAAGTAACGAACTACTACCACAAGAATATTTGTAACGCCAAAAGCTTGTATTTGGCCGTAAATTGGTGGTCCAGCAGAATTACTTGGTTCACCATCATCATTAGCTCTATAGCGAATTTTATCAGTACCTAATTGCCAAGCATAGCACCAATGCCTTGCAGTGTGATGTTCTTTTTTTAGTAACTCTATAATTGGCTTTACTTCATCTTCGGATGTTATAGGATAAGTATAGCCATAGAATTTACTACCTCTATCTTTAAATAATTCTCCCTTAGCAGGAGTATCAATAGTTTTGTATGTATCTTTTATTTCTGACAAAGTAATTTGGTGTTATTGAGTAATCAAAAGTATTGAAATAATTGCAATACCAATACCTATCCAGTTTTTAGATGTTAGTTTTTCTTTAAAAATGAATAAACCAAGTAATGTACATAAGGCTACAATAGTAACATTGTTAATTGAGAATACTATTGAACTTGGCATATTTTTAATGTCCAGTGCTTTTAATAAATAATATATTGAGAAATAATTTATAATACCTAGTATGATTCCTGCTACCCCATTTTTAAGTGTGATTGGCGATGGTTTTATGCTGTATACTACTATTCCAAATATTCCAGCTAGGCCAAATAAAATACCAGAAAATAAGTTTGTGTCAGCACTTGCTACATAATTAGTTTGAACAAATTTTATTGTGGTATCAATAATTCCCGCTCCTATGAATAATAGTAGTGGAAATAAAAGAGAACCTTTTTTGATTTTATCTGTTTTATTTTTTAAAGTAATGAGATATACAGCAAATAAACCTAAAGTTATTCCAATTATTTTAAAAAATGAAAGATGTTCTTTATAGAGGATAACTCCAAATAACACAGGGATAATTACAGCCATTTTTCCTGCTACAGCTGCAACGCTTACTCCGTTTTTTTGTGAGGTAATTGCCATAACATTAAATACACTGATAAATAATAAAGCTAGAATGATTGCTCCAATAAACCATGGTTTACCTGGTAGTTCAGTATAGTTAATAGTATTTTGATGTGATAAAATACCTATTGAGAATGCTGTGAAATAATTAAAAACTATTGCTTGTAATGTGTTTATTTTATAGGTGTCAAATAATTTAAAAATAATAAATATAGCACTTGATGATAAGATACTTAATAATAAAAATATCATATTAAAAAAGTGTTTTTTTGATTTTAAACAAATCTGTTACATCTTCTTTCCCTGGAGTTAAATTCCACGAATGAATTCCTAAAGCCGTTGAGGCATCAGTATTTTCTTTAGTATCATCAATGAACAATGTTTCTGTAGCAATTAGATTATTTTCATTTAACACGTATTCATAAATATTTGCATCTGGTTTACGCATATTTATTTCATGAGATAAATAAAATTGTTCAAAACAATTTTTAAACTCATTATATAATGCCATTCCCCAATCATTTTTAATCCAATCAATATGTATTTCATTGGTATTACTTAATAAAAAGCAACGATATTTTTTACTTACTTCTTTAATGAAATCTAAACGATGTAAAGGAAAATCAAGTAGCATACAATTCCAAGATTCTATAATACTAGTTTCTGAAATATGAGGACATGTAGTGGTGTAAAATTTTATAAAGGCTTCAGTACTAATTAATCCTTTTTCATAATCTATATTAACATGAATCATTTCTGGAGTAAGTTCTGATAACTCAAACAACTCTAAAGCACTTTTGATAGCACCTGTCTTATCTAAATTGATAAAGATATCTCCGAAATCGAAAATTATATTTTTAATCCCATCAGTGGGTTTAATTATATTAGGTTTGTCTTGATCGAAAAAACGCGTTGTTGAATTCATAGCTCGTTTGCATGCATTGCAGAAATTGATTCATTATTGTAAATAGTAAGGATATCTTCTTTAATGTTTTTAGACTGGATGATTTGTCCACTAAAATGAGGTGATTTTATTCCGTTTGTAAAAACAGAAGATCCCTTAAAAATATGAGATTCATCCCATAAATTAGTATCTATAAAGCTCTGTAAGATTTTACTTCCGCCTTCAATTATTACAGATTGGAGTTGGTGTTTATGGAGCACATCACATATTTCTGATGTGATATTTTTGGAGAATTTAATAACTTCAAAAAAAAGATTCTCTGAACTTTGTTTTTCAACTTCTGTAAGAACGATAGTTTTAGTATTACCATCAAATATATGATTGTTAGTTGAAACTTTTAAAGTGCGATCCAAAATAATTCTAACAGGATTATGACCTTTCCAGCTTCTAGCATCAAGTTTAGGATTATCAGTAATAGCAGTATTGGTTCCTATTAAAATAGCTTGTTCTTCGGTACGTAGCTTATGAACTAATTGTCTCGAGTATGTATTAGTAATCCAAGTGATTTCGGAGTTGTTAATTGGTGCTATAAATCCATCAGTACTCTCAGCCCATTTTAAAATTATATAGGGGCGTTTTTTATTATGAAAGGTAAAAAAACGTTTGTTTAACTTAAGACATTCCTCTTCTAAAACGCCTAGAATAACGTTACAGCCATTATGTTTTAGCTTTTCAATTCCTTTACCAGAAACTTCTGAAAAACTATCTACGCAGCCAATAACCACATTAGGTATTTGATGTTCAATGATTAAGTTAGCACAAGGTGGTGTTTTTCCAAAATGACTACAAGGCTCAAGCGAAACATAAATAGTAGCTTCTTTTAGCAGTGTTTTATCTTTTACGGAGTTGATTGCATTAACCTCAGCATGAGGTTGTCCTGCTTGATAATGCCATCCTTCGCCAATAATTACATTATTATGTACAATAACGGAGCCAACCAAAGGATTTATTCCTGTAGTTCCTAGTCCATTTTTGGCTAGTTGAATACAACGTTGTATGTATGCTTTATGAATTATAACGAAAGTTTTAACTCTTCTGTATGATTAATTTTGTATGTAGATTTTATCCCTACAACTCTATAGTTTAATGCACCTTTAAAAGTTACTTTATGTGTTTTGTTAAAACTACCAAGGACAGCTCCTAATAAGCCACCGCTTTCGTTTCCTGGTATTTTATTAAAAGGAATAGTTACCTCAAGTGGCACTGCAAATTCTTTAACTGCAGGAACTTTAAACTCTTTAGATTTAACTGTAGTAATTTCCTTGTTGTCGATATATACAATAATGTTTTCCGGAGTTACTTTACCTCCTAAAATATTGGGGTTGTTAAATATAGCATCAGCGCTTAAGGTTATTTCCCTAGCATCTAACTTAATGATTTTGATGTTTTCCACATTTTGATATTCAATCTTTTTTGAAACACAAGAAGTAGTTATTGAAAATAGAAATAAAAGTATCGCAATTTGCTTCATAATTCACTAATTTTATCCCAGTGGTGGGGTTTATTTTCAGAGGTTAGATTTTACGAAAAATAGTATTGTTTATTAATACCTCGTGTGCTCTCGCCGAGAAAATTGATTATAGAATCGCAAAAATAACCTTTTATATTGATGTCTGAAATAATAATAAGAGAAATAGAAGTTCATGATAATAGAGCAATAGCTAAATTGATACGAAATGTATTAATAGAATTAGGAGCTCCAAAAGTTGGGACTGCATATGAAGATAAATCTTTAGATGTGTTGTCTAGTGTTTATAATAATGAAAAAGCTGTTTATTTTGTAATAGAAATAGGAGGGAATATAGTTGGTGGCGCTGGAATTTCTCAATTGGAAAATACCACGGAGAACATATGTGAGCTGCAAAAAATGTATTTTTCTCCTGAAGCTAGAGGTAAAGGCTTGGGAGCAAAAATGATGCAACAGTGTTTAACTGCCGCTAAGAAATTAGGGTATGAGAAATGTTATTTAGAAACTTTACCTTATATGAAATCCGCAGTCAGGCTATATGAAAGAACAGGCTTTAAGGTCTTAAGTGCGCCATTGGGAGGAACTGGACACTATAGTTGTACCGAATGGATGATTAAGGAGTTGTAAAAAACATATTTCTCTAAAACTAATTAGACTAAATTGAACTATTGATAAATATAGAAAACTAGTTGTAGTGGAGATGTTATTAATTTAACCAACAATCTTCACCTCATCACATAAAAGTTGACTGACAAAAGTGTACATATTTTTTAATTCGTCTCTACTTGCCGTATTGTCATGTGTAATATAATTGTCAATGGTTTCTTTAAGTTCTAAAGATGTATTTAATCTTATAGCCACTGGAGTATGTTTTACTAGTTTAGATTCTTTAAATAGCTCAACTACTTGATTTCGAATAGTTCTTTTATCTTCAATATTATCTGAAGTAAGAATATCCAATATTAATTTTTGTATCAAGGTTTTATTATCCATGTATCAGTTAGTTTGAATAAATAGTAATAGTCAATTACTATACCAAAACTGATTTTTGATACAAATGTCGTTATATGAATATGTAGTAATATTATATATTTAAGTTAATTGTAATTAAACTGCTGCCACGAGGATATAAATTCTTATGAATGCTCAACCTTAGTATAGTTATCCAATATTACAAAACTAACTTTTAACAATTTCTGGCAATCAAGAAGTTACATTTGCTTAAAACAAATAAGCAGCTCATTAGAACTGCCTTGATATTGTGTATGAATAATTAGGAGCTATTTTTTTAACAATCCAGCTATAAACAATACTAATGAAGCACCAATAGCTCCTTTAAGAATGTCTCCAATAATTCCGTCAATGAAGTTAATATTGAGAGTTGAGAATAGCCACCCTGCTATTACTCCACCTACGATTCCGAGTACAATGTTCATAAGTACTCCAAATCCGCCACCCTTCATAAATTTTCCAGCTAACCATCCAGCTAATGCTCCAATGATTAACGAATACAGTAATCCACCCATATGTAATAAGTATTAGTTAGTATGAGTTTTAAAGATAATAAAAATAGTTGAGTAGCTTCTTCGTTTACTTTACCCAATGAAAAGACATTTGAGATATATAATATTAAAAATGAAAAAGAATTGACTTCATTTAAGTATAAATTTAAAAACAAAGGAACTTATGATGTACACTTAAAAATTAATAATGATATTGTTGCTACATACACTGTAAGGGTAATAAAAAAATAAATTAAAATTCTATGATTTATTTATTCTCAACTAATTTTAGTATCTTTTTTAAAAATAAAATTTCTGATTCTTCAAAAAAGTTTTCTAGTTCTTTAAAATCATGTTCAATAGAGTGTTTCTCCAAATTATTTAAAATACCTTTAAATAATTCCAGTATCCCTATAAAATCATAATTTCCTATTCCTGAATAATTAAAACTACTCCAGTTTTTAACTTCCTGAGATAATTCATAATAAGATTCAATTTTTTTATTACCTAAATTTATCATTTCAACTGAATATGAATATGGTCGTCATGCTTAACTGCTCGGCAACCATGATATCGAATCTTATCATTACTCAAATCTAATCGTTGTTTAAGATGAGGTTCAATGAATAGTTTGCCTAAATTTTTATTTTTAAGAATAGAACTAATTAAGAGTTTAGTTCCTTTATCTGAAAATTTTAATTCCTCATTGATGCTACCAAGTGTAATGTACTTTGGGTAATCATATTGAAAATACCCCATGATTAGACATTTGTCAACTTGATTATATTCATTATGTCTCGGATTTTCAAATACACCGTAACCACTAATAGATTTTTGCTGACTAGTAATTTCTCCATCAGCATTTTCATATACCAAACTAATATCAAGTTTTTTGCCGTCATTGTGACTCAGATGAGGTAATAAAGGGAATTCATTGATGAATGGGAAGTTTGCATCTAAATAATTGATTTGAATTTTAGTGTTCTTTAAATCATTTGTAGTTTCCTTTAATAATTTATTTAGTTGAGGTTTAACATAATTTCTATTCAATAGCACCGTCATGTAATTTGTTGGCCTTATGTTTTCAGTATGTTGAATTTTTTCTCTACTGAATATCGGGGCGATTATTGGAACAATTAACAAAGTTGAAATTAGATATAAACCTAGAAAAGTAATTAATGATTTAAACTTGAAATTACGGTTCAATAATTTATTTAATACTAAACTGAATAGATATATTATCCCGCCAATTTGAGTAAGGATAGTTAATAATACAAGTATTGTGATATGCAGTAATATTTTAAAAACCTTTTTCATTTAAATAGTATTTCTTTTCTCTCAACCCATTCCAAAGGTTTAGCGAGTTCTTTATTACAGAATTCTAAATGAATAACTCTCCTTTGCTTATTGTTAGTTGTTCTGTTTGAGGCGTGAAAGGTTAGTGGCTTCATTAACATCACTTGACCTTTATAAGTAGTGCAAACTACTTCTTTTTCATTATCCCAATTAATTGTATTTGGACGATAAATTTTTTTGGTGTGTGATTTTGGAATTACTTTTAGCGCACCATTTTTTTCGGTTGTATCATCTATATGTATTCTTAAAGTAATTATATTTTCAAGAATATCTATTGGAGGTTGTACACCATATTGACCTTTTTTAAAAGTCCAATTTATATAATTTTCTACTTGTGATTTTTCTTTTACTGAGATACTTAAATCTTGATGGTAGGCTACAAACCAATTAGATTCCTCTGGCTTATCAAAATATATAGCTTTTGATAAGAAATAATCCTTCCCGCCTATCTCATTTAAAAGGTTAAGAAAATTATCATTACATATTTGTTTAAGTAAATTAGGAATATGATTCATTAACTGCCTAATTGCAAAAAGATCTTTTGTTTTTAGGAATGATTTATTATTAGCTTCAGTTAACTCAATTGTTTTAATGAGTTCAGCAACCTCAGTTTCGTTATAGATTTCTGAAGTTATTGAATATCCATGTGCTTCTAGCTCAATTTTATTTTTTTCAAAGTTCTTTTTCATAATATAGTAGCAATAACTTTCAAAATAATAAACGGATTTATTAATTTAACGTGAAGATACTATTTCTGTTGATGTCTCATGTGTCTATCAATTCAAATTTTGTGAAACCTTAATAGGTATTCAAGCTTATTTCTAATAGTTTTTGTGTATATCAGTAATGACTTTTCTGAAATAAGAAAAAGAGTTTATTAAAACTGTATAAACTCATTCAATATAATTATTTAAAGTATGATTTGTAAGTATCCAATATTAAATAGACTAAGGTTCTGTTAAGTGTTGTAATTGAAATTAGAATCCAGATGTTAAATACCCGAATTTACTTAAAGACAGAGAGCCCCAACTCTGTCTTTTTTTTGGATTTGTAATAGAAATATAACAACATAATCGCTTAACTATCAATAAACATTTTTGTTATAAGTATAGTTTGGCTATAATTAAAAAAAAGAAAGAAATTCATGAAATTATCAAAACTAATATTTATTCCAATTTTTTTAATATCAAACTTCATAATGAACGCACAAATTAACAAACCTAGCTTAAGCCCTAAAATTATAACAGAACAACAAGTAGGACTAGTTAAGGTGAAGTTAGAATATGGACAACCTAACAAACAGGAAAGAGAAATTTTTGGAGCGCTAATTCCTTTTGATAAAATATGGAGAACGGGAGCAAACTCTTCCACAAAAATTTCATTTGATAGAGAAATTAAATTAGCTGAAAATATTATTCCTCCCGGAGTTTACGGATTATACACGATACCTGAAAAAGATCAATGGACTATTATTATTCATAAAAATAGTAGACTTTGGGGAACAGGTGGATATGATAAAAGTAATGATTTAATACGTTTTAAAGTTCCAGTAACAAATATTAAAGATACTCAAGAAACATTTAGTATTCATTTTGAAAACTTTAATACAAATGGTGGGGATTTAGTTATTTCTTGGGAAAACACTAAAGTTAAAGTTCCTTTATTTGTAGATTCTGATGAAATTATTTTCGAAGAAATAACTAACAAAATTATTAAAACAAAAGAACCTATTAATGCACAAACGTATTTTGATGCTGCTCAGTTTTATTACTTGAAAAATAAAGATTTAGAAACAGCTATGACATGGTTTGATAAAGCTATTAAGTTAAAGCCACAAGCATTTTGGTTTGTATATTATAAAGCAGAACTGGCTTATTATTTAAAAGATTATAGTACGGCTAAAGCAGCTACAGAAAAATGTTTGGCAGCTGCAAAACTAAGCCCTTCCACGGATTATGGTTACATATCAAAATGTAAATTACTTTTAAAGCTAATATCTGAGAGAAACTAATTAAAAATAAGTGGTGATTTAAACTTTGTTACTACCCATAATGTGGTAGCATGATTTATACTGCCATAAAACTGATTTAGTTTTATCTTAATAGTTTTTTGAGTATTAATTTAAGCTTTAATAAATTGGTTTAATTTCCTTTGCACTTTTAGTTTATTGTTTTTCCAATAACTATAATGTAAAGGAAAAGTTTTGATACCAATTCTGCTAAAGGTTTTATAGCGCTCAATTGAAAAGGCTTCATAATGTGCTCCGGGATATCCTATCAAGTCAATAAAATATTTTTGCTTATTATGAATAAAAAAGATATCTAATATAGCTCCCGCTAACGGATAACTTAATTTAATGTTTTCGATGCTTCTTTTTTTTAATAAAAGCACAATGTCATCTTGAAAATTATCTTTCTCAGCGAGACTACTTTTAGTTACATATTGATAGTTTTCTATAAAACTCAAATATTTAAAGAAGAGGGAATTTTTGTTTAATTCGTTTTTATTAACTGAGGTATAGATATATTGAAAGGACTTTGCTCTAGTAGTTCCAACGTTTAAAACTTCAGCTTTATTTAAATGTGTATAAGCTGAATGATGTGTGCTATTGCATACCGTAAATGAAATAATAATGATTTCTCTTTCAGAACCTTGAAAAGTATACGGAGTACCACAAACAATTTTAAACTGTTTTAGATCTTTAATAGTAACCTGTTCACTAATGAGTGAATTGATATATTTTACTTGGCTATTAAAAGGGGCAATGATACCAATACTAGGAGATTCTCCGTTATTTTGATAGGTTTTGATCAGTTCTTTTATTTTGGAAATGACTTGCTCTGCTTCAGTAATATTAATTCCTTTACTATTTCTGGTTCCTTCTATAAATTCTAATTCAATTTGATTTGTATGTGTGTATTCTGGTGTCGATTTTATAATTTCAAGTTGACTATCATAAAATTCTTGATTATTAAATTCAATCAAAGATGGGGTTGATCTATAGTGTTCTCTTAAGAAGTTAACTTGATTTTGATTGGTTAATCGGTATAAAAATAAATCTAAAATGCTTTTATCTCTATAATTAAATAAAGGGGTTTTTGGTAACTTAAATTGTTCAAGAAGTTCCTGTTGGGCATTTTTTGAAACAAATGAATAGTGCTTTAATTGATTAGGGTCACCAGCAATTAATACTTTTTTCGCTCTATAAATTGCAGGCAAAGCTGTAGCAATATCACATTGAGTGGCTTCATCAATAATCACCAAATCAAATAATTCTTTTTGCAATGGTAAAACGGTATTTAATTCAGATAAATGTGCTAGCCATATAGGAAATATTTTCAAAATTTTATGAAATTCAATCTCATCAATTAATTGTTGTGATTCTGTAAAATTAGTAGTGTTTAATCCTTCGTAATAGGCTGCTAACTCTTTTCTGTATTTTAAAATATTATTTTGGTTTAGTTCTTTAAGTTTTGACGAGACATACCTTTTTAATTCTCGATTTATTGCAGCGTTTTTTATATTCGTTTTTTCAATGCATTCCCAAATTGTTTCATCTGGAGCATAAAAATTATTTAAAAGCAAGCGATGTAATCTCTCTTTAAATGTAGGATTTTTATTAAAGTTTAATTCTGATAACTGTAATTCATCATTTACAATTTCTTTAAATTTCCCTTCTACAAATTTAAGTTCTGAATCTAATGATTTGATTGGAGAATAATACTCTTTATGACGTTTGGTGATTCTACTTAATTTTCTTTTCACCAGTGCTTTTAAACTTACTTTATATCTGTTACCTGTAGTATGTACTAAATACTCTTTTAAATTAAAATCATCCAACAGCATTTGCCTTATTACTTCAATCGATTGTTTTGTTTTAGAAACAATTAATACAGATTTATTATTTAAAATGGCATCTATTGCAATAGAGGAAATAGTATATGATTTGCCAGTTCCTGGTGGGCCAATTATTATAGAGTTTTTGAATTTTTGAGCACTTGATAAAGCATCGGTTTGATCTTTATTTAATCTATGTTCTAAATAACTAGAACTAGTTTGGGATTCTTCATTTGTTTGATTAATCAATTCATCTAAAGCACTGTTAAAAACATTTTGTTTGGCAATATTATCTAAGTCAGTAACAATTTTTACACTCGATAATGATTTTGTTAAAAATATAGTTCCTGCACTTGGGATAATTTTATAAGATTCTAACTGGGTTGTTCTTTTTATCTCTTTTTTAATTTTGGATTCACTCCAAACTTCAGGATAAAAATTAAGCTCTTCAGTATGTAGGTTTAAAGTATATTTATCGAGCAAACGTTTAATTTGAAAAGCATCATGTATTGAGTTATTAAAAACGTTCGTTAACTTTTCAAAAAGTATTTTTTTTTCTTTATCGGAATGATAGGATAACTTGCTGAGGATGCTTTGGTTTAGGGAGAAGCTAGATTCATCAATGCTTAAAAAATAATCATCATCAATTTTTTTTATTTCTGCTGGGAATAATACTAACGGGCTACAGATGGTACTATCTTTTTTTAGTCCATTAGGAGTTGTTTTTCCTAAAATAAAAAAAGCGCCATAATAAAGTTCTTTTTCTAAATTATGAAGTATTAAATCTTTCTCTAGTTTTTCAATATTTTTATTGTCGTAAGGAATTATAGGGAGCGAATTGTTAAGAAACTCTTCTTTACTATTTAAAAACCATTTATACTTATATTTTACATTCAGTATATTGTCAACTGAAAACCCCTTATTATCTATTTTATAACATTCTTTAAAATAATTGAAGAAATTATTTGGAGTTATGGTTTTCATGAGTAGTTTTTTAGTACTTATTAAACTCCAGTAATTGCTTGTTTATTCATGCCGTTAGCAATATAAATTAGCACATCGTTTTCTTTTAATTCAAAATTATCTTCTGGAGATTTAATTAAATTAGTGTCCCTACTTACAGCAATAAGTATAATCCCTTTGTCCTTTTTTAAATTTACAAAAGCATCAAAATATCGAGTTCCAATAAGGTCATGATTTTGAGTTAATACATTTTCGCATATATCAAGATTTTCTTCTGTATCAGAAGTAGAAATTAAGTCTTCAGTGAGTAAAGCAACATTAGGTTCAAAAATATAGCTCGCAATAAATTTAGAGACAATTTCCTTTTTCGGAATGATAAATTGGACACCTAAATAATTAAAAGAAGCTTTTAGTTCAATGTTTTCTATGGCTACAACACATTTAACTAGATCATATTTTTTCTTTAAGCTAATAGTGTATACTAATGTGTCAGTATCGTTTTCAAAACTAATATACACACGCTTTGCATCGGTGATATTAACCTTGCTTAAATTATCAAAATCATTTAGTTCTGATACTAATACAAAACAGTTTTTATCAGTATATAACTGTTTGATCGTTTTTAAATCGGCTTCATTATTTACTACAATAGCCAAGTTTTCATTAGCTTTAATAATTTGTTCTGCAACTTGTTTTGAAAAGGCATTCCACCCGATAATTATACAGTGATTTTTCATAGTTGTTCCAAAGTGCCCCATTTCTCTTTTTTTTATATATTCTGATATTTTTAAACTCAATTCTGTAAGGACATATCCTAACATTCCTAAACTTCCTAGTACAAAGACCATCCCTATAAATCGTCCCCAAAAAGTAACGGGGAAGAAATCACCATAACCAACTGTGGTCAACGTAACTAAGGAATACCAATACGTATCTGATAAGTTATTAATGTTTGCGCCTTCATGTCCAACTTCTACACTATACAAGATATAAATGAGTACATTATAAATACCTATAGCACTAATAAACAGTAGTAGCTTTTTTAGCTTAATCATAAACTAGTTAGGGTTTTAAATAACTCCATTTTTTCCTCGTTACAGCTACTCAATTCTATATAAGCAGTATTGCTTTCTGGGAAAGTATGTATTGCTAAATGACTTTCGGCTAATAACCAAAAGCAAGTGTATCCTTGTTGCTCAAAATAATGCTCGTTAAATTGAAGAATGGTAAAACCGCTTTTTTGTAAATAGGATTTATAGTTTTCTTTTAATTGTTCAGGATCAGTAATGTCAACCCAAAGTTTATGATTGAATATACGAGCCTGTATTTGTTTATATGCTGTTGTCATAATATTAATATAAATCCCAGTTTCCCTTTAGGTAATATTGATAAAGTACTGGATTGTGTATTTTATTTACTTCAATACTTTCTTGTTGGTTTTTGTTTAAATAGCTGTCCTTACCAAAAGATGTTAACAGCCTCATTGCTTCAGTATTAATCCATTTAGTAGATATGTTTGAAAACTGTAAGCTCTCTAAACGTTTTTTTAGGGCTGACTTTGTAATGTTTTTGTTTTTCATACCGAGAATCCATCCCCATTCTCCCATAGAAAGTACTTGGTTGTGCATTGGTAATGTGGTAAAATTTGCTGAAGCCATTGTTTTTTCAATACACTTAAATGCTTTTGTTGCGAAATACGGGCTTCCAGCTTGTGTGATTAAAATTCCGTTTGGGCGTAGTTTTCTATTACATAAACTATAAAATTCATGTGAGTATAATCGTCCTAATTCCACACTTCTTGGATCTGGTAAATCAATGATGATGATATCATAAAAAGTACTGTTGTCTTGTTCTAAATGTATGTATGCATCTTTATTATAGATGCTTAATTTTGAACTACTCATTGATCCTTGGTTAATATCAATAAGTACAGGATGGTCCTTTCCTAAATCGGTCATTTTACCGTCTAAATCAACCATATCAATTGTTTTAACTGATGGGTATTTTAGTAGTTCTCTAACTGCGCAACCATCACCACCACCTAAAATTAGTATATTTTGAGGTTTGCTATACAATTGCATTACAGGATGTACTAAAGGCTCATGATACATGGTTTCATCAATGGAGCAGAATTGTAAGTTTCCATTTAAATACAGCCAATGTTCGTCTTTCCATTCCGTTAAAACGATATTCTGATATTTTGTTTGTTCAGAATAAATAACCTTGTCTTTGTATTTTGTTTGCTCTCCCCAAGCGATAATAGGATTGGTGAAACTAATTCCGGTTATCAATACCACCAATACAATACTTAAAATATAATAAAGCCGATGTAGTTTAGGTTTGGTAAGTTTATCTTTAAATCGATATAATACAATACCAGCAACAAAAAAGTTAATTAAGCCTAAGATGAATGGAGTATAGGATAGTCCTATAATAGGCAAGCCAATAAAAGCAAAAAATACTCCTCCTAATAAGCTCCCGTAATAATCTTTTTCTAGGATAGAGGAGATGTTGGTTTTTAAATCGTCATATTCTGTATTGATTCTAACTACTAGAGGAATTTCTAATCCAATAAGTAATCCGATAAGCATACTCAATAGGTAGATGACTACCTCATAATAATTAGAAAAAGCAGCTAAAGTATAGACTAAAACAGAGGAAAAAGCGACTAAAAGTGATAGGGTAATTTCTAATAATAAGAAATTTCGAATCAAGTTTTTAGTAATACCCTTACTCAATCTACTCCCTAACCCCATACAGAATAGCATAAGGGAAACGATCATAGTCCATTGAAAAATAGAATTTCCAATGAAGTAGGTCGCTAAGGTAGAGAGTACATATTCGGCCACAATACCTGCAAATCCAGTTGCAAATATCGCTGCTTTTAAAACAAAAGAATTATTTTTTACAAACTCCATACAATCAATAATGCTGCGCCGATGTATGCAAAAGCTTCTAATAATCCTGCTCCTACATTAGGTGTTTCTTGATTACTAATTTCGTCAGTTAATGAACGTCCTGGTAACAACAGTTTGTCAGCCAACCATCTTACAATCGGAAGTAAAATACAACCAAGTACCGTGTGAATTGCTACATCTGTGCAGGTGGTAGTCCAGTCGATAAAAGGATCAACTAAAGCATTCATGATAATAATACTAATGGCTATAATAGCCCCAGAAAAACTAACACCTGCCGCTACATTGTCTTTTTCAATTTCATTATGGATATCATATTTCATCCACAGGGAAAATATTTTCGAAGCAATAATTAATACTACATTACCAATGAACCAATACACTACAAATGTTGTGATTCCTTCAGCTAAACTATTTGATTCTCCTACTAAAGCTGCATGTAATAGTAATCCGTTAGCAATGTAAATAGACGCTTCAATGACACCAGTTCCGGCATTTTTATCAGTAATAATTTCTTTCTTAATATCAAATTTTGGTAATATTAGCTTGTTGCTTATCCAAATAGAAAGATGTAGTAATAGCATTCCTAAAATACTATACAGGCTAATCTGTACAATATCGCTGCCTAGTCCATAAGAGTCTCCTTTGATTGCGGCTCCAATAATGATTACGATTCCTGTAAAATAGCCTACATACGATAGAATAAATGCAAAGTTGTCTTTTTCTACAAGCTCATTTTTAATATTAATATTTCTATGTATTAGGCCATAGAGTATTTTACCAATAGCAAACAGTACAATACTCGTAATGATATAAATTAGTGAATGTATGATTGATGTACTATCTAGATATTCTTGAATAGTGTTCATTTGTTTAAAAGTTAGAAGTTTGTAGTCAGGTGACCGAATAAGTTTTTTTAGTTTATTTTCTTTTTAAATGCAATCATCATATTCATAAGGTTGAAAGCATCATTATAATATGTATTGAATGTTTCTTCAGTTATATAAGTTCTTCTTCTAGCTTTGTGCAAACAAGTTACAACTTCTGCTAGAGAGCGAATAGCATATCCCATGAATCTTTTAAATTCAGGGTTTGACTGTCCGATTGATCCTTCTGAAATATTCAAAGCAATAGAGTCTACTGCTCTGCAAATTTGAGAAGAAAGGTTATAAAGCTCTTTTTTAGGAAAATCAGATGAAATGAGATTTATGCTTTCTCCTAATTCCATAGCTAGTTGCCATATAATTAGGTTTTCGAATTTGAATTTGGTCTCGTTTTTTTTCATTCTCCTGTCTTCAGACTTCAAGCTTTGTTTACAATTTACTTCCCGAATCCGCCACTTCTTGATCGTGATGAACTATTGCTATACCTTGATCCACTTCTGCTAGTACGATTTGATTTACTATAACTCTTACTAGATGAATATCCTCTAGAACGAAGTGATGATGCGCTTTTAGTAACTTTACTATTTACATTATTTTTAAACGAGCTTGATTTCTTTGACCATGAACTAGTCGTATTTCTATTAGATTTAGTACCGTGTTCTTTGTTAGCTCCGTAATAACTTTGTTTGTTTCTGTAATTACGATTGTAATCATTATAGTGTGATCTAGAATATCCGCCATATCCATACCCTCCATATCTAGGACCATAAAATAAATCAGACATCAGGCGGTAACGACCGTAAAAAGCCCAAAAGGAACCTCCGCTACTATTTGTTTGCCAATGACCATAACGAGTGTTTCCAACATAGTTATCAACTCCAGCTGGGGATGAATTCTTATCTAGCACACCATTTTTTTTACTTAAAATGGTCATTCCTAAATCTCCTTTGTACTCATCAAAAGTTATCGGGGATACTTTTAGCCAATCCGTTTTTACAATTTTAATATCTGAAGCAGTAGCTGTAGTATCATTTAATTCTATTTGAGATAATGTAGGAGCTCCTTCATCAATTAAAATTTGATATTTATGATAGTAGCTATCCGTGTCTTCTTTATAGTCCATATCGGCAAGAATGACACTGTAATTACTTTTGTCAATATATTTAGTGATGATATTGTCGACTGGTGATTTTACAAATTTTGGTTTGTCTGAACCACAAGAGAGTAGTAGCATACAAATGCACATATAGAAAATCGGTGTTAGTAGTTTCATTGCGTTATTTAGTTTTAATCCCATCAGTGGGTTTAATTTCTCGAGGTTTTTCTCGAATATAAAATGTTATTGTTAATTCATACTTCGTATGCTCACTCCGAAGATATTGATTTTTTGTGTAATGAAATAAAAATTAGTTTCTGCTTACTGTCAAAATGAGCTTCGCCTGTACTGAGCATAGACGAAGTATCGAAGTTATATTAAGTAGATAATTAAAATGGTCTTCGACAAGCTCAGACTGACATTAGTAGTTATTAACTTAATTGCATTTAACATCATTTATTTTCAATTCAGGTTGTTAGTCTGTATAAGCAGGTAAAATGTTACTGATATCTCTGTTTTTTATTACGATACCAATGCTTGCCTCAAAATCATCATCGCCCCATTGTTCTATAGTTAAACATTTTTCTTCATCATCATCGAGGTAGTCAAACGAAATAAGTTCTTCCCAGTCTTCATTTTCGGTGTTTCTATAAAACCCTGGAGATTCTTCGTCTAAAAAATAGGTAGTTCCTAAATAGTTGATTTTTTTAGGAGGTTTTCCATTAAGTTCTAAATAGTCTAGTACTACAGGACCTAGTTTTCGAAATTTTATATCCTCTGAAAGTGTAATAATAAGTTTTCCATCATCTTCAATGTGTAAATATCGGATTTTCTCTTTTGATGTAATTGTAAATTCACGTGTAAAGAAATTACTTCCCCAATCATATTCGGACATTTTTGTAACTGTCCAAGTTTCAAAGTCGTAATCTAGTAGGTAGCCGTTTTCTATATCGGTTACTTTTATGTCAGTAGGATCGTAGTGTTTTTCTTCGTCCTTTTTGTTTTTAAATATATCGAATATTCCCATGGTTTTTTATGATAAAATGTTATAAGTAGGTGTGCTTTTAATTAATCTCCTCCACAACCTGAACATGAAGAACAACTTGAGCAAGAACTGCAACTAGAGTCAGACCATCCTGAGTCAGAATCTCCTCCCCAAGAGTCGGAATCAAACCAACTACCAGAGTCATCAGTAACAGGTTCATTTATAGATATGGGATCTTCACTAAAGCAATTTGAATCTTCAAAACTAGTGTCAGATTCACTATTAAAAACGTCGTCAGAGGCATTTAATTCTTCCGCATACCCAATATCATCACCTGTTTCAGTTTCATAATGCGTATCTGATATAATGGTGTTATGAGAATGCATAACATCAGACCATAAGAAACTATAGAAAAAGTAATCATCAATACCATAATAACCTCCGTAGACCCCTCCACGAGTTATATTTGTAGGGATATCCTTTTTGGTTTTTACTTTTTGTTTAGGTAGAATATGTTTTGTTTTGATATAAGTTTCAATATCGTCAGCTGCAATTTGTTTTTTTAATTCTAATTTTAATTGATTTAAGAAATAGTCAAACATAGTAGTTTTTTGCTCCTTGAACTTATCAAAAGCTTCTTGGGTGTTAACTGTTTGATTGATTTTTTCGTTAATGTCACCAAATCTAAAATCATTAAACAATCCAGCGATTTTAATTTCTATAGGGTATACACCAACTAAATGATCCCTGTTAATGTTAACTTCAATTAAATATTTAAAATTATTATCGTGATGTTCTAAGACTAATTTTAATTGCTTAAAATGTATTGACATAGCATCATTAATTTCAATTTCATATTTATCTAAAGCTAATTTTAAGTCGTTATCTTTTCCTTCTTTGTCATGATAAAAATCAATATCATCATGAGATAGTTTAATAATATTAGTTATTCCTAAACCTCTAAAAGTGGCATTTAATTGCTGTAAAATAGCAACGGCAGTAAAGGTTTCTCTTTCTTCTTTGTCTGAAACAGCACCAAGTGTCAATTGATGTAAAAACTTTTTAAAAGCTTTGGTAGGCTTTACTTTTTTAATTTGTGTGATCTGTGATGGATCAATAGTGATAATTCCTTCTAAATACATAAGTTAGTTTTTATTTTTAATTATGGCAAGCTCCACATTTACTAGCTTCCCATTCTTCAATAGCAAAATTTCCCCAAATGGCTTCCGGTGGTTTCCCGTATTGTTTTATATAGTACTCGATTGTTTTTTGGTAGATATTATTGTCTTCGCTTTCACTAGGTGTATGATGTATGAATCTGTTAAAATGAGTCATGCAAAATTCTTGATAATATCGGGTAAAGAGTATAAATTCATGCCACGCCAAATCTACAACTAATGAGGGACTTAATTTTTTATTTGTAGTATGAATTAAGCTTAGAAACTTAACCATTTCTACTAACAGTTCTTCACTTGTAATATTGTATTCCTCACAAATATGATTAACCTTTTTTTTGAGTAAAGGAACATGAGCTTGTATGTCGTTTAGTTTTTGAGTCATTTAGATGATTATCTTATCTTAGCTTTTAAATAGATTATTTTAGGATGATCTTCATTAAAGGTTTCTTGATATAGAACTAATGCTTTTTTATAAAACTCTAAAGACTGGGCGTTTTTTTGAAAGTCCCCTCTAATGGTATAAATGTTAGCTTCATAAATAGTTTGATTTAAATTTAATTCACTAATGATTCCTACGACATCATTATAATACTTATTAAATAATTTTGTTTGTTTTTGATTGGCTTTAGATTCTAAAAGGTTGGTTAAAGAAATTAACTTATTGACAGTTTGTTTATCAAATAATTTGTCTTCGATAATTAGTGATTGATTAAATAAAGAATCTGCTTTTTTATACTTACCATTATTCAATGATAAAGTACCCAATCCATTTAAAGCATTAGAATATGATAAGGATTTTTCTTGCTGATGCTTTTCAGAAATAGTTAAAACAACATTATAAAGAGAGTCACTTAAACTTGGGTTAATTTGTGTGTTAGCATTGGCTAAACTATTATGAATAACCAAGTTTGATGGAGTAATTTCATTATAATAAGTCAATTCTATTAGAATACTATTTGTTAACTCTTTAACTTTATCGTAATTATAGAATTCGCTTTCTAAAAAAGCTAATTTGGAATTCAGATAATCATCTTCAAGATCACATTTTGAATTGTTTTCTTTAGCTTTATAATATAACTCTGAAGCTCTATTTAGTTTGCCTTTAGAAAAGGATAAATCTGCCTCAATCGTATTAAAATCACTTAAATATTCCCCAGCACAATCAAAATTACTTTGTTCTATTATTGTATACCCTTTTGAGATGGCTTTTTTAACTTCTGTAAAATTTGACAACGAAATATTGATGTTACCTATACACATTAAAGCAGCTATTTTAAATTTAGGAGACTCTTCTTTTTTTGTATTGAAGCATTCAATACTGCTTTCAAATACTTCTAGAGCTTTTTTAAACTCATTGTTTCTTTGAAAATAAATACCTTGTTGAATTAATACTATACAAGAATTAAATTCAGTAGGAGATAATAAATTGAACCTATTGTTTATGTATTTATTCACAGCAGGGAGAGAATCTAAATGAAGATAATCATTAGTGATCAGGTATGATGTGTTTATAATTTCATTTTTATGCTTCTTTGGGTTATTAGCATAAATTTTAAGCATAGTCTCTCTGATTACAGAGGCATCGCTATGAAGGTTCCTATTTGTATAAGATTTTGCTAAGTTTTTAATCAAATAGGTGTAATCATCATCAATGGTATCTTTGACTTTAGAATAGTTTTCAATTAAATAATTATAAACAGAATCTGATTTATCGTGCTCATAAAGTTCAATATAAGCTTCTGCTATTCTGGATTTATTCCAATAACTAAGTTCTTTGTCATAATTACTTAAAAAGGAGTTATAATGAGATTTATTGTAAAGAGAATCTGCTTTATAATAATTGGTTAATGCTTCTTTAATTTGATTGCTATTAAATAAAGTGTCTCCATAATCTCTATAAGCCAAAAATAAATTACTATAGGTTTTACCTATTCTATTATATTCACCTTTAAAATGAGGTTTTATAAATTCTTTTCCATATTTATTTGCTTTTTTTGCGTGCTTAAGACCAGTTTTAAAGTCTTTTTTTTCAATAGCAATGTCATGTTTTTCAACCTCATTAAACATTTTCATGTTATAATAAAGATAGTTATCCCGATTAAGTTCTTGAATACACCATCTGTAAATATCATTGTATGGATTGCTTAACGCGAAAAAACTACAAACTCCAGTAAATAATAATGATCTATACACTATGCTCTTATAGTGAAATTTTTTCTTTTTTATAAAGTATAAAAGAAGTAGTATAAAAGAAAAACCAACATTTATCCAAGCAAATATTTTTATGAATATGTGTTGATTTAGTCTTAAAGAATAAAGGAAGCTTATGAGTGCAAAACTAAAAATGACACCACTAATGATAGGTATAAGTAAACTATTGTTCTTACGAAATAGTTTAAAGCCAAATACCGCATATGAAACTATAGAAATAAGAACTATTATATTTAGTAATAATCTAAATTCTGAATCAATAAAACATAAACAGAATGTAATTATCAATCCTAGAAGTAAAACTTTTTCAAATATTTTCATTTACTTACTTTATTATTTATTTTATAGTTACCACTCGATATTTTAAAAACATTAATCATTCCGTCTTTAATTGGAAAAAATTGTTTGTATTCTAAATACTTTAAAGAATCTTTTTCATAACTAATAGTATCAGCCTTTCCTATGTTTTCATAAAGAAGAACTAATACTCCCTTTTTTATTGGAGCATAGTTTTCTTTTTGTTTGGAAGAAAAAAACAACACTATAATTGAAAGAATAACAAATGCTTTCATATTATGACTCCTTTTCAAACCCTTTAGCCAGTACCTCTTTAATACCTTCTAAATTATCAGAGAACTGCATAAGCTGACTCAATACTTGCGCCATTTCATTTTGGTCCCCAAAACCTTTTAGTTTGTTGTTTTTTATAAACGTAGTTTTAATAATGTCCCAACGTTGTTGTTCGTCCTCAGTTAAGTTATTAGCAAGCTCTTTATACTTTAATAAGTTTGCTTCTGCAGCACTAGTTAAGGTTTGCGATTCACTTTCGTAATGTGACAATAGGAGTGTAGTCAATTCGGTATCATTCATAATAGGAACTACCTTTGCAACCAGTTTATTCATATCCCTATACGAGCCCTGTAACTTAAAAGAAGGCTCTGTTCTGTATGCATCTTCCATAGCGGCTGATTTGATATATTGCATATTTACACTCAATACATCGTTACGAACTCTCAATACTTTTTCTAATACCGAAATATAATCTTGCACTTCTTGTTTGGTGTGATTTCCTTTTAAATCTAAAGTTCCTTCACCACCTTGTTCTATATGGTTGATGATAGTATAAATATCATCAAAGTTTTTACTACTTAATTGACGTAATAAATCATTAGATGTCAGAGCATTTTCAATTAAACTCAATTTGAACAAATCAGCAGAATCTCCAATAACATCTCCTAAGTTATATATATCTGCACGGTTGGCCAGCATATCCGGAATTCGAAACTTATCACCACTTTCTGTATACGGGTTACCTGCCATGATTACACAAAATTTCTTATCTCTAAAATCGTAAGTTTTGGTAACACCATTATAAACTCCTTCTATCTTACGTTGTCCATCTGCTAATGAAATAAACTTTTGTAAAAACTCTGGATTACAATGTTGAATATCATCCAAATATAACATGACATTATTCCCCATTTCAAACGCTAGGTTTAGCTTTTCTAACTCTTGTTTTGTAGCTGAGTTATTTGCCGACATCGGATCTACTGATGTAATATCATGACCAATAGCCGGACCGTTAATCTTCATGAAAATCAATCCTAATCGCTCCGAGATGTATTCCATTAAGGTTGTTTTACCATATCCAGGAGGGGAAATCAGTAATAACATTCCCATACGGTCGGTTCGTTTGTTTTCTCCTACGGTTCCTAATTGTTTCGATAAATTATCCCCAAACAATGGTAAATACACTTGGTCAATTAATTTATTTCGAACAAAAGATGACAATACCTTTGGTTTGAACTCTTCTAGTTTTAAGCTATGCTTTTGTTGTTCAGTTAATTCTTTTTTAGCGGTTTTATAGGCTATAAAATCTTGAATTACTTTATTGTTATATTGCGCAAGTTTATTAATGAAATGATGGTAGTTAAAAGAGTAATCGTTTTCTTCAATAACACCATGACTTCCTTTTAAAGTATTAATGTTTTCAATAGCATTAATGTGGTTTATTTTTTTATTTACTTTTCCATTAAGCAGTAGTAAAGCAATGGTTTCTTGGTTGTAAAAAGTTGTATCCTTATTAAAAGAATATAACCACTGGCTTACTAAAGCCACTTTATCTTTTAGGTTGTTCAGTGAAGTAATACTTTTATCAAAAGTTTGTACTCCGTTATTGGTTTTTAAATAGGATTTAAATTGTTCTTTTAGTTCAATGGCTTTTGCACTCATGCAAAAATTATCATCACTATACAATTCACTAAACAAGTAGTTTGCAATTGCATTGGCGTCTAAATCACAATTCCATTCTTGAAGGAATGGATTTAGTTGAGCTACTAAATCGTTAATTACAAATTCATATTGATCAGAGTCTGGGAATACTGCCAACACGCTTCCAGATGCTTTTATTTGTTTGTTAAGCACTTCTTTTTCATCAAGAGCTAAGCTGTTCCAGAAAAACTGAGCATAAGCTCTTACGTCTGGAGTATATTTAAGTAAACCTAAATTCTCCTCTGTTTTAACTAAGGCGGTTAAGATTGTAATGGCATCTTCATCATGCACTCCCTTTACATAGCCTTCAGCATAGTTTTCCCCACCTTGTTTTTTTACTAAAGCAGCTAGGTCGTCAGCGTTTAAGAGTGATAGTTTTTTTAAACCTTTGCTATAATATATTTTATAAGCTAAATATTCCGCTCGATACACTTCCTTATTTTCAGAAATAAGTTCCTGATTCCAAATATGTTGTGAGGTATTTAAAATATCATTATCTATTTTTTCATAGAAATCAGTACCCGTTAAATGAAAATACAAAGCATTGTTTTTAGTAACAATGTTGAGGTCAAGTGGTTGCTTGTTTACACCAAACTTATGTTTTCCAAGTTTGATTACATTGTCACCATCTTCGTATAAGTCTAATTTATCTTTAAGCTTACGTACTGTTTCTTGTTTAGAAGATTTTAAGTTAGACTCTAGAGTTTCCGCTTTACCAATTTCATCAATTCCTTTTAATTGCTTGATGATACTTTGGATTTTACTCACCATTAAATCGGAAGCAAAATATCCGTTTATTTCTTCTGTGTTTCTAAACGTTGCTGCTTTTTTACTGATACTTCCTAAAATACGTTCAGCGGCACTCTGTAATGTGATTGCCTTTTTATTTTTAGCTTCTACCAAAGCATTTTTACGTGTTTCGAAAGCAGCATATACTTCTTCACGTTTTTCGATTATTTGAGTTATATATTCATCAAAATCAGCAAATTTCCCTTCTAACTCTTCTAACTGAACAGAAAGTTTGGTTAAGTATTCATCACACTTTTCAGGAGTATTGGCAATATCAATAAAGTTTATAATACTCTGATCGAATAACTTTAATTGTGCTATGAAATCTGCTTTACTCTCCGATTCGTTTAAGCTTTTTGATTTTCGTTTTAAACCTGCTTTTAATTGGTTGATTTCAGCAAATAATAACGAAATAGTATCGATAATTGCAGTGGAATGTGAGGTGTCATCTATTTGAAGATTATTTACAATATCAATTAGCATTTCTAAATCGGTACTAATTTGATTGATTTCTTCTTCTAATCCTTTTGCTTCAACAACTTTTTTTATCTTTTCTAAAACTGCAGCCTTTTCTTCTAATCGGTTATGATAGGGAAGGAGTGCTTTTTCATCTAATAAAAAACTAACACACCTTCTAGAAATACGTTCAGTTTGTTCGCTAATATCTGCAGATAACTCTTCTATACGAGTAGTATTGGTATAGCGAATATCTTTTAAGCTAATGGTAGCTCCCTGGGCTCCACGTAAACGAGTAAGTACCTCTACAAAATCATCAATAGACTTAAAACTACTATGCTTTATTTTATCGAATAAATCTGAAATATCTTGCTCAACTTCTGCTGTAGCATTAGTAGCAGCCTTTTTTAGCTGAACTACTTTTTCAAATTCATCTATGGCTGCATTTGCAGTTGTTTTTAATTCTAATAAAGGGATGTTTAAGCTAGAAGTATCTGTCTCGTTAATCCAATAATATGAATCTAATACATCGGTAGCTTGTTTGTTGATATCGTCATATAAGCCATCGTAATTATCTTCTTTATTCAATAAGGTAATTAGCTCTTGGCATTCCGCCATTGCTTTTACGATGTCCTTATTTCCTATTTTATACAGTAACGAATCACTATGTGTGTTAGAGACTTGAATCGTTTTAGAAAAAGGGGTCTGCCAAATTTGAACTACATGATGTTTGGTAGAGTCCTCTTCTGCTTTAAAGTAACACAGCTCACCGTTTTCTAGAACAGTGTAACCGTTACAGATGATAGGTGTATTTATGCGTTGTTCAATAATGTTGTAGGTCATTAAAACATAATCACCTTTTCCTTCTTCATAAAATACATATAAGTAATCCTCTCCGTTAGGGGAAGCTACTTTTTTCTGAAACTTTACCTGTTCAATACTTTTTTCAAATTTTTTAAACTCCCCAGTTTGTAAGTAGTATCCATCAGGGAAAATTAATCCGTGATTGTCGGGTAGGAGTACAGCGGTATCTTGAATACTTTGTATGCGGGCTACTTGCTGTACTTTATGATTGTATACAAAGTAACGAGCTGTTTCTTGATAAGGTGTAATACTTAACACTGTAAGATTCCCTAAGTCAGCAAATAAGAATTTTCCATCCTCTAGGGTTTGATCCCTATGCTCAACTGGTTCATTATGGATGCCTTTTCCGTCATCGGTATTATCCTCAATTTTAATGGTTAAATCACCTCCAATGGTTTCTACAAAAAGTTTATCTAAAATGGAAACATGTGGATGTGATCCATTACGATGCATGTCATAATTGGTTTCTTGCCATTTAAATTCATGTTGAACCGGAAACTTAAATTCATGATCACTACGGTTATCTACATATACTAACGATTGCTCTTTTATCAACCACTTAAAGGCTTTGATATCGGAAGTACTTTCGTTTACTTGGAATACCATGTATAGGTAGTTACCAATAAGGCTAAACTTAGCAAAGAAGGTGTTACGATAGTATTTATATAGATTTTGAAAATCACTTACAAATAGTTCATCGTTTATTAAAGTAAGTGGTTGTTCCTGAAAACGTTGTTCTTTATAGCTGTATATACTAAAGACATCAGTTAGTTTTATTTCGGTACGTAAACCAAAGTGTACATTATACCCGAATAAACAGTTATTTCCTAACGCGACGATATCACGGGCAATACAAGTGTTTTCGGTATTGATTCTATCATTAGCAATTAGTTTTGTTTCAACGGAACCGAACACCTCTTTTCTTGAGCCGTTTAAATTATTTAAACGGTCTACTAAATCGGTTTTATGTTTTTGAAGACGAGACTGGATAATCTCGTAAGTTCCGCCTTCTAGTTGGTTAGTTTGTTCTTGCATAGTTTTAACAAGTAGTATTAGTTGAGCTTCGACAGGCTCAGCCTGACATAGCGTTTATGTTTTCATTAAGACTTCGACAAGCTCAGTCTGATATTTTAGTTTTTATCTTTTGCATTACATTTTTCTCCTCTTTTTTGTAAAGCACTACCTAATAATATACCAACTCCTGTTCCAATAGGTAGACCATATTCAATATGATTAAAGGCTACCCCAAATATAATTCCTAGACCTCCTCCAAAAACCATCCCTAATGCAATAAAACTTGTTTTTTTCATAGTATTTTGATTAATATTTTCATTAGGGCTTCGACAGGTTCAGTCTGCCATTTTAGTTCATATTTTTATTAGTAGTACAAATGTTACACTGAGCTTGTCGAAGTGGTTATTTAGTCCCTTTTTTAACTTAAATGATTAAAATAAATTATAAAACCACTAATAAACAGAAACATTATCAAAGCAGTATATCCAAACAATTTTTGCTGATAAACACTATTGTTTCTTTTCATACGTTTCCTAATTTTTAAAAGCTGCTCTTGAGTAGCTTTCTTAAATTGAGGTTTTTTCTTTTCACCATTGTTTGATAAATAAATACTTTCTTTATCAAAATGAGTACGTTGTTGTCTTCGGCTATTATTTCGCAATGAATTAATCATGTGTTGCGACATTCCACTTCCTCCCATCATAGTCTTAAAAGTTTTAAGGTTAATAATTTGAATGTAAGAATGAAGCACAGTACATAGTGCCTTAGGAACAAAAAAGTTCAACAAGCTCATTCTGACATTTTATTTCGTCATGCAGAGCTTGTCGAAATAGTTTTAATTCAATTTCTTGTCACCTAATCCTAAAGCTTTCGCTAGGTTGAATAGGTTACCAAAGTTGTTTTGCTCATCTGTAGAGCTTGCTTTAGATTGTAAGTCCAGTAACAATTTAGAAATAGTTAAGTTTTTAATATCCTCAGAACCAATTCCGTATTGAGTTGCAAAGTCTTTTATTTTATCTAATAAATTCCCTTTTACATCATCACTACCTAAAATAGCATCCTTAACTTGTGTAAGGTTATCAGAATGATTTACTAATCTGTCAATTCCTTTAGATTTAGTAATCTGACCAATAATCTGATCGAAGAACATTGTTTCACCACCAACTATGTCAATATTAGAAGATTTCAGTGCTTGACCAATTACGTCTGCTTGAGCGTCTGCAATATCTTTTTGGATACTGATTTCCGCTAAGTCTACTTGTAATTGCTTATCTAACTTCAGTTTGAACTCTTCGTGATCTTTTCCTACACCATCTAACTTCTTCATTGCTTCAGCTTTCTCTTCAATTCCTGCAGCTTCTGCTAATGCAATTTCTTTATTTCCTTCAGCCTGAGCTAATGCTAATTCTTTGTTACCTGTAGCTTCAGCTAGTGCTTTTTCTTTAATTACTTCAGCTTCAGCAATACCTTGTAATTTCAAAGCTTCTGCTTTTGCTTCAATACCTGCTGCTTCAGCAATAGCAGTTTTTTCAATGATAGTTGCTTCAACAAGACCTTGCTTTTCCTCCGCTTCTGCTTTGGCGTGCATTACTTGTGCTTCGGACATACCTATTGTAGCTTCTTCTTTAGCTGTTGCTTCTGCTAAAATCTTACGTGCTTCAGCTTCTTTAACAGATGCTTCTTTTTGAGCCTGTGCATGAATGTTAATTTCTTCTGCTTTTTGTTTTGAAGCTTCTTTTTCTGCCTCTGCCATTTTAATGCGCTTAATTAAATGTTCTTCAGCAGCTTTTTCAGCTAAAGTTATCGCAACTTGCTTTTCACGATCAGCACCTTTGAAAGCTTCAATATCTTTCATG
>Ga0209291_1000458_pt1 | contig 39299 bp, 34 predicted proteins | sample GOMGulsemesocosm_FD_184633 | JGI IMG/M metagenome (GOLD analysis project Ga0209291, IMG submission 184633) | Methane-oxidizing microbial communities from mesocosms in the Gulf of Mexico - GOM9B Gulf of Mexico (SPAdes) (version 2) | ecosystem: Environmental > Aquatic > Marine > Cold seeps...
GTGGTTATACTCGCATTTTAAAATGTGGTTTCCGTACTGGTGATAAAGCTCCTATGGCTTACATTGAGTTAGTAGACCGCCCAGTAGTAGAAGATGCTCCTGAAGTAGTTGAAGAGTCAGCAGAAGCGTAAACGAAAGTTTATACTTCTTTTAAAAAACCGAGCTTAGGCTCGGTTTTTTATTGCCAAAAATTTAGTGAAAGTTGCAAAACTAAACGGGTTAATTAATCGACGAACTTAGAGCTACATTAGCGAGCTGAGAACGAACTAAATGGATTAAACATAGTTATTCTATATTTCATTTATTTTGTAAAGTTATCAGTTTGCTATTGAGCTCCGGAAGGGCGAGTTTACAAGGCATACTTGCAGCGTTATTAATTTTGACAAGGGAATAACCATTCTCTTCAATTAATGCTTTTCCTCTAAGCCTTGTAATTCTCGCTAAGTGATCAATAAATTAGTCCGATTGGTATAACTTGTGTAGATATTGCCGCTTATTGCGTTAACCTTGTTGTCTTCTTACTTGACCTACTCATCAATTCACCGTATAAATTAGCCATAGTATTTTATTTACCTTTGAGCTTTATGTCGTCACGAAATCCAATAATAGCTGTCACCGGTTCTTCGGGAGCTGGTACATCAACAACTACAGCTGCTTTTGAACATATTTTTAGAACGCTTGGTATATCCTCTGTTAATGTAGAAGGCGATAGTTTTCACCGATTCTCACGACAAGAAATGGATATGGAAAAGCGTAAAGCAAAAGAAGCTAGAACCAATATCAGTTATTTTGGTGATTTAGCCAATGACTTCAATTCATTGGAGAAATTATTTAAAGACTATGGTGAAACAGGCACAGGGAAAATAAGACGTTATTTACATACATTTGATGAGGCTGTGCCGTACAATCAAATGCCCGGTACCTTTACTCCGTGGGAAAACTTTGGTGAAGGTACTGATCTGCTATATTACGAAGGGCTACATGGCGGCGTTGTTACCAAAGATAATGACGTAGCTAAGCATGTTGATTTACTTATCGGCATGGTACCCATTGTAAATTTAGAGTGGATTCAAAAAATCATTCGCGATACGAATAAGCGCGGTCACTCACGTGAAGCGGTTACTGCCAGTATAGTTCGTAGTATGGAGGATTATATCTCCTTTATTACACCACAATTCTCACGTACTCATATCAACTTTCAACGTGTACCTACTGTAGATACTTCAAACCCATTTAGTGCTAAAGCAATACCTAGCTTAGATGAGAGCTTTGTTGTCATCCGCTTTCGAGAAGTTAAGAATGTTGATTTTCAATATTACCTTCGTATGATCGACGGTTCATTCATGTCGAGAATTAATACGCTTGTAGTTCCTGGCGGAAAGATGGGCTTGGCAATGGAATTGATTTTGACGCCACTTATAAGTGATTTAATTGATCGTAAAACGCAAGCCAATAAGCAATTGGACTGGATGAGTGATCTTTAGATTACTCTTTAACCTGAACGTAACAACGTTCTCCTACTTCACCAAGAATATATTCTTTTATAAATAACAATGCGTACTAGCCGAATGGCGTCTCATTGAAGGGTATAAGTAACTGCTAATTCAGAATTGGCTGTTATTTGGTAAGTGGTATGATGCCATTAGTTTTTTAATGTATTGGCTATTTTTTAAAGCAGATAATTTTCTATCGAACACAGACATCATTACGGATATCTTCATCTGCTTGCTAGGCACCGGGCTGAATGCCATATAAATTGGAGCTTTTTCTACGCAGCCCGCTTCTTTAATATCTCCTTGTTTGCGCATTTTATGAAGTGCAAAAAGGGTACTATTCTTGGTAAAAAGAAAAGTGTCCATTCGACCCTTCTCAAGTTTAGCTATATTTTGCGCTAGATATCGCTCGTGATATGGTTGAAATTGAAATTGCCAAGGGTGGCTTTTGACATAGCTATTTAACTCTTCTATCGAAGTATCTATGGCGATACCAATTTGTATGCCTTTAAGAGAGCCTAGGCCATTATAGCGCCAACTCGATTTCTGTTTGGTGAAAAAGCACATTTGCTGATACCCCACAGCAAACTTTGGATAGAGTAAATTAGGCGCTTCACTTTTAGCTGGTGACAATAAAGCATCGGCTTTACCCGAGGAGACATTTTTGATTGCCCGTGACCATGGGAATACATCAATACTGAGTTGATATTGTGTATTTTCGAATATTTTTTCTATCAGTTCTACCACATAGCCCGGCTGGTTGGGATCTACGCAAATTTGTGGACACCAGTCGATGGCGGCTATTTGTATAACTTCTTTTTTTACTCTAGTGTTGTTTTCTTCAGCTATGGAGGGAGAAACAAGCCCAAGCAGTAATAAAGCTAAAGTTACCTTTATTTTTAAGTTTATATACATACGGAAATGGTATCTTTTTGAATGTTACTCATTCTATTGTGCCAAAAAAAGCTCACTAAATTGTAACCTAAGTAGTTTCAAAACTGCTGCTCTTTCAACGCTTGATAAATCTCGTTCTGTCATCCCAAAGAGGTGGTCGTCCAAGTTGATCGAATGTCTCGCTAATTTACAGTGATATAAATTTCTATTGGCAAGAGCACAGTCTTCAATACTATAGCTTTGAAGAGTGCTTTTAGCTAGATACCTACTTATTTCTGTCATTTTATGATCACTAAAGCATTTATTGCCCTCCAGATCCCGAGTCATGCCTCTGATACGATAATCTATATCGATAATATCAGCTGAGAACTCCTTAATAACATAATCCAGCACCTTTAATGGCGAAATAATACCACAGGTCGAAAGTTCTATATCTGCTCTGAAAATGGCGATACCATCTCTTGATGTTTCTTCAGGGTAGGTATGAATGCAAAGATGGCTTTTATCTAGATGCGCGACTAAAGATTCTGGTTTTGCCTCTTCAGAGATCATTAAAGTAACACTCGCTCCTTGAGGAGTGTAATCTTGACTCGCAATATTTAAAACATTGCCGCCAATGGCATAGCAAATTTTGGTCAGTAACTCTGTTAGTTTTACACTGCTATACGCCTCGTTAATAAAGGTATGGTAACTATCAGCAGATTGACTTGAGGCAAGGTAATGCACCCTATACAACGAAAAACTTAAACTTTTTGTTAAATTGTTAAAGCCATATAGGGGGATTTTATTATCAGTAGACATGAATAGACTTTACTTATTGGGCAACGATTTCAAAATCGTGAGTAATTTCTACTTTTGCATTAAGCATTAAGGCAACAGAGCAATATTTATCTGCCGATAAGTTAACCGCGCGTTCGACATGTTTAGATGGAACATCAGTACCTGTGATAACAAAGTGCAGGTGAATTGCCTCGAACAATGCAGGTACACTCTTGGCTCTAGTACCTGTAAGCTCTACACGACAGCCACTAATATTTTGTCTGGATTTTTGTAAAATGCTAACCACATCAACCGAAGAGCAGCCACCTAGAGATACAAGAACACCTTCCATTGGGCTTGGTGCTAAGTTACCACCATTAGCGTCTAAAACCATGGTATGGCCACTTTCTGAAGTACCCAAAAATAATTCTTCGCCTAACCATTTAACTTGTGCTTTCATTATCTTCTCGATTATTTATTATAGGTAAGGATTCTATCCAAGTTGATGTATTACCACCAGTAGGAATATGTAATGTTTGATGTTTGATGTTTATTTTTACTGAGGAAGGACCTTGCTACAAAACATGGCCCTGATAGATTATTTTCTGCTAATCTTTATGAATGACTGAATCAAATAAATTTTTGATTAAACCAGCAAATTCTTTAATAAAGGCTTGTTGTGCAGCATTAACAGGGTTATTGATCACGCCAGATAGGATTTCTTCTAGATCATATACAATGGCATCAACTTCACGAATAATGGCATTACGTTGATTGAAAGTTAAGCTCTCATTTTGGCTACAAACGGTAATGATCTGTTCACACAGCTCTACTTCAATTGCTGACATCACGGTTTCGCTAGCTTGCTCTGGCGCTGTTGAATTCTCAAATAAACTAAGGTGCTCTGTAAGGTACTCAATAATTTGAATATAACCGTCAGTATCTGTAACCATAATAGCTTTATTTACCTTTGCTGATGAATAGTACTTTTGTTTGAGTATAGCAGTTATACCAAGGCTATTAAGTAATTTCCAACTCAGTGCTAATTTATAGCGTAAAGTTCAGCTATGGGGGGAGTTTCTTTACTTAATATGAACAAAACGCCCTTTATCTGTTTATAAAGAGCGCAGTAATACACGAATTTAAGTAAGTGTTGTTGGCACAACCATTAGGACAGCACGTTGACCGTTGCCTACATTAGCATTTGGGAAAACAATACTTTCGCCTTTTTGAGTGGTGCGGTACTCCTGATTGGTATCAGTCGACAATAATGTATCAACGGGGTAGTCAGTAAAGTTACTCGCAGCATCATCAATGAAAAGTTCAAAATTATCGCTAACTTTAGTGATGTCACCTAGGGCTGTAAATAAATTGAAGTTCTTATTATCAAACTCTTGCAATGCTAAGTCTTTATCACTAACTAGGGCTGTTAACTTATCTGTCATGGCTTGGAAATTAGCCATGTTATTTTCACCAAAAGGTCTAACTTTACCTAACTCAACAGTAAAAGCATGCGCTTTAAATTGAGCGCTACTGAAATAAGAAAATGTACCGGTAGGACCGTGGCCAAATAAAATAGTATTTACACCACAAGCGGCCATAAAACTCAGTTGCTCTTTGTTCCAAGGTTTATCACCTTGATAAGGATAAATTGCAAATTTCTCATGCTTCGAGTTTCGGATAGCGGTATGTAAATCATAGTGGTAGTTGGTAACATCAGTGCTTTTGTCTGCATTAAAGAAATCACTGACGTAGCCTTCTATTCTCTCGGCACGAAACTTCTCATAACAAGGTGTTATATTTTGATGTTTGCCACTAAATAGACGGTTTAAATTTTCTGTTTGAAAACGCTTAGCAATATTCATCGCTACAGGGTTACCCATAATTAAAAGAGTACGATGCTTTACCTGCACTTTTTCTGCGAGAATATCACTAATAAGCTGCTGCACAATTTCAATTGGCGCAGTTTCATTACCATGAATTCCTGACGAAATGACAATAGACTTACTTGGCTTACCTAACATAGCTGAGTTTTCAGGCTCAACTAACAAGATACCGGTATCGAGTAAACTTACCTTAGCTTGTTTAACAATAAAGCTAAGTTGGTTATCTCGTCCAGTTTGTGCAAAACCGTGCTCAAACTGGCGTGTTAACGCGATAAAGTCGCCAGCTTTAACAAACTGTTGGTAGGCTTGGCAAAAGTTAGCACTATTGATATCGGTAAGATCTTGTGCAGTAAATTTATTGTCGTTTGTCATCTAGAATTTCATACCCGGTGTTAATGTTTCAGGTAAGCTTACTTTATCAGCTTCAACAGAAGCGATAGGGTAGGCACAATAATCAGCGGCATAAAATGCGCTGGCTCTGTGATTACCACTAGCGCCGATACCACCAAATGGTGCTGCACTGCTAGCGCCAGTAATTGGCTTGTTCCAGTTTACGATACCCGCACGGATGCGCTTAAAGAAATGATTGTAAGACTCTTCACTGTCAGATAACAAGCCAGCAGAAAGACCAAAACCAGTATTATTAGCTTCATCAATTGCTTGGTCAAAATCAGTGTAGCGATAGACCTTAACTAACGGACCGAAGTACTCTTCATCAGGGATATCCGCAATGATATCACTTACATCAATAAGACCAGGAGAAACAAAACCAGTACCTACTTCTAAGTGCTTAAGTTCAATAATTGACTTTGCACCAAGAGCGAGTAACTTTGCTTGCGCATCAACTAAGCTTAACGCTGCTTTTTCTGAAATCATTGAGCCCATAAATGGCTGCTCTTCATCATCATAATAACCAATCGTAAGGTTTTTAGTGACTTCGATAAGACGTGCCACAATAGCATCGCCTTGTTCATTGGCTTCAATGAATAAGCGACGAGCACAAGTACAACGCTGACCTGTAGTAACAAAGGCTGATTGTACGATATCGTGAACTACCGCATCAATATCACTAACACCTTTAACAACAAGTGGGTTATTACCACCCATTTCTAGTGCTAAGATTTTACCCGGTTGACCTGCAAATTGTTCATGTAATATGTGGCCAGTGTTAGAGCTACCAGTAAAGAATAAACCATCAATAAGTTTGTGACTTGCTAAGGCTTTACCTGTTTCTACTTCACCTTGAACAAGGTTGATAACACCCTTAGGTAAACCAGCTTGTTCCCAAAGCTTTAACATCTCTTGTGCAACACGAGGTGTTAGTTCACTCGGCTTAAATACAATAGTATTACCAGCAATTAAAGCAGGTACAATATGACCATTTGGCAAATGACCAGGGAAGTTATAAGGACCAAAAACTGCTACAACACCATGTGGTTTATGACGAATGAAAGCTTTAGCGCCAGGCATTGGGTTTTCAACTGTACCGGTGCGTTCTTCATAAGCTTTAAGAGAAATACCAACTTTGGCTACCATAGCTCCAGCTTCACCGGTAGTTTCCCACTTTGGCTTGCCCGTTTCTAAAGCTATAGTTGTTGCTAACGCATCTTTATTTTCTGTTAATAACTCAGCGAATCTTTTGATTACTGTAATACGCTCTTCTAAGCTAATGTTTGCCCAGCTTTCAAAGGCTTGACGAGCACTAACTACTGCTTCGTTTACTTGTTCAGCACTGGCTGTTTTTCCTTGCCAAATAACTTCATTGCGGGCAGGGTTAGCTGAGCTAACATCATGGCCTAAACCGGCTTGCCATTGACCATTAATAAATTGAACTGGATTTGCGTGAGACATGGTATTTCCTTCTCATTGATAGTGGTGACAGCGAGTGTCGCTGTCACCATTAATAAGTTGATATGTGGCTGTTGCTAATCACCTAAAAGTAACAGGTGTGGTAGCCTTTGCCATTTTCTGTAGTTGGTAGCGTTACTATTAATTCGCTACTAAGCGAACCCAGTCGCCTTCTTGAACCATTAGAGCATCAGCAACAACTTGACTAATAACAACTTGTTCAGCTGTTTCACGTAATGAAAGTAGTGCTTGTGTTGCTCTAAAGTCTTTAATTTTACTATTACAGATGATGTAGTTGTCTGTAGACTGCACTTCGTCAATAATTACTTGGCAACGTTGGCTCTGGTTAACTGTTCTAATACTATTAACATGCGATTCAACAGTAGGACCTGCATCAAAAATATCAACATATCCACGTCTTGCGAAGCCTTCCGCTTCTAATAAGCGCAGTGCTGGTACAGTTTTAGGATGTACCTTATTTATAACGTCTTGTGCTTCTTTACTTAACAAGTTAACGTAAATTGGATACTTAGGCATTAATTCAGCGATAAACTCTTTTTTACCTATGCCAGTTAAATAGTCGGCTGTAGGGAAGTCCATCGAGAAAAAGTGTTCTTCAAGCCACTGCCAAAAAGGAGAGCTACCACTCTCATCTGAAACACCACGCATCTCTGCAATAATAGTTTCAGAAAAACGCTCTTTATGTTCAGCAATAAACAGAAAGCGAAAACGTGATAAAAAACGGCCGTTATTATTTTTGCGATGGCTATCACTTAAAAATAACGTACAAATTTCACTGGCACCAGTATAGTCATTACACAATGATAAGGTTTCTACTGTATTGTAAATATTTAGCTCACGAGAGCTATGAACAACTTTGCCTAAATGATAGTGGTAAAAAGCATCATCTAAGCCTACTGCTGCTTCAATACCACTGGTACCAACAACTTTACCTGTTTCGGTATCTTCCATAACAAAAAGATAACCTTCGTTACCTGGTTGTTCTACATCTCTAGCAAAAGAGATTTCGGTGTGGTTGATGCGTTGCTGAAGTAATTGTTCATTTACAGGTAGTGAAGTAAAACCATGACCTGAATCAATGGCTATTTGGTGTAAGGCTTCCAAATCACTTTTTTTAATAGGACGTACAATGATCATAAATGCTCTCGATGAAAAGAAATGGTTACCTGTTCAGGTAAAATTATAAGAACAGGTAATTTTTAGCATTAATTAGACTAGATTAAACTAGGCTAGCGATAGCTTTATCAAAGCGTGCTAAACCAAGTGTGATATCTTCATCAGAAATCACTAATGATGGAGCAAAACGAACAATGCTAGCACCAGCTACTAATACCATAAGGCCTTCAGTCATTGCCGCATTTAAGAATGCTTTTGCTTGACCTTGGTGTTTGTCATTTAATACAGCACCAATTAATAAACCTTTACCACGGATTTCAGAGAAAACATTATATTTAGCATTGATTGCATTCAAACCATCAACATAAAGTTTCGCTTTGGCTTTGATACCAGCATAAACTTCTGGTGTATTTACTGTATCTAAAACAGCTTCAGCTACAGCACAAGCTAATGGGTTACCACCGTATGTACTACCGTGAGTACCAATCTTAAGGTGCTTAGCAATATCAGTTGTGGTAAGCATTGCGCCGATTGGGAAACCGCCACCTAAGCCTTTAGCTGAGGTTAAAATATCAGGAGTTACGCCAAGATCCATGTATGCGTATAACTCACCTAAACGGCCAACACCAGTTTGTACTTCATCAAAAATCAATAGTGCGTTGTGTTGATCACATAAAGCGCGAACACCTTTAATGAATTCATCAGTTGGTGAAATAATGCCACCTTCACCTTGTAATGGTTCAATCATAACCGCACAAGTTTTATCTGAGATTAATGCTTTTAAGCTATCAAGGTTATTGTATTCTGCATGGTCAATATCGCCAGGCTTAGGACCAAAACCATCAGAATAAGCTGCTTGGCCACCAACAGTGACAGTAAAGAAAGTACGACCGTGGAAACCCTGCTTAAATGCAATGATTTGTGACTTGTCTGCGCCGTGAACGTCTAATGCCCAACGACGTGCAAGTTTAAGTGCAGCTTCGTTAGATTCTGCACCTGAGTTACAAAAGTAAACTTTTTCAGCAAAAGTACTATCAACTAGTTTTTTTGCTAAACGTAATGCTGGTTCGTTAGTTTGAACATTTGATAAATGCCAAATTTTTTCGCCTTGCTCTTTTAATGCGCCAACTAAAGCTGGGTGACAATGACCTAAAGAACTTACGGCAATACCACCAGCAAAATCAATATATTCATTGTCTTGTTGATCCCACACTCGAGAGCCTTGACCGCGAACTGGAATAACCGCTGAAGGTGCGTAGTTTGGCACCATTACATCATCAAATAAGCCGCGTTCAACCGAAAAATGTTCTGACATTTTAAAATCCTCAATTATAAGTGGGTATTGTTTTTAACAGCTTACTGTATTATTTAAATATTGCTTAATGAATATACAAATTTAGCGATAAATATTTACAGGATGTTAAAAAATAGAGCAATAGTATGACAGAAAATACTCGACTTGTCTTGCTGTGCTAGCCTGTAGCCCAGACAAAACAACGGCTTAGCTAATTTTATTCATAAAAGATGAATATTTATAGGGATGAAAGATTTTGCTTTAACCAAGGGGGGGGTAAGGGGGATGCGTTTACTTGTAGAAAAAGCTTAGGGGAGATTTTTTAATAATTAATCAGAAAAAAATCACCGGAAAAACACAATACTGTAGCAATTTGGCGACATTATACAGAAATCTAATTGAAGTTGAGCTTAATATGATCAATGTCGCTCTTATTCAATAGTGTTATTTCTGCGGGTGTTAAATTAACCGCACTGAGTAATAGTTTACTTTCATCACTGTTAATAAGCTCTTCTTTTGCTAAAGACCGAAATGCGACATAAGCTTTAGCCTTGGCAACAAGTTGAGCTATAGGATGCATTTTCTCAATGCTTTCCGCGTACGCTAAATCAAATATTGGCTCGGTTATAGCCAGTCGCTTGAAATGCATTTTTTCAATTAAGTCAGCTGACAGTTGTGAACTTCGCATTGTTAACTGTTCTAGCAGTAGTGCTTCGCTGGTTTCAATTTTTGACAGTACGTTATGCAACCGTTTGTCTTTATTATTAAAAGCCTCACGAACTTCTTTTTTATACATTTCGCTAAAGGTAGTTAAATAGCTGCGGGTGACCGCAAGTTTACCAATGTTTGACAGCATACCTGTGGTAAAAGCGGTATATTCATCAAGGCCTTGCGCTTTGGCTAAGGCACTAGCAGCTAGCCCGATAGACAAGCTATTATTCCATAACTTTCTTTTCATTAGTCCATAAGGTGCAGTGCTAGTTGGCAACCAATGTTTAAGAGTAAAAGTTGGCATAACCAATTTTAAGTTATCTAAACCTATATAGCTTAATGCGAGCTTAGCATCAGTCACTTGTACATCTGCACGCTTTCGATACTGTGGTTTATTCACTAAGTTTACTAAATCAATAGATAACCAAGATAATGAAGCTGCAAGGTCTTTAATTTGGTTAACTGAAGCCGCACGTGCAGATAAAATATCGAGAATAGTCGGGCAGGCTTCTTCAATGCCTAAAATGTGATGATAAAGATGTTCTTTATTATCAAAATCACTATTAATTTGTGTACGAACCAGATTTAAAAAATTAACTTCAGTTTGTTTACGAAAATACTCTTCACCATGCTCGGCAATCATTTTATCTTGTTGAGCTTGTACTTCAACAGATAACAATTCACGACGACGATTTTTTTGCTCGCTACCTTGATGGTCAACCATCGAGATTTTGCCACTTTGCTTTTCCGCAAAATTTTTACAGATAGAGAGGCTAGTAGCGCGTTGATATATAGTCGCGACGGTTTGATTGTTTTCAAAAATTTGCATAGAGTTTTATTGCTTACCTAGGGTATAAATGGAGCACTGAATACGTTAATTATAGCTATTTCATCTAGTAAGGTACTACCTTATCTGGCTTTAATATAAAAAGCTTCTGTTATTACTTTATCGGGTAATTTTTAAATTGCTTGATAAAGTTTGCTAATAAGTTTTGTCCCTGCTCGGTGAGTATTGATTCTGGGTGAAATTGTACGCTATTTATAGGTAGCGTTTTATGCTCTAGCGCCATTATTTCATCTACATTACCTTGAACATCTTGGCTCCATGCCGTCATCGTGAGATCGCTGGGTAATGATTTTTTGTTCACTATTAAGGAATGATATCGAGTAACTTGTAAAGGCTGATTAAGCTTGCTAAATAAGCCTTGTTCATTGTGTATTATCTTAGACGTTTTACCGTGCATTACTTTTTTGGCTTTTTCAACACTTGCACCAAAATGTTGTGCAATACATTGATGCCCTAAACAAACACCTAATAATGGTACTTTCCCAGCGAATTTATCAACTACTTCAAGTGATATGCCAGCAGTGTTTGGATCACCAGGTCCTGGCGATATGACAATATAGTGAGGTTTTAATTGCTGAATTTCTTTAATAGTAATTTCGTCATTTCTAAAGACAACGACCTCTTGACCTAGCGCCTGAAAATAGTGCACTAAATTAAAAGTAAAAGAATCGTAATTGTCGATCATTAATAACAAAAGGTTCGCCTAACAGCTGATAAAATTCGCCGCTATTCTAATGCTTTTATTATCCAGAGGCAATGTATTGGGGTGTGTACTAGAGTAATCCGGTGTAGGGATAATTGTCAGTTTAAAAAAAAGAAGCCTGCGATTAAGCTAGCTTCTTATTTTTAGTGTAAAATATTGCTATTGATAACTATAAATACTTAGAATTTAGCTGTTAACTGTACCCATAATTTGTTTGTATCAGTTTTAGCTGCAACATCACCGTCGCTATAGTTAGCTGCTTTAACTAATACACCGTAGTTTTTATTGATTTGGTAAGTCGCTACTAAGTTAAGCTCGCTACCAAAATCAATACCATCTACATCTGATGAAAAGTCATGGTAAGTGGCTGCCCACTTAACGCCAGATATTTTACCTTTAGCTGTTAAGTAAACATCTTGTAGCCCTTCACCTGGAGTGCCTAAGAATTTATCAGCCCAACCATTAAATTTATGCTTCGTTGCTAATGGCGTGTTAAAGCCAACCCCGTTGTCGCTACCAAGTAATTCATATCCGCCTAATACAGTTACAGAGCCAAAGTTATAACCGGCTTCAGCACTGATATACATAGCTGAATAGTCATTTGTATTATCACCACTTTCAGTTTGACTTGCTAAGCTAGCGTTTACTAAAAAATCACCAAACTTACCATTATACAAAGCGCCTACGGTATTGCTAGAGTTGCTAGCTTGTTCAATTGCATCATAATCTAAAACATATGCAAACGCTGAAACCTTATGATTTTTGTTAATTTTATAAATCCCGTTAGCTAGGTGGAAATCACCTTTAGTATCACTAGAAGTGATGCCGTTGATATTGTGAACCAAGCTGTAATCTACAGAGAACTTATCAGCTTTATATTCTGCACGAACACCATCATAGGTTTGCTCGTTTTGTCTCCAACCAACACCACCAACAAAGCGCTGATTATTATGTAAAATGCGTTGGCGACCCACAACAGTGCTAAAACCATTGTTTGCGTATTTAATATAAGCTTGGTTTACATCTGTACCTTGTGGATCGGCAACTACAGGGTATTCAGTTTGGCCATTAGTTTTACTGTTATAGTCATCGACTAAAGCGTCAACTTTATCTACTTCTAAACCAAGAGAAAAATTACTGTAGCTACCTGTTTTAACGGTAATACGGCTCTTTAAAGTAGCTGCTGTAGCATCTTTGTCGATGCCATCTTGGTCAACACCTTCATAACGAGCACGTAACTCAACATTAACTGTACTGTCGCTAAGTGCTTCTGTAATACTTTTTCCATGTTCAGTTTCACCAGCAAAAGCGGTAGGGGCTGCTAAGATAGCGGTAGTGATTAAAGATAAGGTAAACTTATTTACAACTGTTTTCATAATATTATCCTAGTGTTATGTTTTATAATTCGCTACGTTAGTTTTGTTGTTCTTGTTATAGCTAACTGATGGGGTGATTTTTGCATTGCCATAAAAAACAAAGTTTGATTTAAATCATGTTGTTAAATTTTGTCATTACCTAAGGAGTGAATAGCACTGTTAAGTTGATTTACATCAAGTTTTTCTACAACTTTAGTCTATATTGAAGAAAACAAAAAACTATTTGATTGGATTGGCATTTTTCGATCTTGTGAACCACTGTTAATGTAATCATGAAATTTATGTTAGGAGGTTTTCGTGCCAGCAGAAAGACGCCAACTAGAAGAAAAAATTGAAAAACTGCTAAAAGAGTTAACGGTAGCGCAGCAATGTTCGTTAAGTGAAATAGGTAGTTTTGGTTATACATTATCTTTTGTTAGGTCTACACCAGAGGGTAAGCTAGCAGTTGTGCAATTAAATGATGGTGCGATTACTATTGATGATGAGGGCGAAATTGATCATAATCCAAATATTAAAATTCGCGATTAATCAATCATTCAAGTTAAAGGTTGTCAATGAAAAGAGTCGTCTTGTACAGCACAGATAAGTGCCCCCATTGCCAAACCGCAAAACGTTACCTCGAACAACAAGGTATTACTTTTAGGTTATGCAATGTTAAAACAAGTAAAGGGCAAAAAGAATTTTCTTTTACTGGCCTGCGTGGCGTACCTGTTTTAAAAGTTGGTGACCAACTACTTAACGGCTTCTCAGTTAAAACATTTACAGCAATGTATAATAGCTAGTCTTCTCACTAAACATAACCTAATTAACCCCACTCGGATATCACACTCTTTAACCCAACTTCGATAAACTAACTTATTGCACCAGATGATCTCAATGCAGCTGTTTTTATGCACAGGGTTGGTGCAATAAAAGTTGAAGTAATATTATGAAACCCCCAACCCATTGACTAATATGATTAATTTATGTTGGCATATGAATTGTATTATCAAGTTATTAGTAATATAAAAACGATAACTAGGGGTTAACCATGAAACTAATTAGCGCAATCATAAAACCATTTAAATTAGACGATGTCAGAGAGGCTATTTCTGAAGTAGGCGTCGAAGGTATTACCGTGAGTGAAGTTAAAGGTTTTGGACGTCAAAAAGGCCATACCGAATTATACCGTGGCGCTGAATATCAAGTCGATTTCCTACCGAAAGTTAAATTGGAAATCGCGGTTAATGAAGAGCTTGTTGAGCGTTTAGTTGAAGCTATTACAAAAGCAGCCTACACCGGAAAAATTGGTGACGGTAAGATTTTTGTTTATAACCTAGAGCAAGCTATCCGTATTCGTACGGGTGAACTAGATTCTGAAGCACTTTAAAGGAGAATGACAATGGAACAAAATATATTTCAATTACAATACGCCTTAGACACCTTTTATTTTCTTATTTGTGGTGCCTTAGTAATGTGGATGGCTGCGGGTTTCTCTATGCTTGAAGCGGGTCTAGTTAGAGCTAAAAACACCACAGAAATTTTAACTAAAAACGTTGCGCTATATGCCATTGCGTGCATCATGTACCTGATTGTTGGTTACGACATCATGTATGGAGGTGGTATTTTCTTAGATGGTATCGCACTTGATGGTGCTGCAGATGCTGAAGCACTTGTCGGTGCTGTGCTTGCTGAATCAGCTGAAGCAGGCTTTGATGGCGGCGCAGTCTACTCAAATGCTTCTGACTTTTTCTTTCAAGTTGTTTTTGTAGCCACGGCGATGTCAATTGTTTCTGGCGCAGTAGCAGAGCGGATGAAGTTATGGGCATTCCTTGCTTTTACTGTGGTATTAACTGGTTTTATCTATCCAATGGAAGGTAGCTGGACTTGGAATGGTGATGCTGTCTTTGGTTTATATACTCTAGGTGATTTAGGTTTTTCAGACTTTGCTGGTTCAGGTATTGTTCATATGGCAGGAGCTTCAGCAGCATTAGCTGGTGTTTTATTACTTGGTGCCCGTAAAGGAAAATATAGTAAAGACGGTAAAGTTAACGCTATTCCTGGTGCTAACTTACCTATGGCAACTTTAGGTACATTCATCTTATGGATGGGTTGGTTTGGTTTTAATGGTGGCTCTGTACTAAAACTAGCAGATATTAATAGTGCTAACTCAGTGGCTATGGTGTTCTTAAATACTAATGCAGCAGCTGCAGCAGGTGCTATTTCAGCCCTTATCTTTGCTAAAATATTATTCAAAAAAGCAGACTTAACCATGACATTAAACGGTGCTTTAGCAGGTTTAGTGGCAATTACCGCTGAGCCCTCAACACCATCGCCATTACAAGCAACACTCTTTGGTGCTATTGCTGGCGTAATTGTAGTGATATCAATATTAGCACTAGATAAAGTGAAGATTGATGATCCTGTTGGTGCTATCTCAGTTCATGGTGTTGTAGGTTTCTTTGGTTTGATGATTGTTCCTATCACTAACTCAGGATCCAGCTTCAGTGGTCAACTTATCGGTGCGGCAACTATCTTTGTTTGGGTATTTGGTACTAGTTTTGTTGTTTGGTATGCTCTGAAGAAGATCATCGGTATTCGCGTAAGTGCAGAAGAAGAGTATGAAGGTGTTGATATCTCTGACTGTGGTATGGAAGCTTACCCAGAGTTTACCAGAGGTTAGCGTGCTTAGATTAGCAATAACTTTCCTAATCTAAGCTAGTACTCAAGAGCTCATAACAATTAACGTCCAAAAAAAAGCCGCCTATCGTCAATGATAGGCGGCTTTTTATTTATTCTCGTCAATCACTAGCTTTTGATAAAACGCTTACGTGCTGAGACAAGTGCTAATATGATTAGTGAAAGCCAAGTGATTGAACCACCGTCGCTCTCTTTAGCATCAGGCTGACTTTTAGTCGGGTCACTTGGAAAAGCATCATCAATATCCTTTACACCGTCGCCATCACTATCAGGAAATTTTGTTAATAAAGGGTTTAAATCACTATCTGTAACCTCAGAGCTATCAATAATGATGATTTTTTCAATGACAACAAAGTTCTCTATGCCAGGTACTGTCATATCAGTACAAGAGAGACCTTCATCAATCACCATTGGAATACCACCTGAAGCATCAGCTTGGCATAGTTGAAGTAGCGCTATTTTATTAACTATTGCCATACCATCGCCAATCACTTGGCCAAAAGCAGTAAAACCACCATTTTGCCTGTCTAAATTGGTACTGTTATCAGTTAAATTAAAAAACCACTGGTTAGTTGCACTATTAATGCTGCTAGCATTTTTAGCCATGGCAATAGTGCCTTTCACATTAGAATAAACCGGCTCGTTTATCACTGGCGCATTCGGTAAAAGAGCTGTTAAAGGCCAAGCTCCTTCAAATTCAAAGCCGCCAGCCTGAACTACAAAATCAGTAGAAACTCGATGAACAACCGAGTTGGTGTAATGCTCGCTGTCCACATAATTAAGAAAGTTAGCTACTGTTTTAGGTGTTGTTTGGTCAAATAAATTAACCTGAAAGTTACCTTGTGATGTTTGGAATTCAACAATAGTTGCACTAGCGATATTGGCAAAGCTTAAACTTGCAGTAGCTATGCCGATAAGAGAAAGAAGCTTTCGAGTATTTTTCTTTGTTATTTTTGTAAACATGGATAGCCTAAATTAGCAGTAAATGGTTTAAAAGTGTGCCTCATAGTAATGTCTGTGATCGACGTTAACAAGTGGCTGTTACATTTTAGTAATAATATGATGATTTAACTGAAGTATTATATCAATTTGATAGTTTACTGATTTATAGGCTTGAAAAGCTTATCAGTAATAGTTCGAGTTCATTTACATTGTGTTAGTTGACTTGCTTTGTTAAGTGGAATGCTTACAATGACGCCGATTTTAATGATAACTAATAGAAATTTTAGGAATTTAAATGAAGAGTTTTATGTTATTAAGTCTTGTCATGCTTTCATTCTTATTGTCTAGCTTTGCACAAGCAGCTGTAAAAGTCGGCGTAGCGGTTGATATGGATTTAAGTCTCGTAGCACAAATTGACCGTTATAATATTGTTCTTGGTAATAAAGGTTTTGCCGTTGATTATTTGGTAAAAACCGGTAACTTTGATAATAAAACACCATTATCTTGGTATTTTGCCGGTGGTGGTTGGGCTGGTTGGGATCACGGTTTTGGTGTTCGTGCACCTGCAGGTGTTTCTTGGTACTTTGCTAAGGACTGGGATTTATATGGGCAAGTACAGCCAGTAGCTGATCTTGATAATAGTTTTAAGTTAAGCGTTGATGGTGCGATTGGTGTACGTTTCGCATTCTAATTTTGTCATCATTAGTTAAGTATCAATAAAAAGAGCTTTAAAGCTCTTTTTTTATGCCAAATCAATAAGTATCAATATTATTTTAAATACAATAAGGCCTAATATTTATTGAATAAAACAGAGTGCTTAGCTATGCGTTGGCGTTATTTCATTATTTTACAAGTGATTATCCTGCTATTAGTTGCCGGGCTCGTTTATAAACATCAAGATAAAGTTACCTTAGTTAAAACTCCACCAACTGAATTAGCGCAATGGTATAAACCTGAAAACAAGCGGCAAGTTTGGTTGCATAATATGTTTAAATTGCGCAGTGAAATGCAGGCTGTTGAGTTTTATGCCCAAAATAAAGAGGCAGAACACTTGCAGAAATGGGTAGCTCAGCTAAGTCAGCACTACGCTAAAATTGCCGAAATGGTGCCTGCATGGCAAAAAAAACTAACACTAAAAACCATGAGTGAACTACAAAAACATAGTGCAGCAGAGAGTTTTGCATCGGTCTTAGTTCAGCATAAAATATTGCAAAATAATTGTGATTCTTGTCATGGTGATTTTCAGGCTATTACGGCTTTGACCTACAGAACCCCTGATTTTTCAAATATTCAGATTACCTCCGAACTAAGTTTCGTTGAGCATATGGATACCCTGACGAGACAGGTGAATCAGATAAAAATTTCAGCGCAAGATGGTAATAAGGCCTTAGCATTATCATCTTTAGTAGAGCTTACTGATAGTATGGAGGCTTTAGGAGTTAGCTGTGTTGGTTGTCATAAAAAAGATCGTCAGGCTTACCCTAGTGAGATGATGAAGAAAACACTTCGGAGTTTAAAAATCTCATTAGAGTCAGGTACTGCGAAGCAGCAGGGGCGAGACCTTGGTACTTTAGCTGTTTTAGCCTGTGCTCGTTGTCATGGCACACACCGTATTGCTTTTGGGGCTAAACAACAACTAGTTAAAGAGGTTAGTTTAAGTGACTTGATAAAGCACTAGGTATGATGAATCATTATATATTTAGTCTCTAATTTACGTAATTCACTTCCACCCAAATATCAGCCGAAATCAGTTCAGTTAGTACCATAAGTGACTGACAATATTCTCAAAAGGGCTGGGGACTGGTCGGCTTATCAGGTAATTAGCTGGTTAGCGCAATACAATTTCTACCGCTATTTTTAGCTTTGTATAAAGCAACATCAGCTTCATGGAATATTTGATTAAAGTTTGCCTGATTCTTTGCTAAATGTGAAATACCAAAGCTTGCTGATATATTAACTACCGTATCACCTAACATAATATCTTTTATCTCTATCGCTTTCCTAATGCGTTCTGCTATTTCATAAGCCTGTTTTGATGAGGTGTTAGGCAATATAACTAAGAACTCTTCACCACCAATTCGCCCTAAAATGTCGTTGGTTCTAACATATTCATTGGCGATAAGGGCTATATCTTTTAATGCAATGTCACCAGCAGGATGTCCATAGGTATCATTAATTTTTTTAAAGTGATCAACATCGAAAATAATAATAGCAAAATCCTGTTGGTACTTTATTGCCTGAGCTAACATACTTTCAGCATAAATGAAGGTGTAACGGCGATTAGCTAATTCAGTCAACATATCGGTATTAGCAAGTTTGTGCAATATTTTGCTCGTTTTACGCTGGCGATAAATAAAAAATGACAAGCCGAGAGAAAAAGCTGAAATCGCCGAAATAAATAAGACTTGTAACTTTTGTTGTTGTGCTGCGTTCTCAAGGGCTGCTTTATCTAATAACTTATCACGCTCTAATACTTGATTTTTAAGAAGTGCTTGGTCAGTATCAAACATGACTTTATATTTTGAGCGTAGCTTTTCACGTTCTGTATTTTGGTAGCTACGAAAAAGCTCACGGGCTTTTCTTTGATATTGATAGGCGCTTTGGTAGTCTTGGTGAAATACAGCAATATCAGTCTTTAGGTCCAATATTTGGCTGTGCCAAGAAATTCCTTTCTTTTTTTCTAGGGTAGTGAGAAGTGTCTCTACTTGATTTATATTGTCTTCTGCTAAAGTAATGTTTTTGTCAGAAAAGGCAATTGATGCGCCAAGTATTAAATCATCAATTTGAGTGACGGGGCTGTCAGAATTAATATGTATTTCTTGGTATAAATGAAAGTAACGGCCAGCTTTATCGTTCTGATTTTTTCGGTGATAAGCTTTAGCTAAACCTAAGTAAGCAACTTCTATTAGGCTCTCTTGTCCTTCTTGTTTTGATAGCTCGATAACGCGTTGGTAAGAATTAATAGCACTATCTAATTTTTTCATCGCCATATAATTTTTAGCTTGTGTGTTATGGGCAAAAAGTTCATCAAAGTAATGTTTATGTTGGTTGAAATAATTTATAGCTTCCTTTGCCAAGCTAATCGCTTTTTCATTGTCATGAATATAGGAATATGACCTAGACATCTGTATTTTTAAATAAGCGAGTGCTAATCCATCACCTAATTCCTTTAGATTTAAATAGGCTTGATGATAGTATTTTATTGCTTCACTATCGTTATGGCTATTCGAATATGAATTAGCAATAAAGCTATAAGATTCAGCTAATAATTTTTTATTCTCAGTAGCTTTTGCATTTTTTTTTGCTTGTAAAAATAACGCCATAGCATCCTCAGTTTTACCTAGTTCATCCAATACGCCGCCATGAGTAAGTAATAACGATATGCCATCATCACTGGTTAAGTCGGGAGATAAGGCATAGTACTGCTCGATATTCTGGAGGCTTTTATCTAAATCAGCTAAGTAATATTGATAGGCAGCTAACCTCGAAAATAACGCTGCTTTAGCCGAAGGTGTTAATTCGTTACTGTGTTGATTAAATACATTTTGGGTAAACTCAAGAGCAAGAAGCGGATTTTTATCATTAAGTTTATCTGCTTTATCAAGAGATTCTTGCAGCCAAGCCGGGTGCATGGTTAATGCGACACATTGCGTGCTAATAACAAACATGTACGCGAATAGAAAAACGAGAGTGAAATTGAGTCGCTTAACAGGGGGGAGGGTAGCTAATCCTTTGGCTTTATAGTTGAAACTCGAGCGGAAATTCACTGGCTTTCCTTTCTATAGTTATACGCTGAATCGCTTAAGGTATATTAAGCTTCTAAAACCTAGTCTAGCTTAGGAACTATGCTCATGATAGTTCAATATGCATGATTCATTAAAATTACAAATTCACTTTTCAGTCTGTATTTTCACAGGAAATAGTAATTATTTCATCTGTATTGCTTCTATCCCTTAAGCACAACAAGATCATCAAAGTAATAAAAAAGGTATAACTTGATCAACATCAAGTGAGCAGAACAGCTTTTACTTTTGTATTTACGTCCTAAATGCTATTATTTGAATAATAGTAATTCTCATTATCTCTTAGGTTAATAATTTGAGTGTAATGAATTAGTTTTTTGGATTTATATTATGACCCTAGCAGAACTTCCACTCAATAAACCTGCAAAAATTAGCGCATTACCCAAAGATGAAGTTATTGCGGCCCAATTAATTGAGCAAGGCTTTACCCTCAGATCACATGTATCATTAGCACATAAAGCTCCTTTTAATGGACCTATGGCATTTCGATTACACAATACTAAAATCAGTATTCAACGTACGATCGCAGAACAAATTGGCGTTAGTTTTTAATTGCTACGTTAAGTCATAAATTGATTAACCAGCTGATGTCTTTATAACAAGCAACCACAAAAGAATCTTTCCGTGAAAAAATCTAAACATTTCGCACTGGTTGGTTTTGCCAACTCAGGCAAAAGCACACTATTTAATCTGTTATTATCCGATAACCCAAGTAATAAAAAGCAAAGTAAGCAAAACGTTGGTAATTGGTCAGGTGTCACAGTTGCCGCTAAAAAAACAAGCTTTACTCTAAGTGAACAAACGGCCTATTTATCAGATCTTCCTGGGTTAAGTTCATTAGAACGTCATGCAGAGCAAGGTAAAGACCTCACTATATCTCAATCATTTTTACAAGATAATGACATTGATTGCCTAGTTAATGTAGTTGATATTAATCAACTGAGTCGCCAACTTTATTTAACCAGCCAGTTATTAGAGTTGGGCGTACCTATGATAGTGGTACTGAATAAAACGGACAGGCAAAAACAAGTAGATATTGATATTTCACAGCTAGCGGTAGAATTAGGTTGTCCCGTTATTGCCATTAGTGCACAAAAAGATAATGCCTTAGCAAAGGTTCAACAGGCATTGGGCCAAATGACAGCGAGTATATCCGCCAATCATAAAAAAATTGTTGATAGTGTTCGTTTAGAAGGAAATAAAGCACAATCTCAACAGTCCAATAAAAAGCTAAAAACAATGCAAGCAAGGTATGATTTTATTACCGATATGCTGGCGCGTGTCAGTAGTGTTGATGCGACTAATGCTGCTTTTGCTAATCCTGCTGGTCGTAATGCACCTTTATCGGAAAAAATAGATAATATCGTATTACATCCATTGATGGGAGTTCCGGTATTTCTTGGCGTAATGTACTTACTCTTTATGTTTGCTATTAATGTCGGCAGTGCCTTTATCGATTTCTTCGATATTCTTAGTGGTACTCTATTCGTTGCTTACCCTATACACTTTCTTGCATCATTTGATTTACCCCAATGGATTTTGACTATTGTTGAAGGGTTTGGCAGTGGCTTGCAAACTGTTGCAACCTTTATTCCTGTTATCGCCTGTTTGTTTATCGGTTTATCACTACTTGAGAGTTCCGGTTATTTAGCCCGAGCTGCCTTTGTCGTTGATAGTGTCATGCAAAAAATTGGCTTACCCGGTAAAGCTTTTGTTCCCTTGATTGTCGGCTTTGGCTGTACGGTTCCAGCAGTAATGTCAGCAAGAATTCTTGATAGTGAGCGAGAACGTATAACTACCGTAATGATGTCGCCCTTTATGTCGTGTGGCGCAAGGTTACCTGTTTATGCCTTATTTGCTGCTGCATTCTTTCCAGATAATGGGCAAAATTTAGTGTTTTTGTTGTATTTAGTGGGTATTGCCGCCGCTATATTTACCGGCTTCTTATTAAAGAAAACAGTTTTATCAGGCACTACTTCATTAAATATAATGGAATTACCTAATTATGAGATGCCAACAATTAGCAATCTAAGTAAGCGAGTATGGCAGCGAACCAGTGGCTTTGTCACTGGAGCAGGTAAAACCATTGTCATTGTCGTGTGTTTACTTAACTTTTTTAATTCTATTGGCACTGATGGCCAATTTGGTAATCAAGATAGTGAAAACTCGGTATTGAGCCAAGGAGCAAAGGTAGTTATGCCGCTATTGGCTCCTATGGGTGTACAAGAAGATAACTGGCAAGCAGGTGTAGGCATTATTACCGGAATCTTTGCTAAGGAAGTATTAGTTGCCACCTTTAATAATTTATATTCACCTCATGCGGGAGAGGGGGAGGGTGAGCCATCGTTATCACAAAGTTGGCAGGATGCTACTAATAGTATAAAAGAAAACTTATTAGGGATAGCTCCCGATGATCCTTTAGGCATTAGCGTTGGTGAAATCAGCGATTTAAGTCTTGCAGCAGAAGAGCAAGGAGTAGAATTAACCACTTACCAACGCATGCAATTAGCATTTGTTAGTCAATTAGGCGCTTTTAGCTATTTGTTGTTTATCTTACTTTATACTCCTTGTGTTGCTGCAATGGGCGCAATTAAAAATGAAGTAGGCAGTCGTTGGGCAGGATTTGCCGCGATTTGGAGTTTTACTTTTGCTTATTTGGTTGCAACCTTATGTTATCAAATAGGTACTCTTCTTGTGACACCTATTAGTTCTAGTATCACTATTGGCCTAGCATTATTAACTTTTGTATTGATTTACTTTTGGCTCAAGCATAAAGGTAAACGTGTGTTAACAATTCCCGTTAGAGTCAGTTATTCTTCTTAGGGGTGTTTTTAGTCATTCGTTATAGCTATTTTGTTTTTTCTTGTTATAAATAAGATAGTTAACTTCTTGCTTAGCAATAATAATCCGCGTAATTTAATCACTAAGTAGGGAATAACTTAGGGTTAGATTATGTGTTTTTCAGGTCAAATTTTTCAAAGGGATAGCCTAAGAAGTATGGCTTCATCTTTCAGTTTATTTTGCAGTACTTTATTGATTGCCTTCATATTGTCAGGCTGCGGTGGAACGAGCGATACTTCTCAGGATGAAGTAAGAGCAAAAGTCATTGATGAAATTATGGTTCAGCCTAGCATTGAGCTGAGCATTAACTTTGCTAATGAAAGTTATACTTTACTGCCTTTAAGTGGTTATGAGTCTTCAGGATTACAAGTATATTGGCCAGTAAATAACGATATTCCTGCTGCACAACAAGCAAGTTTGCAGTTACTCATCCCAAAATTAAATCAACTCTTCGCTGAGCAACACTTTGCCTTTAGTCAAATATTATCTCCAGGCGCTTCGTCTCTTTATAAAAAAATAATTTTTATCCCGGTATCTCCTGCAGTCGATGATGTGGATGTTGGTGAGCTGAGCTTTTTATTCGCTGATGATAGCGCCATTATTGTTATGCTCGATATTGATAGCGTACTTGATAATGCTAACTTCAATACGTTATTAATAGAATTAACGAATACAATTTATCAAAGCGAACGTCTTAAGTATCAAGATGAAAATAGCGTATTAGACCGTTTAGTTTCTCGTGGTTTAGTTTTACACTTTTTACAGCAAAACTTAGCTCTGAGTGAATTTTCTATTACTGTCGACATTGCATCATCAGAGTTATTGGCCGCGCTAGTACAAGTTAAAGCAGCTCTAGGTGACGGCGGTGCTATAGACGACTGGTTTACTAAAGAGCGGTTGAGTGAACAAACTACAGCCAATGCGGTAGGGTATTATTTAGCGGCACAGCATTTTTCATTTTATAGCGGTAGTGATGCGGCTAATATCTTTGCTATGAATAGCGAGTTATTTTCACCTTGGTTAGATAAAGCGAATAACGCGGATAAAAAGTCTGAGCAATATGTGAGAACGGGCAATGTGCCAAATCAAATTGCTATTGAAGAATTAGCAAGGCAAGCAAACTTATACCAAGGCAGTTATTTTATTGAAGGCCTACATCATAAAAAGCTAATTGCCTTGTCATTTGATGATGGTCCATCGCAGTACACAACACAGATTTTAGATGTGCTTGAACAAGCACAAGTACCAGCAAGTTTTTTTTGGCAAGGGCAAAATTTAGCAACCTATCAGGCTGTTATTGAGCGGACTATAACTGCAGGTCATACGGTCGCTAATCATAGCTGGAATCATGCTAATGGTATGCGTTATAACGGCGACGAATTATGGCAGCAACAAGTTGCTCCGACTAATGATGAGTTTCAACAATTATTTAATATTACTCCTCGATTTTATCGACCTCCCTACGGTGAGATTACCGATAAACAAATTGAGTATTTAGCCAGTAAGGGCATGAAAGTCTTGCTCTGGTCTGTAGATTCAAGAGATTGGAATCCAGCATTAAATAGTGTTACCAATATTGAGAGTGCACTGATAAACAACCAGCATGAAGAGGTGATTACTTTGATGCATGATGCTGGCGGAAACAGGAAAAATACTGTCGACTCATTACCTGCAATTATTGAGCATTATAAGGCACAGGGGTATCGTTTTGTTAATCTTGAAACCCTATTGGGCATCAGTGATAAGCAATGATATGTACGTTAATCTCATAGGATTTCGTTACAAATTATCAAAAATTAAATTATGGTTGAAATGGAAATTTTAGTCAGATGAATCATACTTATTGAATTACAAGTTATACATATTTTAATAAGTATGTTTTTTACTTGATTGGAGGATTTATTATGATGATCGCAAAGTGGTGTATTGATGCTAAGTTTGGCCACAAACCCGAAGTAGTGGAGTCATTAACTCAGTGGTTTGAAGAAATAGGCTCTCAAATAGGCTGGACTAAAGATAACTCACGGATTTTGGTTGGCTCTGTTGGTGCGCTAGAGTCGAGTATTATTTCTGAAATAACAATAGAAAACTTGACTGAACTCAATGATGCTTGGCAGAAATTAGGTGATATTGAAGAGCATAAAGCGTGGAGTAAAACGTTAGAGCCACATGTCGTTTCTGGTACGCCAAAGTGGGAAATCTATCGGATAATCGATTGAATTATATACATATTAACCTGTGGTAGTGATGTACAGCAAAATATATTGCTATTAACTGCTCAAACTCAGGGGTAAATAATGAATAAAAAAGCCCTAAGATAATAAAGTCTTAGGGCTTTTTGTTATGCTAAATTTTAATTATTCACTTAATCAAGCAATAAATTAGCAGTGATTATTGTTCAGTAATTGTTAATTTAACACCACCGAACTCACCATCAAGCGTAATGTAATGCCAATAAGCGGTAGGGTCTAATTCAACAATTAAGCTATCGAAGTTACCATCACCATTAGCATAGCCGTTGTTGTCTTGTGCAGAAGCCCAACCATCAGCTTTAAACAGTATGTCAGCATTACCCCAACCACCAGATGTAGTTAATTTAAAGCGAGTAGCTAAGTTTCCGTCATTACGAATAACGAACGATGCTCCGCCACCTGATGAATTGATACATTCAACCACTTGGTTAGTACTAACACCATTATTTGTTTCATCATGCTTGTTTGCTGCAACATCAACAATACAAGGAGAGAAGTCTGTACTGATTGTTACCGGCTCACCAGCCCAGTTACCAGCAGTACCAGAAGCTGTAGAGTCAGTATCATTTGGACCTATTTCAACAATATTGCTAGTACCTAATACTACGCCATTTACCAACCAATCTTTAAACTCAGCATCGTAAGAGGTACCAATGCTATCCATAAATGTTTGATATTGTGTAAATTGACCTGTACGCGTTAAGCTTAAGATTTGATTAACATCATTTTTATGATTCTCAAACATGAAACGAACCGCTAAATAACCCCAACGATAAATACGTGCTTGACCTGAGTTATAATCGTTTTTAAAGATTTCAGATAGCTCAACTTCCTGAGATTTACCCACAGAAATCGCGTAATCGTTACCGTCACCTTGAGAAATGTATTCACCTAATCCTTCAGACCACCAAACAGTGTTCACTGTCATACCTAATTGGAAATCACCATACAAGTCAAAACGACCATCTAAGTAGTGTACGTATTCATGTTGTAAATTCCAAACGTGGAATTCAGGACGAATCCATTCAGCTTCATAGGCAATGAAACGAGCTTGGTTTTTGGCATTAATTGGCGCACCTTCTAAATACATACCACCATTGTTGGTATCAATGCCGAAGAATTGACCTGCATAAGTTTTATAGTCATCAGATGAATCAAAAATAACTAACTCTAATGCTTCATTGTTATCGTCAGCAACAGGCTGGCTGTTGGTGCCTAAAAGCATATGGAAATTAGTTTCTTGGTTACCTAATACTTCACAAATCCATGCCGCTTGATCGTTATATAAACCTTGAGCACGAATTTTTAAGGTATTAGAACACTCGTAATTGAAGGTTAATGTTTCAGCCTCCAAGGTGTATGCAAAACCACAAATATCGTAGTAACCACAATTTGCACGGTCATAATAATCAGCCATGCTAGCAACTGCTATCCAGATACTTTTAGTATTGTCGGTTTTGTTGGTAGTATCTAAAATACCTTTCACTAATACTTTAACTTGCGCTTCCATTTCAGGAATATGGTACAAGCGAGAAAGTTCACGGGCAGCGTTATTTAGTACGTAATCAGCACCTGTACCAATTAAATGACGTTTACTTGATTGGAAGTTCTTAAGTGCTGTAAGTACCGTATGATCAGTTGCGTACAAAGCACGCATATCTGCATCCCACTGAGAACGGAATATTGTGGTAAATACTGAGTTTGCTGCAGCGTTCATGTTGAAACTAGTTTCCCAGTCAGTATTGTATTCGTTTAATACACGCACAGTTACATCGTTAAAATCTGCACCTAAACTTGCTGAATCCACTGTGATTAGTGCTTCTTTTAACACACTACCGTTAGTTTCACTGGCAAGCCAAGCACTAGAGTTATTAAAGAAAGTACGTAAAGCTGCTTTGATAGTTGCTTTTACGATTGGTTGATATTCACCAACATCACTTGGGTGAGCATATTGCACGTAATAGGCACCGCGGAAGAAGTAAAACAATGCTTCTAAACCGGTAGTATCTTCACCTGTATAAGATGAAGCACGGCTGTTAATAGCGGTAGCGATAGCTAGCATATTTGCTTCAGAGAACAATGCAGTAGCGTCAGGTCCACTGATGTTATAAACCGGGCTAACATTTTGTGGGTGTGTTAAGGCAATACGTTCAACTAAAGCAGCACCGTTTAAACCAATAAAGCGGGTAGCATCTGTTGGAAATCCATCATCAGGAATAGTTGAAGAACCACCACCTGTTGTAGGAATATCTTTTGGATCTACTGCTACTAATAAACTAACTTCTGAAGCTGAAGCACCATCAAGAGATACATATAACCAGCCTTTGTTAGCGACAAAACTAATTGACTCATTTGTACCAACATTATTTGATATATGCTCGTAACTTGTAGAAGTAGCCCAGCCTTGTTGACTAGTTAATAGGTCAAATTCACCAGAGCCACCGGCGGTTGAAACAACAACATTAATATTGTCTGCTGGGACATGGATAGCATATGAAGTAGTCCCTGAGATAGTGTTAATACATTCAACTTGGTTGAAGGTTACTCTACCTTCTACCGGTGTTTCTGCGCCACACATACCAGGGTTTGCAGGTAATGTTGGAATATCACCCGCTCCTGTACCAGGATCAGGGTTAGTACCTGTACCGTTATCAGCGCTAACTTTAAAACTAACCTCATCGTTAAGTCCAAAAATACTGATGTATAAGCGACCAGCATTGGCAGTTAATTTTAAAGTTTCGTTTGTGCCATCACTTACCGAAGAAGCGATATTGTCACTGCGAGTAGCCCAGTTACCGGTGTTAACATAAATGTCAGCTTGACCTGAGCCATTTTTAGTTTCGATTACTAGTGGAGTATTATCAGCTTCAACGTCGATATAAAAATACTGACCGTTGCCTGAAATACATTCTTGTGATTCTAAGGTTAGATCATAGCCGGATAGCGTATTTGCACCACACATACTTGGTGTAGTACCGCCACCTGTATCAGTGCCGTTACCGGGATCAGTACCACCAGCATTTACATCTCTAACATTTAAGGTAACTTGTTCATGGATACCAAAAACGCTGACATATAAGCGACCTGTGTGTGCAGTAACATTAACAGTTTCTTCAGTGCCGGCGTTATTTGTTCGTTGATTGTAATTCGAGCTTGTTGCCCAGCTATAATCGCTAACAAAGATGTCTGCTTCACCCGTACCACCAGAGGTTTTCAACTCTAATGCGGTATTATTAGCATCAACATCGATATAAAAATATAGCCCGTTACCCGAAATACATTGTGTTTGATCTATTGAGAGTGCTCCGCCTGATGTGGTTGTGCTACCACATTGAACCGATGCGTTTGCGCTGGCGGTAGTTGATGCTAAGGCACCAATAACCGTGGCAACGGCGAGTACTTTGTTCTTGATAGAATTTGACATGTGTCTTTCCATTTTTATGGAGTAAGGCTATGCAACCCGCTCCTATTTTTATTATTTATTATGCTTTTTTGAAGTTACTCTTTAGTTGAGTCTTAACGACTCAACCCACTAGAAAAGCGCTAGCATTGCATTGGTAACATCTTTACCGATGTATCAATTATTGATGAGTCGATGAAAATGTTTATGTAACAATTTTGAAACATAATTGTATGCAATATATTGTGGTAAGTATATTTTGCATACTAAATCAGTACGTTTTTTTTGTGTTTTTACTGTTTTGTTTAGGTGGAAGGATTAAATAAAACGATGGAGGTAAGAGCTAGTATTCTGTATCTAAAAGATAAATTGTTAAAATAGGCTTTAAATTTAAGTCGTTAAAAAAATGTTAATTAAATATTTTTAATGCTACCCATTTATCATAATTATGATTGTATTTTAGATCGGAATTAACTGTGTTGTTGTAATATTAACCAAGGCAAGCTTGTTATTGTCTTTTAGGGTGTGTTAACTTAATTGTATTCAATATACATTTTATGGGTTTGAAATGAATAAAATAACATTAATAACGGCTGGGATAATTGCCAGTGCTGTTGCTGTGGTTGGTTATAGTTTTTTAGGTGATGATGTCGAGTTGGCTAAAGGTCAACAAGAGGTGATTTCTGAGAGTGCTCCGGTAAATGCAGCAAAAAATTCGCCAAATGAGGTAAGTCAAACTGTGGCAAGTACGAATGATAAAAATAGTGAACAAGAAAAAGTTGTTGTGGATGAAAACAGTTTTGTAAGAGCAGCGCCGCCACCACCTATTAGCTCACCTCATAATTCCAATGATACAAAAGACAGTGGTTACACTTCTCCAAAAGCACATGGTCATGAAGAAGTCTCAGATAATCAGAAAAAAAATGCGCCACCACCACCAAGGGGAGCCAATTAAGAACCTGAAAATATAACTGGATGTTATTGATGAACCTAGTTAATCATTCTAACTAGGTCATTCCTACTAAGCTTTAATACACGGAACAGATAATGAAAAACAAGAGCCTGCACCAAGTTCACTTTTAACTAATAGTTCAGAGTTGATGACTTGTGATAACTTTTGACTAATAGCTAAACCCAGGCCTGCATGTTGGGTATTATCTTCTATGGCATTACTCGCCCTGTATCTAGCATCAAATATATAGGCGATGTCCTCTTTACTTATGCCACTACCATTATCGGTAACACTCACTTTAATTTCAGTCGTTTGCTGAGCTACAGTAATAACTATTTCCCCTCCTATATCAGTATGTCTGATGGCATTTTCCAACAAGTTAGTCATTATGCGTTCTAACTTTGCAATATCAGAGTAAACAATGAACTGACAAGGTTGAGGTTGTAAGGATAAAGCAATTTTCTTGTCGGCAGCTTTTAAAGTGAATTTAGCCAAAATGTCATGTAATAGCTCACCAATCGCAAATGTTTCTAAATTTACCGTTACTTGACCATTTTCTAAATGTGCCAATTCAAATATTTGGTCAATAAGTCGCTTAAGTTGATTAACATTACGCTGTACCGTCGCTAAATATTCTTGTTGTTCAACACGGGATAAATCACCCCCTTTGATGGTTAAAGTTTCAATGTATCCTTGCATTGTTGCTAACGGTGTTCGTAAGTCGTGTGATAAGTGTGCTAATAATTCACGACGTATTCGATCGTTTTCAGTTAATAAGGAAAATTGTTGATTAATTTGTACCACCATATCGTTGAAAGTAGCGCCAAGGAAGTGCACTTCATTATTATCAATCGTATTGTTTGAGGCAGAGCCCCACTGTTTTAGCTTAATTTTAGTTTGATCAAACTGTACGGCTTTAAGGGCCTGCATTTGTTTTGCTAATTCTCTTACCGGCTGAGTAAAATAGTGAAATACCGCTAATAATACCAATAAAAGTAATAACAAACTGGCGATAACAAAGGCGCCATATTTTTGTAAATCTTTATCTGCCTGTACTTGGCTAAAAATTGAATCATAAATTTCTCCGCCAATGATAATATATAAATATCCTTGAAGTAATTCACCTTGATAAACAGGGGAGGCGGAAAATATCTTTTTATTATTAAAGCCACGAGGGTCATCACCAAAAACAGGCATCTGCTGAGGTTTAGCAATTAACTGTTTAATGGGGGGTAATGCGACAGACTTTCTCTTTATTTTAGCGGGATCTGCAGAGTAAGTTAAAATATTACCTTGGGCATCTAAAAAATAAAATTCGAAAGCTGGCCCTAATAACATCAAAGTATGAAAAAGATTTTCTAAGGCTGCTTTATCGTAAACACCATCTTGTAATAACGGATTATCGTGCGCTAAATGTTCGGCTAGATTGACGTGCAATTTTTGCTCAGCTTGATACTTTGATTGTTGTACCAAAGAATTACTCCAAGCGACCAGTAATGAGGCCATTACGATGAAAGCGGTACAGAGCGTCAATGCTAAACGTTGGTAAAGTGATATTTTCATCTAAAGAAAGTCCTTATTATTTATACTCATTTAGGAGGAGGTTTAGGAGGTTAATTCAGGCATTACACCGGCAGAATTAAGCTTATAACCAACGCCCCAAACGGTTTGAATTATTTTTGGCTCAGCACAATCTTCCTCAAGTTTGCTTCTAAGGCGATTAATGTGGGAGTTAACGGTATGTTCATAACCATTGTGGTGATATCCCCAAACACCATCAAGTAATTGAGCACGTGAAAATACCTGATCAGGGTGTTTACAGAAAAAATCAATCAGTTCAAACTCTGTGGCAGTTAAGTTAATCGATTTACTTTTATAGGTTACTTGATGATATCTATGATCAACCTGTAATTGGCCAATAGATGTAGCTGTTTGCTCTAACGGATCGGACTTTTCCTGTACTTTTTCTTCATTGACTCGATTACTGCTCTTAGTTGAGTTTTTAGCGATAACCGCATGAACCCTGCGTAGCTGGCTTCTTACACGGGCTTGTAATTCTCTAATGCTGAAAGGCTTAGTCATATAGTCATCGGCACCTAACTCAAGCCCCAATATTCGGTCGATTTCAGATGTTTTTGACGTCAGCATAATAATTGATTGCAATGGTTTTTCTTGCCGAACTTGTCGACAAATATCTAAACCGCTAATACCAGGTAACATCACATCAAGTAAAATAAGTTGATAATCTTTTGTCAAAGCCTGCTGCAACGCCTCATCACCTTGAGTGCAAATATCACAGTGTAAATCTAGTTCAGATAAATGCACTTTAATAAGCTTAGCAATATCAATTTCGTCTTCAATAATTAGAATGTTATCTTTCATATTTTGGCCAATGAGTGGACTAAGCCACTCATTGGCCAAGCGCACTACTTAGTTCGAGTAATGGTTAACTTAACAGCAGGGTTATCAAAGCGATGAGCCTGCGTTAAGACTGAGCTTGATAGACCATCATCTTTGCTAACAACACCGGAATGGTAACCGACTAGGTCGATGTCATCTCGTGTTGAATCATAACCAACGCCACCATCTACTGGGCCCGGAATAGTACCTACAGCTTCATTATTTAGCTCGGTACCTGAATCATAGACATTTAACCGCCATGATTTTTCTTGATTAAGCACTAATGTTGATATATCTACTCCAGTAAGACCCGAGAAAGCGTCATTTGTATTCACTAACATGGTCGCAACGGTTAAATAAGTTGCCATAGGCTCTGTAGTATTGATATCTAAAGTGACGCTAGCGCCTGGTGGCACGGGACCTTCACTCGATATTGTTGCCATATTGCTTGTTAATGCTATGAAGTCGGCATTGTCGCCACCTTCGGCTAGCTTTTCTAAAGCGACAGAAGCAGATTGCCCCACCTGCCACATTTTAGTATCACCATGAAGCGCTACAGCAACAGGCGATAAAGGCTGTGCATAAGTTAGATTAGTCAAAGTTATCGAATAGCTATATTCCATAGCTGGCGTAACCGGAGCAACAACAACGACTTCTTCAGCAACCTTGTTATTATCATTACAAGCAGCGAGCCCTATGGTGAATACGCTAGCAATAAGCAGTTGCAGAGTAAGTTTGCTCGTACTCTTTTTGGGAGTGGTAAAAGTTAACATATAACCTCCTTATTGCACGGTAATTGTTAGTTTAGCAACAGGGTTTAACCAACGTTGCACGCTATTGTTAATATCACTTTTTCCTGCCGTCATATTATCGTCACCTAAGCTACCACGGTGAATGTGTACTTTATTATTGTTTTCCATATCAGTAACGCCTGTGCCATTCATGCCAATGCTAGCATCTAGTGGTGGAGGCACGGGCATGCCGGCTTCACCGGGAGCACCACTGCCACGAATTTCATCATTGGCTTCAGTACCGGCGTCATAGGCGTTAAGAAATACGGTATAAGTACCTGCTTCTTCGGGGATTTTCCAACTATCTAAGCCGACAAAACCATCATTGGAAGGTAAAACCATAGCAACAAGTGATAAATGGGTATTGGCGCTATCATTGGTTAAGCTAAAACTAGCTGACATTGCCGGAGCCAATAAACCCATGGCCGGATTTTCATTAAGGTTAGCGTCAGCATTGGTTAGCATATTTGCTAAGCCTGATATATCACCACCCTCTGCCATTGTTTGCAGTTCAGTACTGGCCATTTCGCTTGCTATAAATATGTGATTGTCACTAGTATGTGCTGCTGTAATAACAGGGGTGAAATGCAAACCTTGCGTTAAGTTTGTGACAGTAATTGATAATTCTTGTGCCATAGTCGTTGAACTTGCAAAAGCGAGTGCTAGCACAGTTAATGCCGACTTAATTGGTGATTGCTTGATTACTTTCATGATACTTTCCTTTGTAGGTAGATTGTGTTTTGTTTAACTAAAAGAGAGTATGTCGGTCAAATATTGCTGGAAGATCACGCTTTTATCACTTTTTGTTAGTAAATTAATCACAGAAGTATCACAGTGTTTTTTGGTGAATATTGGAAGAGGAATAAAATCGAGGGAGGAGCTAGGATGCACATGATTTTCAAGCATATATTAGTGGCTAATAATCTTGGCTTTTAACAAGTAAAACAGAAGTGGAGAAGGGTGTTTCCTTAAAAAAAGAAAGAAAGAAATAAATTAATTTTGAGGAGTGAACGGGTATATATTCGAGGGATGGTACTTATTGTGAACAAATGACTAGTAACATTTATGTAGTCATTTGCTCACAAGTAAAAGTTTACAGAGCTAACTTTATTAACTCAGGCTCAGCTTCACACACTAAACTGTATAATTGAACCTGGCTGATAGCACGGTCTAAGTTATGATTTTCTCGGCTTACTTGGAAATAGTTATCGCCATTTAAATGATCAGTTAAAAAACGCGTACCGATAATAAAGGGTAAGAGTTTAGCGCCAACAATTAAGCTATCTTTTTCAAGCGCTGTCATTTTATCACCAAATGCCTTTTGATAACTTTGAACAAGCGCTTCAAAAATATCAAGCTTAAGGTACATTTTATCTGTGCTGGTATCGTCTTCGGCAAGGTTACTGCAACAAGTTCTAACCATGTCACCAAAGTCATGCATGAGAAGTCCTGGCATACAGGTATCTAAGTCGATGACAGCACATGGCTTATCACCAGCGGTAAATAACAGGTTGTTTATCTTAGTATCGTTATGAGTAACATGTAGCGGTAATTTTTTACTAATATCGACAACATGTTCGATAAAGTGTTGTTGATCAAAGCAAAAATTTACTAACGCTTGGCAATCAGCTAAACGATCTTGTGCATTATTTGCTACCGCTTCTTTAAGCTGACTCATGCGAAAGCTAATGTCATGAAAATCTTCGATGATGACAGCGATGTCATTTGCAGGGAAGTTACTCAGCGCACAGCTGAAGTTTGCAAAGGCAGTGGCAACGAGTGCTGCTTGCTCCGGAGACTCGACTTCTTCAAGCGTATAAGAGTCGTGAATAAATTCCATTAAACGCCAATAATGCTCGCCAATTTTAATACAGGTTGCACCAGTGTTGGTCAAGATTTGCCCAGGCACTGATAGCGGGTAGTTACCGTTGTTTTTCTGTGTGAGTAAATGCAAATTTATTTTTTGTGCGTTACAGCATAACTCTTCGGTTTTTGGGAAAATTTCGTGATTAATTTCCTGTAAGACAAACTGAAAATCAGGGGTGGTCAATTTATAAGTATTATTAATATGACCATTACCTAAGATGGTAATTTCAACTTTTGAAAAGTCAAAGTCATAGTTATTAAGTACTGTATCTATGTCCGTGTGAAGTGATGCTGCTTTGTTTTCCATTGCGTTTAATACTTATATTGTAGTGTTTATCTTGTTAGCAATGTGATTATTCTAGTAAGTCTTTACCAGCCTTCTTATGCTAAAACGTTAATCTGTGACAAATTAACGCGTTACAAATTAGCGAGAGATAGTACTATTTTTTGGCAAAAAGTGCAGTAACTTTCTCATCAACTTGTTTACTATCTTGTGGGTAAGTTAAACCAAACCAACTATCAGCTGTACTTAGTACTTTTACTTTTCTCTGTTTTTGTTCTATTTGCTGCATCACTACGCTAGGTAAGTAACACTCTTGATTAACATCAAGTCGATGATTTTTTATTGATGTGAGTAGCTCGCTAATAGCTTGCTCTAGAGCCAAAAAAACATCCGGATTGAAAAACCAACAATTCATTGAGATTAAATACTCTGAGCTCAGCTCGATAGGGGAATTATTTGAACTCAAAACTCCGCTAACGCCTTGGTCATTAGCCTTTATTTGTTCACATTCTTCGATGGCCGTTAAATAATTTAGCTCATTTAATTTGCATAATCCTCGGTTAACGCCGCCAAAATCAGACAAGGTATTTTGTAATTGATAAGCCACCATTAAATAATCGTTAGGTGTATCAGTTGTCTGTTTTAATAATAAGACAAAGGCTTGTTTACCATAGAAGTCATCAGCATTTATCACCGCAAAACTATCGGTGATTAATTCTCGGCAACACCAAAGTGCGTGTGCCGTACCTAAAGGTTTTTTACGCTGTAGGGGTAAAGTACAGCCCGAGGGTAAGTCATCAAAGGTTTGAACAGCAAAGTCATATGCAATGCCTTCGGGTAATCGATTAATGACTTGCTGCCTTATTAGTTGCTCTAGTTCTGGACGAATGACAAAGATCACCCGATTAAAACCTGCATTGGCAGCGTTAATTAAGTTGTATTCCATCAGCGTCAGTTGCTGAGGACCAAATTCAGCTAACTGCTTATTACCGCCAAAACGAGAGCCTAAGCCAGCGGCTAAAATTACTAGAACAGTCATTTAACTAACTACTCCAAGCGGTTTAGCTTGCTGCCAAATTCCACGGGTAAAATCAGGTATATCTTTGGAATTACTTCTGTCACTTACAGACTGAGCACTTAGTGGCGTAATCACAGACCATGCTGCTGCATCATAGACATCTTGGTCTAATGGTTGACCATTTCGTAAACAATAGACCATACGCCAAAGCATTAAGAAATCCATACCGCCATGACCGCCATTTCTTTCCGCCTCTGAGCCCATTTGTAACCACAATGGATGATCATAATTGTCTTGCCACTTGGCCATATCATGATCCCAGCGATGAAAGCTCGCATGACTTGGTTTACGACCTTGTTGACCATTTTTTTGCCACTGTTTAACTGCTAACTCATACTGTTGTTGATACTGAGCCTTGATATCCTTTGGGGCGTTTTCTATGGCAATTCTATTGGGAAAACCGGCAAAAGTGCCATTAGTACCTTGAATATAATTATGACGAGAATAAGGTCTTGGGCTCGTTGTATCGTGCTGAACCATAATGGTTCGGCCTTTTATTGTTTTAATAATACTGGTGTTCATATCACCAGCAATATAGTTGAGTTGATTACGTTGGTGATCGGCGCCAAATTCTCTTGCGGCGTAGGCTTGTCGGCCAATGGCTGGTGAGCTAGTTGACGTTAGATAATCAAAGCGATCACCTCGGTTAATATTCATATATTGAGCAACAGGACCTAGGCCATGAGTAGGGTACAAGTTACCATTAGTTTTAGCGTGCCAAGCCGTTCGCCAAGAACCTGTTTTTTCGGTAATTTCTTTCATTTGCCAGCGTAATTCATGGATGTATGCCGCTTCACCGTGTAATAAGTCGCCAAATAAACCCTGACGTACCATATTCAACACCATAAGTTCATCACGACCATAACAAACATTTTCCATCATCATACAGTTTTTTTGTGTACGTTCAGCGGTATCAACTAGTTGCCAACATTCTTCGACTGTTGTTGCCGCAGGTACTTCAACAAAGGCATGTTTACCACTTTCCATGGTATCGATACACATGGGGGTATGCCAGCGCCACGGCGTAGAAATAATTACAATATCAATATCATTGCGTTCAAGCATTTTTTTATACGCTAATTCTGAGCCAGTATAACTGTCAGGCTTAATAAAACCTTTCTCAACAACTGTGGCAATCGACTCATTTAAAATTCGTTCATTGGTATCACAAATGGCTTTAATTTCAACACCATCTATGTGGCAATAATGTTTAACATGACCAGAGCCGCGCTCACCGACACCAATAAAACCTATTCTTACCACATCCATTTTTGGCACCACTAAACCCATAACAGACTTACCTTGGGAGGTAGGATAGCTCTTAGTTGCTGGGTTTGAGGATGCACAACCAGAGGTTACACCTGTAGCTACACCTGCGGCGGTTATTGCAGCAACAGATTTTAAAAATTGGCGGCGATCTTGGCTCATAGAGTTATCCCTGGCACTGTATAAAAAAGTAATTATTAACACTTAAGAAAAGAGTAAGCGATTAAGTAGAGGAGATTTTATATTATTTATTTGCCGATGTAGCAAGGGGTTACTAAAAATAACAATTGAGAGAGAGGTGGAACTGGCTAGATTTATTGACAAATTATGTTGAGGTCGCCAGTCACTTACTGATAATACCTCTTATAAGGGAAACTTAAGGGTGAAGTTAGCACCACACAGTTCGGTATTGTTAGCCACTCGGATACTGCCTTGGTGCCAGTCCATCACTTTGCTGCAAATTGCTAAGCCCAAACCAAAGTGGCCTTGCTCACGGCTCCTATCAGCATCGAGTTTTACAAAGGGGTTAAAAATAACATCTAGCTTATCTTCACTAATACCTTTGCCGTCGTCTGCTACCGTAATGTAAAAGGCATTATTGTTATGTTTAAGTTGTACACAAACGCTTTTTTCGGCATAACCAATGGCATTACTGATTAAATTAACGAGGGCACGATAGCACCAATGATAATCTAGCAGTTGATTAAATGCTTCATCTGAAGCTGACATAGTAACCTTGATATCTTTTTGTTTAGCCAATACTTGGCAATCATTGATGGCAGAGGTAATTAATGCCTGCAGATGTGTTTGCTGTTTATTTAAATTTAAGGCTTGTCGCTCCATCGAGGCATAATCAAGAAAGAGTGAAGTCATTTCTTCCATACGCGTTAATTCGTTATCCATACGAGTTAAATAAATATTCTTTTTATCAATTGATTTACTATCTAATGCGGTTTCAATACCAAAACGTAAACACGACATTGGTGTGCGAATATCATGGGATAAACTACGAGCAAGAATTTTATTATCGGCAACTAACTTTTCTATTTTACTGGCCATAGTATTAAAGCTTTGCTCCAATACTTTAATATAGGAAAATCGGCTTTTAGCTATCCGTATATCAAGTTGCCCAGAGCCAATTTTTGCGGCGGCATTGTTGAGTAGATATAAACGTCTTGTTAAAGGGATTAGCCATAAAATTAAAATGAAACAAATGCTTATGTAAAGTATTAACGTTAAAATAAAATTGATATTGTCATCGTCTGCTATTTCAACAGGCAGCTCAAGGCGTAAAAGAAACTCAGGGTGATTGGGAATGCTTTTTAATAAATATTGGTTAGCAGTGGAAGCTAACAATAAACCGCCTTGCTGATTTACCTGTGTTACGAGTGAGCTAGGTAAAGCAATTTTTTTACTTAAGGCTAAACTCGATTTTAATTGATAATGTTGCTGAAATAGCGCAACTTTTTCATTTAACTCAGCACTACTAAGTGTACTTAACTCGCTAGTAAGACCATCAACTAGATGTCTATAAACGGTTGTCGCGGGTGTCTCTGTTATTTTATCTTCTGTAGAATAGTCATCTAGTTCATCTAAACCCCAGCCAATAAAAAACAGCGAGCCTAACACGGTAAAAATTATACTTATATAGAGGCCGCGCATGTTTACCCTTCAAGGTCTGGTGTAGGAATTTCTTGCCAAGCATCACCAACAAATAAATAACCTTTACCCCAAATAGTTTTGAATTTTTTCGGCTTTTGAGGATCATCATTAAACAGTTTTCGTAAGCTCGATAACA
>Ga0209291_1000459_pt1 | contig 39260 bp, 33 predicted proteins | sample GOMGulsemesocosm_FD_184633 | JGI IMG/M metagenome (GOLD analysis project Ga0209291, IMG submission 184633) | Methane-oxidizing microbial communities from mesocosms in the Gulf of Mexico - GOM9B Gulf of Mexico (SPAdes) (version 2) | ecosystem: Environmental > Aquatic > Marine > Cold seeps...
AATTAAAGTTTATAGTAAAAAAATGACAAATAACTCAACATATCAGTTAGTTGTGCTTAAAGTGGCTAACTAGTTTTTGTCCACGTAGCGAGAGCGACTCAATGGTTCAATATGCGTGCTGCTAGGTTGTTCTAAATAACTCTATTTAGTGCTGGGCAGATTGATCCAGTGAGACGTACGCAGTAGGTATCTGTTTCAGGATGGTAACTAACTAATGTCTTCAAGATTACAGGAATATAAATTTCTTGATTATTCAAAAATCAACCTTGGTTAAAAGGAAGAAAATGAAATATCGTGAACATAAATTATCGCAGTATGGGTTGAGTAAAGTATTACGCAATACCATGAATTTATTTATATCAGTTTTTGTGTTTATGGCGATGGCTTCGCAAGTCTATGCAGAACTTCCTGATTTTAGATCATTAGTAAAAGAATCTGCGCCAGCAGTGGTGAATATAGCGACCATTAAAAGTGCCAAATCTAGATTGCAAGCTTTTGGGTTTAAAGGTCCTAAAGGTGAAGATGTTCCCGATATTTTTAAGCCTTTTTTGCCTTCTCCAGAAAAGGAGGGTGCACCAGCTCAGAAAGTGAAGCCTGAATCGTTAGGCTCGGGGTTTATTATTAGTGAGGACGGTTATATTTTAACCAATCACCATGTGGTGAAAGGTGCGCAAAAAATTATTGTCAGGCTTAATGATCGCAGAGAGATGGAAGCGTCACTTGTCGGTTCAGATAAGCGCTCTGATATCGCGTTGCTTAAAATTGAAGCGACAGGGCTGCCTATAGTAAAAATTGGACAATCGTCGAAGCTAGAGGCGGGGGAGTGGGTACTTGCAATTGGTTCGCCTTTTGGATTTGATCACTCAGTAACGGCGGGAATTGTCAGTGCGACAGGGCGAGCGCTGAGAAGTGAAACATATGTGCCTTTTATACAGACAGATGTTGCGATTAACCCAGGTAACTCCGGTGGCCCACTGTTTAATCTAGAAGGTGAAGTGGTTGGTATAAACTCACAAATTTATACACGAAGTGGTGGGTTCATGGGGTTGTCTTTTGCGATACCTGTTGATATCGCAATGAATGTGGTTGATCAGTTAAGAGAAAACGGTTTCGTGAGCCGTGGATGGTTAGGTGTTATTATTCAAGAGGTGAGTAAAGATTTAGCAGAATCTTTTGGTTTGCAAAAAGCCGAAGGCGCATTAGTTGCCAAAGTGCTGCCTAACTCCCCCGCTGAGAAAGGCGGCATAGAAGTGGGTGATATTATCTTGAAGTTTGAAGGTGATGCGATAAACTTGTCCGCTGATTTGCCGCATAAAGTGGGGGTTATCCCACCTGGTGATGAAGCAGTGCTTGAAATTGTGAGATCAGGTGAGGTTATGGAGCTATCGCTGGTGATCGGGACATTGCCCAGTGAGAAAAAGCTAATGGCTAAATCTTCTCCTACATCCCAAGGCGCGTTACAGGAAAACCCTTTAAATGTCGTGTTGGCTGAGCTGTCATCCGCCCAAAAAGAGCAGCTTGGGTTGTCACAAGGAGTTGTGATCAAAAGATTACAAGAGGGGTTGGGTGCGCGTTCAGGGTTGTTGCCTGCTGATGTTATTACCATGTTAAACGGTATTAAAGTGCAGTCTGTCTCACATTTATTAGAGCTCATCAAGCAGGCACCCAAGACAAAGGCGATCCCGATGCGTATTGTCAGAAGAGGTTCGCCATTGTTTATTCCTATCAAGCTAGGTGATAGCTAAGTTTGGTGCCCGCTAACTCCAGCAATTGCTGGAGTTTTTGTTTGTAATCAGCGTGTGATTACGATGCTCTCACTTAACCCGAATATTGCACCTAAGGTTTCGTGCCTTAGCTTGCTCCTTGATTTTACAGGCTTTTCTTTCTCAATCGACCGAACAAACCAGTACGAGGCTCAATCTAAAAAATCCTGTAAAAACAACTAGCTGCGCTATTATCACGGCATTGCATGCAATATCAGGGTTAAAAGGGTTAAAGCGCTATCGTGTCGGGTACTTATAGGCTAAAATAGCGCGCTTTTGATATTAACCATTGTTTAGTTCGAGATTCTATTTGTGAGCAACCTAGACCATATCCGTAATTTTTCCATCATCGCCCATATCGACCATGGCAAATCCACTTTGTCTGATCGCTTTATCCAACATTGTGGTGGGTTGTCTGATCGCGAAATGGCTTCTCAAGTTCTCGACTCAATGGATATTGAGCGCGAGCGCGGCATTACCATTAAGTCGCAGAGTGTTACCCTCAATTATAAATCAGCAGACGGTAAGACTTATCAGCTCAACTTCATCGATACTCCGGGTCACGTAGATTTTTCCTATGAAGTCTCTCGCTCACTAGCAGCCTGTGAAGGTGCATTGTTAGTGGTTGATGCGGCCCAAGGAGTTGAAGCGCAATCTGTTGCCAACTGTTATACGGCGATAGAGCAAGGTTTAGAAGTTCTTCCTGTCTTGAATAAAATGGACTTGCCACAAGCGGATCCAGAAAAAGTACAAGAAGAAATTGAAGAAGTTATCGGCATTGATGCAACAGATGTCACATTGTGTTCTGCCAAGAGTGGTTTAGGTATTGAAGATGTACTTGAAGCGTTGGTTCGGACCATCCCACCACCAGAGGGGGATATAGGTGGTGCTCTGCAGGCGCTAATTATTGATTCTTGGTTTGACCCATATTTAGGTGTGGTCTCATTAGTGCGTGTTAAAAATGGTACTATTCGCAAAAAAGATAAAATTTATGTTAAAACCACAGGTCAAAACTACTTAGTTGATTCTGTGGGTGTATTTACCCCTAAGAGAACCACCACGGATTGTTTACAAGCCGGTGAAGTGGGGTATATTGTTGCCGGGATTAAAGATATTCACGGTGCTCCTGTTGGAGATACCATTACTCATCTTAAAACCAAAGAGGCAGATGCTCTAGATGGTTTTAAAAAGGTACAGCCGCAGGTATATGCTGGTCTTTTCCCGACAAGTTCAGATGACTATGAAGATTTTCGTGAAGCGCTTGATAAGCTGCGTTTAAATGACGCTTCGCTCTTTTTTGAACCTGAAAATTCAGATGCACTAGGTTTTGGTTTTCGCTGTGGCTTTTTAGGTATGCTGCACATGGAAATCATCCAAGAGCGCTTAGAACGCGAATATGACTTAGACCTCATTACTACTGCACCGACCGTGATTTATGAAATAGAATTACATAAAGGCGATGTCGTACAAATAGATAGTCCTTCAAAACTTCCTGACCCAGCACGTATTAAAGAAATGCGAGAGCCTATTGTTAAGGCGAACATTCTTGTACCGCAAGAATACTTAGGGCAAGTCATTGGTTTGTGTGTGGAAAAACGTGGCATTCAAAAACATATGTTATATGTGGGTACACAAGTACAGGTCTGTTATGAGTTGCCGATGGCTGAGGTGGTGTTAGATTTCTTTGACCGCTTAAAGTCAGTGAGTCGTGGTTACGCATCCCTAGAATATAACTTTATACGTTTTGATACAGCACAGCTAGTGCGTATGGATATTCTAATCAACTCAGAAAAGGTTGATGCATTGTCGGTTATTTTACATAAAGATAACTCACAGTATCGTGGTCGTCTGCTGTGTGACAAAATGAAAGAATTAATCCCAAGGCAGATGTTTGATGTCGCTATCCAAGCAGCGCTTGGTGGTAAAATTATCGCTAGAACAACAGTTAAAGCACTGCGTAAGAACGTTATTGCTAAGTGTTATGGTGGCGATGTATCGCGTAAGAAGAAGTTACTACAAAAGCAAAAAGCCGGTAAGAAACGCATGAAGCAAGTCGGTAATGTTGAAATTCCTCAGGAAGCATTCTTGGCTGTATTGAAAATTGATAGCTAAAAATGTTGAAAGTAAATCAGTTTACCAATTAATAGTAAAAATATTAATGAAAAATAGGAAGTTAAATGAACTTTGATTTTGCCCTAGTGTTAGTTGTACTCACTTTTGTCGCTGGCCTTGGCTGGTTTATTGATAAGGTTTGGTTTGCGCAAGATAGGCAAGATAGAGTCGAGAAAGCGGTTTCTGCAGCGGGGCAAGCGCTCACAGAAGAACAGCTGTCGGCAATAGAGAATTTGCCTGCATGGGCTGATCTTTCGCGCTCAATGTTTCCGGTGCTTGCTTTTGTATTGGTATTGAGGTCATTTATTGTTGAGCCCTTTCAGATACCGTCGGGCTCGATGATCCCAACGCTGAAAGTCGGTGACTTTATATTGGTAAATAAGTTCAGCTATGGGCTGCGTCTTCCCGTGCTCAATGCAAAGGTGGTACCTATTGGCGACCCCGCGCCTGGCGATGTGGTTGTTTTTAAATTTCCCAAAGATCCCTCTATCAATTATATTAAACGTTTAGTGGGGATGCCGGGAGATGTTATTGCCTATCGAGATAAGACAGTTTATGTGAACGGTGTCGCGCAAGTACAAAACTTTGTTGCCAACCTACCACCGGATAATTTGATTGACGAAACCCTTGCGGGTGTTCAGCATCAGATTCACGTGACACCATCGCGTCCGGGTATTCAAGGCGAGTGGACAGTTCCTGCTGGGCAGTACTTTGTGATGGGGGATAACCGTGATAATAGTAATGATAGTCGTTATTGGGGTTTTGTGCCGGATTCATTGATGGTGGGTAAGGCGTTTGCAGTCTGGCTGTACTGGAAAGATTTTTTAAGTGTGCCCGATGTAACAACTGCTAGACTTATTAAGTAACAAGCATTGCCAAGTCTATCGATATAGACGGCAATGGTTAACAAAAAATTAGAAAGACGAATTGACTTTGATTATTAAATCTCCAGAAGTATTAATGCGCCGCATTAACTATCAGTTCAAAGATGCAAGTCTTTGTGAATTAGCACTTACCCATAGAAGTTGCGGTAAGAAAAACAACGAACGCTTAGAGTTTTTGGGTGATTCGATTGTTAATTTTGTGATCGCAGAAGACTTATTTAAACGTTTTCCGCAGGCAAAAGAAGGCCAGCTATCGCGTCTTCGCGCGCAGATGGTGAAAGGCAAAACCCTTGCTGAAATTGCTCGTGATATGGATATGGGTGATTATCTGAAACTGGGCTCTGGTGAGTTGAAAAGTGGTGGTTTTCGCCGCGATTCTATTTTAGCAGACTCGGTTGAATCATTGATCGGTGCTATTTACCTCGACTCTGATATGGATACGGTTCGCACACATATATTGAACTGGTTCAAAACCCGATTAGCCTCATTAAGTCTCACTCAGACCATGAAAGATGCTAAAACAAGGTTGCAAGAATATTTACAAAGCCGCCGTTTGGCGCTGCCTGAGTACTTTCTTGAAAATGTAGAAGGGGAGGCACACGATCAAACATTCTATATTAGATGCACTATTAGCGAATTGTCTGAACCGACTAATGGTGTTGCCAGTAGTAGACGACAGGCAGAGCAAGAATCGGCGAATGCTGCATTGGAGCAATTACAGCAATTAGGCGCTAAATTATGAGCGACAATTTATTAGATGACTTTTTTTCGGCCAAGGGTAAGCTTGACCAAAAGTGTGGCTTTGTTGCGATAGTCGGTAGGCCTAATATGGGCAAGTCGACTTTGATGAATAATATTCTGGGTCAGAAGTTAAGTATAACTTCAAAAAAACCACAGACAACTCGGCACCAAATTTTTGGTATTAAAACCGAGCAAGATCGACAAGTGGTCTATGTCGATACGCCAGGGCTGCATAAAGAAAAAGATATTGCCTTGAACCGTTACATGAACAAAGCGGCTAGCGAAGCGTTGCGCGGTGTTGATTTAGTGGTCTTTATGATTGATCGCACGGCCTGGACTGAAGAAGACCAAATAGTCCTAGAAAAGGTCAAACACTCGGATGCGCCCGTTTTGTTGGTTATCAATAAAGTGGATCAGCTAGGGGATAAAAGCGATCTCTTACCGCAAATTGAAAAAGTTTCAGCGATGATGAGTTTTGCTGAGATAATGCCTATTTCTGCAAAGACCGGAACCAACGTCGATAAGCTTGAGACGTTAATAAACTCTTATATGCCAGAGGGCGAACATCACTTCCCTGAAGATCAAATTACTGATAAAAGTGGTCGCTTTATGGTGGCTGAAATTGTCCGTGAAAAAGTTATGCGTAACGTGGGTGATGAAGTTCCTTACGGTGCAACCGTTGAAATAGAAGAGTTTTATCGCGATGATCAATTACTCACGATTAGTGCGTTAATTCTCGTTGAGCGTGAAGGTCAAAAGCGTATTTTGATCGGTGATAAAGGTGATCGCATGAAGACTATCGGTCGTGATGCGCGTATAGATATTGAAGCCTTGTACGACACTAAAGTCATGCTTAAACTCTGGATTAAGGTGCGCCGAGGTTGGGCTGACGATGAGCGCGCGTTGCGCAGTTTAGGCTACGATTTAAATCAGTAGCGCATTTGTGTCTGGCCGAATCGAGATGATTTAGTTAAAGCTAGCATCTTTTAACCGGGCGCTAATGTAAGCTGCGAGAGTATGCTGGAGTTTGCTTGAATTATCGAATTGAACGACAAGCAGCTTATGTTTTGCATTCTAGGCCCTACAGGGACACAAGTGCATTAGTTGACTTGTTTTCTTTGGAATATGGCAAAGTCAGTGTCGTTTGTCGTGGTGTGCGCAGGCCTAATTCTAAAGTCAGGTCTGTATTGCAGCCGTTTGTGCCACTACATGTTAATTGGCAAGGACGTAATGATCTTAAGACATTAACGACAGTAGAGAGTACTGGCCATAACGGAATTCTTGCAGGTCAGGCGCTTATCTGCGCGCTTTATGCTAATGAGTTGCTACAAAAACTGTTAGAGGTTTTTGATCCCCATCCTAAATTATATGTCTACTATCAATATTTACTGACAGCGCTGGCTGAAGGGGATATTGAAATTCCCTTGCGGATATTTGAATATCAGCTGCTTAAAGAGCTCGGCGTATTGGTCGGCCTTGATAACCTTGATGTAACTAGTTACTACTATTTCAATCCAGGCGAACTTGTTTTTGAGAAAGTTGCCTCAATCAATGTAGGGCGTGAAAAAAATTACTTTTACGGCGAACATTTAAGCGCTATCTATCAAGGCGACTACACTAATATACAAACACGACGTTGTGCTAAGCGTTTTACACGCATGCAGATTGAAGTGTTACTCGATGGTAGACCTTTAAATAGCAGAAGCTTATTAAGTAGCAAAAAGAACAGTGTTTCCAGTGCGGTGGTTGTAGATAAATGATTAAAGGTATTGGTACTGACATCTTACAAATAGACCGTATTGAGAAGTCGTTAATACGTACACCAAAACTTGCGCAGCGTATCCTTACTGATAGGGAATTGGCTGAATTTGAACGCAGTGCTACGCCGGCACGTTTTCTTGCAAAACGTTTTGCGGCTAAGGAAGCGGTTGTTAAGGCATTGGGAACTGGAATTGGTAACGGTGTAGGCTGGAAGCACGTTGAAATCAGTAAAGATGATTTAGGCAAACCGTTAGTTAAGCTTAGCGGTGGTGCTCTAGATCGGGCGAATACTATGTCTATTGGGAGCGCATTTATCTCCTACAGTGATGAAAAAGATTATGTGGTTGCTATGGTTGTTTTAGAGGGCGTTTAATCGAGATAAATTAGGCGGTGCCTGAATTATCAAGGGTATAATTCATGTTAATAATGTGAATTATAAACGCTACTAATAACCAAGCGAAACTTATACAGAGAATAAAAGGCTTACCTATGGCAGAGCAATTTCCAACTATCGCAGATTACATTGGCAATACTCCATTAGTCCGTTTACAGCGCATGGAGGTTGCTAATAACAATGTAATTTTATGCAAGCTTGAAGGCAACAACCCTGCGGGCTCAGTGAAAGATCGCCCAGCTATGTCGATGATTAACCGTGCACAAGAGCGCGGTGATATAAAACCTGGTGATACACTGGTCGAAGCGACTTCGGGTAATACAGGTATTGCCTTGGCAATGGCCGCGGCTATTAAAGGTTATAAGATCATTCTTATTATGCCGGACAATATGAGTACAGAGCGTAAATCATCAATGACCGCTTACGGCGCGACTTTAATTGAAGTCAGTGCAGAACAAGGCATGGAATACGCCCGTGATTTGGCGCAAAAAATGCATGATGAAAAGAAAGCGGTAGTACTCGATCAATTTGCCAATGCAGATAACCCCATTGCGCATTATGAGTCAACGGGGCCTGAGATTTGGCAGCAAAGCAAAGGATTAGTTACTCACTTTGTCAGCTCAATGGGCACCACAGGGACTATAATGGGCACCTCTACTTACCTGAAAGAGAAAAATAGTGCCATTGAAATTATTGGTTTGCAACCCGCGGATGGCGCTTCTATTCCCGGTATTCGTCGCTGGCCTGAGGCGTATTTGCCGAAGATTTTTGATGCAACCAAAGTAGACACTGTTTTAGATGTCAGCCAAGAAGATGCAGAGCAAACCATGAAGGCGTTGGCGATGGAAGAGGGAATCTTTTGTGGGGTTTCATCAGGAGGGGCTGTTGCCGGTGCTTTGAAGCTATCACAGAGAGTGTCAGATGCTGTTATCGTCTGCATAATATGTGATAGAGGAGATCGGTATTTGTCGACAGGAGTCTTTAGTTAGGACTTTTAATACAGATGAATTAGGCAGCGTCTAAATCATCGATGGTTTTATTTGATAATGGATATTACGAGATAGGCACTGTTTGATTTAAACAGGTTTAATTAAAAAGATATTAAATTTAATGAGATGTTTTGTGTGTCTCAATAATGCTTATTTGCTTTAAAGCAAGGAGCTGCGGTTAGTTATGGTAAAAGTAAGAGACGATCATCCAGTACGTGATGATGGTTCAGTGGATATTACGCTTTGGATTGCAATGATCGAAGAGTATGTCGTACTGGAAAATCCTGATGTATTGCACCGAGCTTGTGTGCTTGCCAGGGATGTATATGAAGAGCAAAAAGCGACGACTGAAGACTGGGATGAATACGGAAGCGGTAGCTTCTTAATTGGTCTTGAGATGGCGCAAATACTCTCGGAATTGCAGCAGAGTGAAAACTCGATTATCGCCGCTGTTTTGTACCGATCTGTGCGCGAGAGAAAGCTTACAATTAACGTGGTTAAGAAGCAATTTGGTGCGAAGATAGCGACTTGTATTGAAGGAGTGTTGCAGATGGCGGCGCTCGGTAGCAGAGTGAATCCTCGTACCGGTGATACGGTGCTAGGTTCTGAAGCCCCACAAGTCGATACTGTGCGCAAAATGTTAGTAGCGATGATCGATGATGTGAGTGTCGCGCTGATTAAAATTGCCGAGCGCACCTGTGCGATTCGAAACGTAAAAAATGCAGACCGCATGAAGCGCTACTTAGTTGCCCGCGAAGTATTTGATATTTATGCGCCGTTAGCGCATCGCCTAGGCATAGGTCATATCAAATGGGAACTTGAAGATTTATCATTTCGCTACTTAAAGCCAAATGACTATAAAGCCATTGCAAAAATGCTTGATGGTAAGCGTATAGAGCGTCAGGAATTTATTGATACTGCTGTTGATACTGTTTACGAGAAGTTGCGTGAGCAAGACATTGAGCCCGATGTACAAGGGCGAGCTAAACATATCTATAGTATTTGGCGAAAAATGCAGCGCAAAAACATCGAGTTCTCGCAAGTTTATGACATGCGTGCGGTTAGAGTGTTAGTGCCCAATGTCCGTGATTGTTACGCCGCTCTCGGTATAGTGCATGGTATTTGGCGCAACATCCCACATGAATTTGATGACTATATTGCATCGCCAAAGCCAAACGGTTATAAATCCTTACACACGGCTGTTTTTGGTCCTGAGGGCAAAGTACTAGAAATTCAAATCCGTACACCTCAAATGCATGAAGAAGCTGAGCTAGGTGTGTGTGCGCACCATGTCTATAAAGGAACAGATACGAATGCTGACAATGACTCTTATGAAGATAAGATCACATGGCTCAGACAAGTTCTTGAGTGGCATGAAGATCTAGGTGAGGCTGAAGGTATTGGTGATATTCTACGAGCGGATGTCGTCCAAGATAGACTGTATTTATTTACTCCCGACGGCCATGTTATCGATATGCAAAGTGGTTCTACCGCTATTGATTTTGCCTACCGTGTGCATACTGAAATAGGTCATCGTTGCTGTGGTGCAAAAGTCAACGGTCGCATTATTCCATTGAATAAGCCGTTAGAGACCGGCGATCAAGTTGAAATTCTGACAGGGTCAGAGCAACGTCCTCGTCGAGATTGGCTCAATAGTAACTTAGGTTTTGTGACAACCTCTAAGGCGCGTGCCAAAGTAGCGCATTGGTTTAAGTTACAAGATAAAGATAAAAACACCGTCGCCGGTAAGCAAATTGTTGAGCGTGAATTTACCCGAATGGCAATCAATGCCAGCGATATAGACATTAAAGAAGTCGCACTGAAAGTCAATTACCAGCAAGCGAATGATATGTATGCAGCATTGGGTGCGGGTGATGTTAGGTTGTCGCAAATACTCAATGCAGCGCAGTCACAGCTAGGTGATAAAGCCGCTGAAGATCAGCTACCACTTGCCCTAACGAGCGGTGTTAAGCTACTTGATAAATCATCTGATGATGTAGGGATTAGTATCTTAGGTGTGGGCAATCTATTGACGAACATTGCCTCTTGTTGTCAACCAGTACCGGGCGAGCTTATTAGTGGGTATATAACCCAAGGTAGAGGTGTTTCGATACACCGTGATGATTGTTCCAATCTTTTGGCTTTGCGTACTAATGACTCGGTACGTGTAGTGCCTGTTGAGTGGGGTGATAAAGGTGAACGCACTTTCCCTGTGGATATAGCGATTGTTGCCTATGACCGATCTGGATTATTGCGCGATTTAATGAACGTGCTTGCCAATGAACAGTGCAATGTTATTTCAGCAAACACTCAGACTGATAGGCAAAACAGTACAGCAGAGTTTTTCTTTACCATTGAGGTCTCAAGACTTGAGAACTTAGGACGGATTATGGATAAAACCAATCAAGTGTCTAATGTTATTAATGTTAAACGTAACCGCAACGTTAAAGGAAACAGCTAGTGGTGAGTGAGAATAAATACGCGTTGCAGGATCTTATTTATTTGATGCAAAGGCTGAGGGAACCTGAATTTGGTTGCCCTTGGGATATCAAACAGAATTTTGCTAGCTTAGTGCCTTTCACTATAGAAGAGTGTTATGAGGTTGTTGATGCAATTGAGCGCAGCGATTGGCCGCATTTGAGTGAAGAGCTTGGCGACTTATTATTTCAAATAATTTTTTACTCGCAACTTGCCCAAGAGCAGCAGCTTTTTGATCTCTCTGACGTAATAGACACTTTAGTCACTAAACTGATACGTAGACATCCTCACGTCTTTGAAAATGGAGATTTGTACCAGAAAGTAAAAGTGCAGCTCACTGATGAGCAAATTTCAAAGAGTTGGAATGAGATAAAACAGCAAGAGCGAGCCGCTAAAAGCGAGAGCGAGCAGAGCAGACATAGAATACTTGATGATATTCCGCACGCTTTGCCTGCGCTCTTAAGGGCCGAAAAGCTGCAGACAAGAGCTGCGAGTGTTGGTTTTGATTGGGATGATTTAGGGCCGGTTATCGCTAAAATTGAAGAAGAGGTCGCTGAATTAAAAGAAGCAGTGGCCAGCGGTGATATGGCGAAAATCAAAGATGAAATGGGTGATGTGTTATTTGCCCAAGTTAATTTAGCACGCCATTTAAAGGTCAACCCTGAAGAGGCATTACGCGGCACCAATCAAAAGTTTTATCGACGTTTTGGCTATGTGCAAACACAGGTAGAGAAATCCAATAAAGGTTGGCAACAGTTTGAATTATCTCAATTAGATTTGTTTTGGGATGAGGCGAAAGCTAAAGGCCTGTAGTTGATATTCTTTGACAAGCAACTAGCTTCTATAGTTCTTTCATTGTCTTGAATATAACAGCCCTAGATGAATTTTTTATAGAGTAAGTAATGACCGATATCTATTACGATTCATATTAGGTCATTGGAACAGCCAACTGAGGAACTCATTTCTGGATGAGCACTGGTTAAAATTAAAGATTTATCACTAATAACTATTGAGTCCATAAAGATTTTAGATTAATCTCGGCTGCCTTGTAGTATTTAATAAAACTGTAACTTGTTTGAATGTATTGTTACATGAACAATTTTATTAAGTATTTAAGGTTTAAATTTTGCTACTTATGTCCTATATCGCACAGCATTAAATACCGTATCCTGTGGTGTGAAATATAGGCCTATCCTCAATGATAAGGTAGCACTAAAACAATTTTTTAAGTTAATGATGGAGTCAACCCTCAATGCGTATAATCCTTCTAGGCGCCCCGGGCGCAGGTAAAGGGACACAAGCTCAGTTTATTACAGAGAAGTTCTCAATTCCGCAGATTTCAACTGGTGATATGTTACGTGCTGCCGTTAAAGCACAAACTCCACTAGGTATTGAAGCTAAGAAAGTAATGGATGCAGGCCAACTGATCTCTGATGACATTATTATAGGTTTGGTGCAGGAACGTATTAAACAAGCTGATTGCGAGCACGGTTTTTTGTTAGACGGGTTTCCGCGCACCATTCCTCAAGCGGATGCATTAAAAGAAGCTGGCGTAGAAATTGACGCTGTTGTTGAAATTGATGTGGCTGATGAAGAGATCATCAAGCGTATGAGCGGTCGTAGAGCGCACTTAGCCTCTGGTCGTACTTACCATGTTATCTATAACCCACCAAAAGTTGAAGGTATCGATGATATCTCTGGTGAAGAGCTCGTGCAGCGTGATGATGACCTTCCTGAAACAGTGGCTAAACGCTTAAGCGTTTATCATGATCAAACAGCACCACTAATCAACTATTACAAAGGCTGGAAAGAAGCTGATGAAGCAAATGCTCCTGCTTATATCTATGTGGCAGGTGTTGGTTCAGTGAGTGATATTAAGGAAAAAGTATTTAATGGCTTAGCAACTAAATAAGCTTTATAATGCGTTGAGAAGCCGCCTAGTGCGGCTTTTTTTATGGGTATTGAAAAGTGCTAGAAAACTTACAATTAACTGATCGTGACAGGTCGGGATAATGGCAGATAGTGGACAGTAGTAATGTCTAATAATGACAAAACAGCGATCGTATTAGTAAATATAGGTACCCCGAAGCAGCCAAACGCAAAATCAGTGGCTGATTTTTTAGGGGAGTTTCTCGCTGATCCGCGGGTAATAGAAGGGCGTGGTCCAAGACGCTGGTTGTGGCTGGCTGTTCTCAAGCTCATTATATTGCGTACACGACCTAAAAAAGTAGCTAAGCTCTATCAAGAGATTTGGCAAGAAGAATCGCCGATGCGCACTATTTTACATGCGCAAGTAGCTGCCTTGCAGCAGCGCTTAAATAATGAGTATGAAGAGGCTCCGAAGGTTTTTGGTGCAATGACCTACGGTGATCAAAATATTAATGATTTATTGGTTCAGTTAAAGCGCGAAAGTTATCAGAAAGTATTTGTGATTCCTATGTTCCCGCAATACTCGGCAACGTCTACGGGAGCAGTTTATGATTGCATCGCAAACTTTCAGCGCGCATCGCGTGAAGTATTAGATATTCGTATCGTTAAATCTTATTATAGGGAAGAAAACTTTATTAGCGCTTTGACTCACTCTATTGAGAATCACTGGCGCAATCATGATGTCGCTCAGAAAACAGTTTTTTCCTATCATGGCATTCCACAGCAGTATGCTGATGATGGGGACCCATACCCGCAACATTGTATTGAGACGACTGAGCGTGTTAAGGCGCAGCTTCGCGCAGGAGAGTTTGCCGCACAGGCTGATAGCATTATCAGTACTTTTCAATCTAGATTTGGCCCAACGCAGTGGGTACAACCTTATACCGATAAAACCCTTGGTGAATTGGCCGCTAAAAATACTTCCTCTGTCGACGTGATTTGTCCTGCGTTTTCCGCAGATTGCCTGGAGACGTTAGAGGAAATAGCCAAAACCAATAAAGCATTATTTATCGACGCAGGCGGGCAGCAGTACCGTTATATAGAGGCATTGAATGATCAGCCGCTATTTATAGAATGCCTTGCTAAGTTAGTGCAACAACAAGCCACAGATTGGCTGGGAGATAAAATTGAACCCTGATATTATTTTTGGTTTTCACGCAGTGAAAACGACGCTAAAACATGATGTAGCGCGTGTAAAAAAGTTACTGGTTATCGCTGAGCGTAAAGATGAGCGTATTTCTCAGGTGATAGAGACCGCTAAGACTTTAAATGTCCCTATTGAGCGCTGTAATCGTAAGCAACTAGATGAGCAAACTTCGAAGGCTGCTCACCAAGGTGTTGCGCTGGTATGTGAGCCCATAGCTGCCAAAAATGAAAAATTTTTAGAGGGCTTATTAGATGGATTAACAGAGCCTGCTTTTTTATTGGTGTTAGATGGTGTGACAGATCCGCATAACCTAGGTGCTTGTATACGAAGTGCTGATGCGGCAGGGGTGCACGCGGTGATTGCACCGAAAAATAATTCAGCACCACTGAATGCAACTGTCGCTAAAGTAGCCTGTGGCGCAGTAAATGTAGTGCCTTATGTGCAAGTGACCAACTTAGCGCGATCTCTGCAGCAGTTACAACAGCGTGGTATATGGCTGGCGGGTACGTCAGGCGATGCTCAGCAAGATGTTTATCAAGCGAATCTAGATGGGCCTTTAGCCCTCGTCATGGGTGCTGAAGGGAAAGGAATGCGCCGTTTGACACAAGAAAATTGCGACTTCTTGTTAAAAATTCCTATGGCGGGAGAGGTGAGCAGCCTTAACGTATCAGTTGCTGCTGGCATCTGTCTATTTGAAGCGGTTAGACAGCGTAAACACCTGTAGAAAGAACCAATGTAGCAAGAAAAAAAGCCCTTACTAAATGGTTTTAGTAGGGGCTTTTGCTTTCAGGGGATCTTTAACCTAGATTGGGCTGTTAACCGCTATGAATAAGCGTCAAGCTTTTGAGTTTTAAAAGCTGCTAAACCAATATTCACTCAATGAGCAAAGGCGCTACACCTCTTTATACTTGCTAAACCACGCCGTAGCGGCGTTACGAATTTTGTAAAGGAAAAGCCATTTACTGCAATCCGTGCCTTGCTACAACACGATTTTCCGGCGTATAAAAAGGTGTCCAACAGCCGAATCTAGGTTAAATGTTTAGCGTCTCAAGATTACTGAGAAACGCCTAATTTATTCAACGTTGCAATCGTTAGCTGGCCTGAGGCTAAGCCATTGTCTTTCTGATAGCTGTTAACAGCTGCAAGAGTTTCACGACCTAGGATGCCATCAATTGGGCCCGGGTTGTAGTTTTCCCTCTTAAGAGCACGTTGTAGGCGTTGAATAACATTGCCGTTTGTATTTGTTTCACAGAGGATGGAGCGCCATTCTAATTGCGAATCTAGCACCTTAACACGTTGAGTAATCGTCTTTGATTGTCCGGGAACTTCAACGGTGTGCTGTGAAGCCGGTTGCGCAAGCTTGTGGTAGTGTATTTCTTTGTATACAGCGGGAACTGCAACTTCGCGTGTTGTCGCAGGAGTGTCTATAATCCGGCGAGTGATCGTTTTTGTCTGTGCTGGAACTTCAATAGATCTTACACTTGCTGGTGCTTCAATAATACGCTTGTGAATGGTTTTGTAAACGGCGGGTATTTCAACGAGGCACATGATTTCGCCTGTGATTGAGTCGATTTTTTGAATAGGACCTTTGCCTTTCTTCCACTGCGTTCTAGCAGGTGTTACTAGTACTTTTTCAGAAACCGTTCTAAAGTGTGCCGCCGTATTGATCAAACGCGTAGAAGCCTCTTGTACCACAATCGTTTCAGTCACTGTCTTGAAAGTTGCGGGCACTACCACCAATCTAGTACTAGCAGCTTTGACAATCACTCTTTTGTTGTCGTGTACATATTTAGCTTTGGTTGTTTCTATACGCTGAGAGGGTGCAATTGTTTCGATTGTTTGCGCTCTATCTTCATATTTTGCAGGGGTTAAAACGCGCGCGTAACATTCTCCTGCCTTAGGGTTAGGCGGAGTGAGTCCTTGTACGCTACCAGAGGCACTTGATCTTAAGCGATCGAGCTCGGCCTCTAACTGTGCGATTCTATCTGAATCAGCATCAATAGAGCCAGTAGAGTCGTTATCGTTATTTTGATTTAAGCCAGAGCAGCCACTAAGAATAGCAACACTTAATGTCGCTACAACAAAACCTGATGATTTTAATTTCATGCTTATTCCTTGTTTTAAATAGTTCATCCAATGCTTAACTGCATAATTTAACAAGGTTATGATAACAAATATTCAGGTTATGTTAATTAAATTATTATTCATATGTTGAGATAGTTAATGATGTCCTTATTTTTAGTGGCTTTTAGAAGGGTCTAAAAACAACCTGACAATTTGTTTATGTAATATTAATCATCTAAGTATGTGTGTTGTGTCTTGAATACTACAGTTTTTTTCCGCCAAGCAGATGGAGATGGATATGGTATACCTCTTGGCCACCATCTGAATTACAGTTAAAAACGGTACGGTAGCCGCTTTGATCAATATTTAATTGAGTCGCGAGCTCGCTGGCTTTTTTAACCAGCCTTCCTACTAATTCGACATCTTCTTCTGCGACATCATTTAAAGTAGAAATGTGCTTTTTAGGGACAATAAGCAAGTGAACGGGAGCTTTTGGGCTTATATCGTTAAAAGCGATTAAATCGTCATCCTCATATTGGATACTGGCGGGTATTTCTTTATTGATGATTTTACAAAAAAGGCAATCCATATTATTTATCTCTAGGTCGTTAATCTTTGTTTATGTCGATTAAGAGATAATAAACTATTATTCAAACTAACAAAGGAGTTTAGGAAGTGAATTAAAAAAAAGGCAGTATGGCGTGTTATTTGTGATCGATAAAAGCTAGGAGACTGTTTGAAAACAGACGGATCTACTGCGAACAAAGCTATTGGGCTAAATTTAATGCCCGTTATCGTTAAATAGCACGCTATTCTTCAGCATATCCCTATGCTTCACCTCATCGGGGCTGACATGATAAATTGCCCCAGACAATGTGTTCGCCTTAAAGATTGATAAACTTGTCTCAAATCTGTTTTTTATCGCTACGATCGGCCAAGCCCGAGAGGCATCTAGAAACTGTTATGCAGCTAAGACCTATCACTAATCCCCAGAACGCAGAGCCAATCGAATAAAATTCAATCCCTGAAATAGTGACAAGAAAAGTGATCAGTGCCCCTTCGCGCTGAGTGCTATTTTCAAGAGCACCACTTATGCTATTACCCAAGGTGGTCAATAGCGCTAAACCTGCAATAAGCATGATTAATGTTTGCGGGATGATGAGAAACAAACTGACGACAGTGGCCCCAAAGAGACCGATAATGAGATAAAAGATACCGGTAAAAACACCCGCTAAATATCGGGTTTCTGTATTTGAATCCGCTTCAGGAGAGCTGCATATGGCAGCTGTGATAGCGGCCAAGTTATAAGAAAACCCGCCAAAGGGCGCTAATAGGATCGTTAATAAACCCGTTGTATTTAATGCTGCATTAACAGGCGCTTGGTAGCCAGCTGCTTTGAGTGTCGCGATGCCCGGTAGGTTTTGAGATGTCATAGTGACAAAAAATAGCGGGATGGTGATACTGATAAAAGCGGCTGTTGAAAACTGTGGTGATACCCACACCGGTGATGCAAAGTGTATGGCTAGAGCTTGCGTGTTAATTAGCCCCTGTTGATGGCTTAGGCTTAAGCCTATTAAGAGAACCGTGGGGACTGTGAAGTTTTTGAAGAACGGCTTGATAAGAATAAAACTGACAAACATGAGTGCAGCTAAAAGTAAGTTCTGCTCCATCGAGTGAAAAATATTGAGTCCGAATTGGAATAAAATACCCGCCAACATAGCATTGGCGATTGATGCGGGAATCAGTTGCTGGATTTTATTAAACCAGCCCGTCACAGTAAATAACACAATCAGCATACCGCACATGATAAAGCTGCCAATTGCCAGCTCCATGCTAACCCCTTGTAATGAGGTAACAAGGAGCGCGGCACCGGGTGTAGACCAAGCGGTAATAATCGGCATCTTATAGCGCAAGGAGAGAAATATAGAAGAGATGCCCATGCCAATCCCCAGTGCTAACATCCAGCTATTGAGCTGGGCTTGGCTGGCTTGTAGAGATTGAGCAGCCTGAAAGATGATAGCAACACTGCTGGTATATCCGACTAAGACGGCGATAAAGCCGGCACTGATGTGGCTGAGTTTGAGAGTTTTCATGCAATCTTTCCTTTGGTGTTCCTTAATCAAGGCGTTATAATCTTAATCGTGCGTTATAGCGCACAAAAATCATAACATTGTGCGTTATAACGCACAATAGCCATGACATAGAAAAAACAGTAGCGTACAAAAGGAGCAAGCATTGAAAGCAATAATAGCGGATAATATTAAGTGGTATCGCTCTGAAAAAGGCTGGAGTTTAAGTGTGGCTGCGCAGAAAACAGGGGTGAGCAAGGCAATGTTGGGGCAGCTAGAAAGACAAGAATCTAGCCCGACAATGGCCACCATGTGGAAAATAGCGAAAGGGTTTGATCTGCCTTTATCAGTGCTGATTGAACAGCGTAACCAGATGCAAGAAATACGCAGTTATCGACATGAAAATCTAGATGATATTTTTGAATACAGAACCCTGTTCGCTTTCGATCCAGTGCTTGCCTGCGAAATGTTTTCTCTTCGCCTAGCGCCAGGCAGGGCCAGTATGTCTACAGCCCATGCAACAGGCGTAGTAGAGGATATAGTCATGCTCAGCGGCGAATTAGATATGCTGCTTGATGATCAATGGCAGCGTTTGGTCACGGGCGACGTGCTGCGCTTTAATGCGGATCAAAAACATGGCTACAAAAACCCTGGGATAGAAGACGCTGTGTTTCACAATATCATTCACTATCCTAAAGGGGCATTAAGGGGGAGCTGATTTAGACTCATCTGGGCAATGATAAGTTTTGATGATTTCATCAGTGCTGGATACTGATTCTAAGTGAATATCAAAGCCCCATAAAGTGTGTATATGATTGAGTACGCTATTAACTGAATCACCTAATGGTCTTTCTTGATGAACGTAATGTCTCAGTGTGAGTGATCTATCACCGGTAACATCGACGTTAAATATTTGAATGTTTGGTTCCAAATATCCCAAGTTATATTGATTGGCCAAATCCGCGCGTATTTGTCGATAACCCGGTTCATTGTGAATAGCGGAAACTTTTAGGTGACTGCTGCTTGATTTATCGAGTATTGAAAACAGCTTTAACTCTCGCATGAGATGTGGTGATAAATACTGCAAAATAAAACTTTCATCTTTGAAGTTGCGCATGGCGTAATCTAAACTCTCAAGCCAAGGTGTGCCTGCTATTTCAGGAAACCACTCGCTATCTTCTTGCGTGGGCTTTTGACAAATCCTTTTAATATCCATCATCATATTAAACCCTAAAGTGTAAGGGTTAATGCCAGAGAAATAGGGGCTATCAAAAGGTGGTTGATAAATAACGCTAGTATGGGCTTGTAAAAATTCCATCATAAAACCGTCATTGATGAGGCCTTCTTGATACATTTTGTCGGTCAATGTGTAGTGCCAAAAACATGCCCAACCTTCGTTCATCACTTGTGTTTGTTTTTGTGGATAAAAGTACTGTGCCATTTTGCGCACAATTCTGATGATCTCGCGCTGCCAAGGCTTTAGTAACGGGGCGTTTTTTTCTATAAAATAGAGTAAGTTTTCTTCGGGCTCTGGTGGGAAGTTTGGTTTTGATTGTGCCGAGTTATCGCCGGGTTTAGGGTTAAAGCTAGTCCACAAAGTATTGATGTGTCGCTGTAGATACTCTTCTCTTTCTTCAATGTTTCTTATTTCTTGCTCCGGTGTTAGTGAAGGGGGGCGAATATAGCGATTTACGCCAAAATTCATTAAACTATGGCACGCATCGAGCATCGTTTCGACTGCTTCTACGCCATGTTTTTCCTCGCACTTTGAAATGTAATTTTTAGCAAAAACTAAATAGTCGACAATCGCTGAGGCATCGGTCCAAGTGCGAAACAGGTAATTACCTTTAAAAAATGAATTGTGACCATAGCAGGCATGCGCAATCACTAATGCCTGCATCATCATTGAGTTCTCTTCCATTAGATAAGCGATGCAAGGGTCTGAATTAATGACGATTTCATAGGCAAGTCCCATGCGGCCGTGTTGATAATTTTGACTGGTGTCTAAAAAACGTTTGCCGTAAGACCAATGGTTATAATGCAGCGGCATGCCAACAGATGCGTAGGCATCCATCATTTGTTCCGCGTTGATTATCTCTATTTGATTAGGATAGGTATCCAGTTTGTAATGCGCGGCAATTCTCGCTATTTCAGTGTCGTACTTTTCGATTAGATCAAAGGTCCATTGCGCGTCAGATGATATAGGTTCTCTTTGCATAGCTACCTCGATATTAGTCAACTTTAGAGGCGAATAACTCTCTAAAAACAGGGTAAATATCAGCACTTGTTCGTACTTGTTGCATGGCAAATTCACTTTCAAATTCACCTTGTAATTTTTGGTATTCGTGCCATAAGTTTTGATGCGCGCCCTGAGTTATTTCAACATAGGCGAAGTATTGTATTGCCGGTAGTATTTTGCTTTTTAACAGTTTATGACAAAGTTCTGAATCATTATCCCAGTTGTCCCCATCGGAGGCTTGCGCGACATATACATTGTATTGCTCTTGTGGGTAACGTTTTTCTATTACCTCTGCAGTTAGCTGTAAGGCGCTGGATACTATTGTCCCACCTGTTTCTCTAGAATAAAAAAATTCTTGTTCGTCAACCTCAGCAGCCCTTGTATGGTGGCGAATAAAGACGACTTCGGTATGTTGGTAGTTTTTTTGAATGAAGAGATACAGCAAGGTAAAAAATCGCTTAGCGAGCTCTTTAATACTCTGTGTCATTGAGCCTGATACATCCATGACGCATATAATTACGGCTTTGGTTGAAGGGGTAGGGGTGCGGACGTAATTTCTATAACGTAAATCATAAGTATCAAGAAAAGGGACCCGCTTTTTATCTTTCAACAGGGAGACTATTTTTATCTTTAATTGTTCAAGCTCACGTGTTCTTTCGTCGTCTACAGGCTCTGCTTCAAGCTGCCATTGCCTTTTCTTAAGCGCAGATAGCTCTTCGCTGGTAGAACCCGATAATGCGATTCTTCTTGCGTAGGCAACTCTTAGAGAACGCGTTAAATGTAATCTATCAGGTGAGCTATTGCTGGTGAAACCCGCTTGATGAGATTCAAAGCTGGTGGTGCTTTTTAATTGCTTCTTGATTAAATTTGGCAGCTCTAAGCCCTCAAACATAAAGTCTAAAAATTCTTCTTGATTAATGTGAAAGGTGAATTCATCTTCCCCAATGCCTTGATTACTCGCATCACCAGAACCCGTGTTGCCCGAGCCGCCACCTTCGGGCGGGCGTAGAAACTCATCGCCGGTGACGAATTCTTTATTACCAGGGTACACTCTAGTTTGAGTGCCTCCGCGGCCATGTTGGAAATAAGGTTCAGCAGTACTATCTCGATCAATAGTGATGTTTTCACCTTGTTGTAGATCTTTAATAGAACGTTTATTTAAAGAGTCTTCAACGGCCTTCTTGATTTGCTTTCGATAACGTTTTAAAAAACGCTGCCTGTTGACAGTGCTCTTTTTTTTGCTGTTTAGGCGACGGTCGATGATAAAGCTCATATTCCGTACTCCTGTATTGAGTGACGGCTAAATGTCAGGCAAAGATATTCATTAAAATCATGATTGAATGTGTAATATTTAATGAATACCTATTACTAAGTACTGTATTTATTGGGATTTTCTGACCCTGATGTACCACTCTGAAAGTAATCTTACCTGTTTTTCAGTGTAACCACGTTTGACCATGCGTTTCACAAAATCAGCGTGTTTGTCATTTTCGTCACTCGATGCCTTAGTGTTGAATGAAATGACAGGCAGTAAATCTTCTGTATTAGAGAACATTTTCTGCTCGATGACAGAGCGCATTTTCTCGAAGCTCATCCAAGAAGGGTTTTTTCCCTCCCTATTGGCTCTGGAGCGAAGCACAAAATTGACAATTTCATGGCGAAAATCTTTAGGGTTACTGATACCTGCCGGTTTTTCAATTTTTTCTAGCTCATCATTAATCATAGTGCGATTGAGCATATCTCCGGTTTCTGGATCTCGATATTCCTGATCTTGAATCCAAAAGTCTGCGTAAGTGACGTAGCGGTCAAATACATTTTGACCGTATTCCGAATATGACTCTAAGTAAGCTGTTTGGATTTCTTTTCCTAGCAACTCTATATATTTAGGCGATATATACTCTTTGATAAAGCCAATGTAGGTATCTTGCAGCTCTTTCGGGTATTGCTGTTGCTCAATTTCTTTTTCGAGCACATGCATTAAGTGAACAGGATTTGCAGCGATTTCTGAGGAATCAAAATTGAATACTTTTGACAGTATTTTAAAAGCAAATCGAGTGGAGAGACCATTCATGCCCTCATCGACTCCCGCGTAATCTTTGTACTCTTGAATAGGTTTGGCTTTAGGGTCTGTATCTTTTAAGTTCTCCCCGTTGTAAACCCTCATCTTTGAATAGACGTTGGAGTTTTCCGGCGTTTTTAAACGAGAAAGTACAGAAAATTGCGCGAGCATAGTGAGCGTATCAGGTGCGCAAGGGGCCTTCGCTAAGGAGCTATCGCGAAGCAATTTTTTGTATATTTCAACTTCTTGCGAGATGCGCAAGCAGTAAGGTATTTTTACGATATTGACACGGTCAATAAAGGCTTCGTTGGTTTTGTTGTTTTTAAATGATTGCCACTCAGATTCATTTGAGTGGGCTAATATAATACCGGTAAATGGAATAGAGCCCATGCCCTCTGTGCTATTGTAATTACCTTCCTGTGTAGCTGTTAGCAGCGGGTGTAGCACTTTTATCGGTGCTTTAAACATCTCGACAAACTCCATAATGCCTTGGTTTGCTCTGCAAAGAGCGCCTGAGAAACTATAGGCGTCAGGGTCTTGTTGTGGGTATTCTTCCAGTTTTCGAATATCCACTTTACCCACTAAGCTGGAAATGTCTTGGTTGTTATCGTCCCCAGGTTCTGTTTTGGCAATGGCTATTTGATTGAGCCTAGAGGGGTAGAGTTTAACAACTTTAAAGTTTTCAATATCGCCAGAGTATTCGTTCAAGCGTTTCACAGCCCAGGGAGAAATAACCCCTTTTAGGTACCTTCTTGGTATGCCGTATTCTTGCTCTAATATATCGGCGTCTTCTTCAGGATTGAAAAGCCCCAGTGGTGACTCAAAGACAGGAGAGCCTTTTATGGCGTAAAAGGGGATGTTCTCCATAAGCTCTTTGACTTTCTCGGCAATTGAAGATTTGCCACCGCCGACAGGGCCGAGTAGATAGAGGATTTGTTTGCGCTCTTCGAGCCCTTGGGCTGCGTGCCTGAAGTAGGAAACAATATTCTCAATGGCCTCTTCAGCGCCGTAAAATTGATCGAAGCTTGGGTAGCGTTTAATGACTTTGTTTGAGAATATGCGGCTTAAGACCGGGTCTTTGGCGGTATCGATTAGTTCAGGTTCGCCAATAGCTTTGAGCAGACGCTCAGCTGCACTGGCATAAATGTCAGGCTGGTCTCGGCAAAGCTGCAAGTATTGTTGCAGCGACATTTCTTCTTGGCTAGTTGCCAGAAAACGTGTTTGGTAGCGCTCGAAGATACTCATGATGATCACCTTCTATTCAGTGGGGCAGTTTATTGAGTGTACTGTAAAAATGCTAACAAATTTAAAAGATAATTTTCTATTATTGGCTGATGTATAAAAGTAGTGTAAGGGCTTAGTTTCAGCACTATTCAATAAGCTCTTAACTTAATAATAGTCTAAATTACAATTTCTGGTATTTTAAATAGCTAATTAGAAGAGCTTTTCTCATGGTCAACTACTGTTGGGATTGGAAGGCTTCGTCTTATTGCCAATTAATAAAAATGTTGCACAATTAATACTATACAGAGAAACTTATTAGGAAAAAGTGAGTCATTTACCTATAAAGCTTTGACTTGAAACATGACTCAAAGTTCATAAAGGGAGACTACCAGGCCTATTGCAAGCAGATAATATTTGATGCGCACATAATGATCTCAGTGAAGATAAAGTAAAAGAGTGAGTGAAACTACTAAATTTACGGTCGTAAAAAGTATGCCTAGCTGATTTTTATGACATTAATATCGAACGATATTGTTATGCGCAACGCTTATAATTATTGTTAACTCTGTTGATTTACTGATGAGTAAACAACGAACGAAAAAAGCACCTTAATAGGCCCTGTTGTTCCCATCACCGCTGTCTAAGTACTTTAATGATTGTGCTGATATAGCAGTGAATAGGGATACTGCTTTGTTGTATTTAGCAGTATAATCTTTTCTGTTTTATTTAATGTGTAAGGATTTTATGCGATTTCTATCTCTAGCGGCTATGGCCTTGTTTATGACTCATGCTTCGCTCGCGCAATCATCTCAAGATTACGGTGTCTCCAAGGGCAATGAAGAGCTGCTTCTAAAAGGTTTTGAGTCTATTGCGGAGCAAAAATTTGATGTCGCATTGGATCAGATGAAACAGCTGGTGGACATTCGCCCTGACTTTCGTTTAGCGCAGTTGGTTTACGCTGATTTATTAATCGCACAAGTGAATCCTCTATCTTCAGTGGGCAACAATTTCACCGAGAATCAACAGAAAAAAGTACGCGGTCTTATTGCTGAGGCGAAAGCGCGTATAAAACTGCGTAAATTTAAACCTGCAGCGGATCTCATTCCCAAAGATATTGTGTTACTTAGTGATAAGCAGAAGTATGTGATTGTGCAAGACATGAGCCTTTCACGTTTGTTTGTGTTTGAAAATAGAGAGGGCGTGCCTTTTTTAATTAAGGATTACTACGCTTCCCATGGACAAGGAGGGGTTGATAAACGCAGACAGGGCGATAAAAAATCACCGGTAGGGGTATACTTTACAACAGGTCGCCTCCTCGATGAAAACTTGCCTCAAAGATATGGTGCAGGGGCACTGCCTTTAAACTACCCCAATGCTTGGGACTATCGAAATAAGCGCACAGGTAACGGTATTTGGTTACATGGCTCGCCTGTCGATACCTATTCTCGCCCTCCTTTGGCTAGCCTTGGCTGTCTTTCTTTAACTAATCCAGACTTTCAAGAAGTTGATCAGTTAATCAAAAACGGAACACCGATGATACTGGGTGAAAACTTGGATTGGGTTTCAAAAAGCGCATGGCTTAAACAGCAGCAGCAAATGATAGCTGTTGTTAAGAACTGGGAAGAGGACTGGGAGAGCTTAGACTATACTCGATATATTCAGCATTACTCGCACAGTTTTAGTAATGGAGAGCAGCAGTATCAAAAATTTGCGGCTCATAAAAAGCGCGTTAATGGCTCCAAATCATTTATTAAAATAGGGTTAAATGATTTAAATATTTTCACTTACCCGGATACTGAGCTGATGGTAGTCTCTTTCAATCAAGATTATAAATCGAGTAATTATAAAGGCATTGGGTTAAAGCGACAGTATTGGCAAAAAGAGTCTGATACATGGAAAATCGCTTATGAAGGTGCCCCATCTATGGGGATCCCCTAGAAAGGAGAGGTTTGAGTCGTTAGTTAATTTGCATCAAAAGGATTGGCATAAAGCCTTCGTTGAATACAAAACCAATCATCATAGTATTAGGAAGTGGCATTGCAAAACACTCAGTCTCAACAAAGTATTGTTAGAACCGATTTTACCTTAAAGTATTATCAAATTGATGAGCTACTCGCTGCACATCGAAAATTAAAAATTCGCGGTGCTGAGAGCAGTGTCTTTATGAGAAGTTGGTTAGAGTTTTCCCAAGCGCGTGAAGACATGGTTATTCCTTGGCTTTCAGGTGATATTGAAAGCTTCTTAAAAGTCTTTAGTCGCATAGTAAAAGATTCAATAGCTGATGTTGAAGCCTTTACGCACTGTGTCGCGCGTCTACAAAAAGAAAAGCCTATTGTCATTGCTGTCAATATTGATGAAGTGGCAGCGCATGAATTTACAAAATTGCTGGATGCGCTGCAACGTACTGATTCTTCAGTGCCCAATGCATCAGAGACCGTCAAAGATAGTGAGAGTGTTGCTGTTGATAAGCTTGATATGACAGCTCCTCACCAAGCGCTTGCTAATATTATTATTTGGTCTCCTAAAGGTGATCTCTCACCAACCAGTTTTCAGGAGATTTTGTCACAATTTACTATTGCCCTAGATGTAGGTGGTACTGAGGTTATTGCTCATAAATCGAGTAATAAAGGGTTGTATGGTGCCATCGGCGCCTTGCTTGTGGTTGGTTGCGCTGGTTTTTATTGGCAATACGACGCTCCCTTAGAGGCGGTAAAAGAAGCGCTTGTTACCGTCGCTCAACCCCTTCAAGCGGAAAAGAGTACTAAGAGTGAGGACACTGTCAATGTTCAAGACCCTGTCGCTACCCCTGAAGTGCAGTCCGAGTCTTTTAAAGAACCTGTCATTGAAGCTGAGTTGGTAGAGGTTAATGTACCCGTTTCGACGGCCGTTAATACAATTGTCGTCGCAAGTGAGCAAGTTCAGGAGGATGCTAAACAGGGGGAAGACGTCAATATAAAAGTACTTGATAAAGAGGCCTCAAGTAAAGCTTCTACTCAGTCGGTGGTAACAAGTAGTCAATTAGAGCCCGTAGCACCCGTTGTTAAAGCGAGTAATATTGAGAGAGTAAAAATTACCACCACTAATAGTGTCCCAGTGATTAATATAAGCTCTAGCATTAAAACGGTGTCTGCAAGTGAACAAGACTCATCGAATGAACAGGAGCGGCTGGAACAGCAAGTGAACGCCATGGTAGATGATTGGATTTCTGCGTGGCAACAACAGCGATTTGAAGGCTATAGTCAGCATTATGTGGACACTTTTAGTGCTAAGAAAAACATGACTCATAGTCAGTGGTTAGATTGGCGTCGAAAACGCATTGAAAAACCGCAATGGATTAAATTATCCCGTTCAAATATTAAGCATGTTGGTGGGCTTGATAACGGGCAGCTCAATATTACATTTACGTTGAGTTATGCATCCCCCACCTACAAAGATAAAACTTTTAAGAAGTTGGTTTTAAAATTAGAGGGTGAAGAATTTAAAATAATGAGAGAAGAAAATTTAAAAGTGACCAGAATATAACTATGCTTAAATTCAGTATTATCAGGTAGCAAAACAATTTTGTAGTACTGATCTGCCTCATGTTTTTTAATAGCTTTTTTCTTTAATTCTCGCTCGTTTCATTACGCAGGCCTTGTTAATTAGAGTTCTAAAATTGGGCTGCTTTGCAACCCAATTAAATCTAGTCTCAGGTTTTGTGCTCATACCCAATTTTCATACTAAATATCCATCAGGCGCAATAAATCTAGCGCAATATAAAAAGTACATTAAATATCCCCAGCCATTTATCTGGTGAATTTCAACACTAAGGGTCGTACGAATTAACGTCCTCAGCAGGTAGCTTGTATAATACAAAGCGAGCGACGCTCGAACACCTTGGGTTAGGTTGGTATAAGCTCAGAGGGGATTAACCGTCTGGCGCCCTTATTGTTTGTTCTTTGAGAGTGTAAGTGACTGCTAATGACAGTCGAACAGAGAGCACTTAATGAAATATTGTCTTACTCTGTTTTAGCGAAAACTCAGTCATCGAGGGCATAAGCGATGGGATCAGCCTATCGATGCTCGCGTGCTCTGCCAAGTTATTCTCTTATTTTAGTAGTTGCTCATTCACAGAAAAATTAATCTCACTTCACTGTACTTTTTGTATGGAAAATGACGCTATCAATTGCCGCTATTTGTCAGGCGGTAGGTGCTCTATTGCCCAGTCTGATAACGAATCAAGTACGACATTGAGGCTCTGTGCGCGACTCGTTAATTTATATTCAACCCTAGGTGGCACTTCAGAAAAAACTTTTCTGCTAACAAAACCATCTTTCTCCAATTCCCTTAATTGTGAAGTTAATACTTTTTGAGAAACACCCAAAATAGCTTTGTTGAGCTGGTTAAATCTCATCGATGGTTGGTTTCTCAAATGGAAAATAATCAGTATTTTCCATTTTCCACCAATGATATCAAACATTTTTTCTATGGGGCATTTGGCATAAGTCATTGATTTTATCCATTACAAACTTATAGGTTATTAGCTTACTTTAGGGTGCTTACTTACTTTTAGTTAGTTTAAATTATATATTGTTGGCGAATCTATTTAAACAATCTTTGGAGTTGGAAATGAAAAGTATTTTTGTCACAGGCACCCGTGGTGCTCAAGGTCAGGCCATTGCCGCGGTATTAGCAAGAGCAAAATATAAAGTATTAGGTATTTCCAGAACGCCTGATCCTACTAATGAGCTAGTCGACTTACATCTAGGGAGCCTAGCAGACCTGAACTCATTAGTTAAAGCGATGGATGGAGCAGATGCCGTGGTTTTAACACTACCTTTACTATTTGATAGTGAGGTGGTTTTGGCAATGACTCGAAATGTCGTGAAAGCAGCAAAGAAACTTGGGATTAAAAAAATTGTATTTAATACCGGCATTCCCCTTGGAAAAGGTAAAACGGGTTACGCTGCAATTGATCTAAAGCATGATGCTCTTGCTGTTTTGGATAATTGTGGGCTAGATGTCATCACATTAATGCCGACAATTTACTTAGATAATCTTGCTTCACCTTTTCTGTTGCCAGTGATCCGTGAACACAACATAGTTCCCTATCCAATAGCCGCAGATTTCAGTTTTTCATGGATATCGCAAGAAAACTTAGGTCGCTTTTGCTTAGATGCATTGACTAACGAAGGGTTGGTTGGAAAAAAAGTGGTCATTAGTAACAACGATAACCTTACTGGTGATGAGTTAGCTAAAACATTGTCTGAGGCGGCAAATAAAACCCTGACTTATGTTGCAACTTCAGCAGATGACTTTGAAAAAAACCTAGAACCCATCCTGGGCGATTACGTAGCAAAAGAAATATCTAATCTATATCGGGGTATCGAAATAATCCGTGATGATTTCTCGAACAATGACAATCAAGCTCTGCTTAAAAAAGTTGAACTTCAATCCACTTTAGATTGGGCTAAAAAAGCGGGTTTTTAATAAGCATCAATGGAGTATTAACCAACCTATGTATGAGTTTTTGCTTGGTTAATAAACCACTTCTAAAATAATGAACAACAATATCTATTAGCTATATCTTGTGACTAAGAGATAAATATATACGGAGTTTGTATGAGTACATATACCTTAACTTATTATTACGATGCATTGTGCGGTTGGTGTTTTGGCATCAGTGATATTATGGATCAAGTTCAGGAACATTATCAGGAAAAGATTGATATTAAAGTGATAAGTGGCGGATTGTTTGTTGGGGATCGGGCCGGATTAATTAACCAAGTTGCTCCACATATTAGCCAGGGAGCGTACAAGTCGGTAGAGATGGCAACGGGTGTGAAATTCGGTAGAAAGTTTCTGGAAGGGCCGTTGAAAACAGGAAATATGCGCCTTGATTCTCTCCCACCTGCGATTGCTCTGTGTATCGTAAAAGAAATTGCACCGAACAAGACGCTACAGTTTTCAGCGGCTCTTAATAAGGCATTCTATGTCAAGGGTTGCTTACCAGAAGATATTGATACTTACACCGCATGTGCAAAAGAGTGCGGAATACCCACTGACCAGATTAGGGCTAAAATGACTGAAAGCGCCTATAGAGACTTAGCACTGGCGGATTTCAAGTATGCATCTAAGCAGCAGGTCTCCTGTTATCCAACATTAATGTTGGAGACGCCAGAGGATACCTTCCAATTGACCAATGGACAGTATCGCTATCAGAGTTTAGTAAAAACGATTGATAGCTTGCTTGTTGATGTGAAACCACTAGATTCAGTGAAAAATCGCTAAGCTTTCTATATACCACTATTGTCTTAAGGAAAGGAAAGGAAAGTGCTTTGCATAAGAGTCCTTCGTAACCTCAACAGATAAAACCACCGCCGCATATAAGTCTTAGACACTAACAAAGGAGGGGTCAATGGGGCTTGATAATACAAAAGCCCTTTAACAAGGAAAATAGCCTTACTTGCAGCAAGCAAGTAACAGCTATTTTCTTGCTATAGTGATCAATCTATCAGTAATAGCGTTTAGGTTGCCAGTTGAGTTCTGTTCTCGCTTTGGCACTACTGAAAGGTTGGTTCAAGCTGTAGCCCAATACCCAGTTACCATATATTGCTTGCCAATCTTCTATAGGGATTCGTTTGACTGGTTTGTTAGCCAATTTGGCGGCAATATTGGTAACAGCCACTGATTCATCTGCAGCACCAATGTACTCTTCGCCGACGCGGCCTTTTTCCAACACTAGACGGTATAATACTGCTAAATCTTTCCTTTCAACTAATGCCCAATGTAGGTCTTCAGTATCCGGAATACACAACAGCCCCGTTCTTTCATATTCCCAATGTAAAATAGCTGGCACCGTTTGTTCTTCTTCACTGACGACGTTCACTGGCGAGACAATTTTGAGGGCAATTTGAGGCTGTTGTGTAAGATAATCAATGGCATCCAACATCCATTGAAAGTCGGGGATAGACTGTTTAGGACTTTGTTCAGTGATCATTTGTAGGTTAGTAGGGTAGTTCCAACATCCACTGGTGTAGAGAAGTGTTAATGGGTTTTTTCGATGGGCAGTTTGTTTAACGATAGCTTGCATCAAAGCCATGTCTATTTGGCCCATGTTCTCATCAAAACCACAGGCAAGGTGAATCAAAGCATCAAATTCATCAACTGATGATATCCACTGATTCGTATTGTTAATGTCCCCTTGCAGTGACTTTGCACCTAAGGCTTTAACGGCATCTTCACTGTCGCTTGAGCGGCATAGCACAGTGACACTGTAGTTATGTGAACACAGCTCACTGACGACTGCTCGTCCTATATTACCACTACCACCTGTTACCAAAACGGCAAAATTATTTTGCATATTGTCTCCATCTTTAAAGGACTGAATTTGTGCCAAATATACTGCGTTAACAGCAGCGTCACTAGTCGATGACTATAATGAAGAATTTTAAATCGACAACTATAGACTAATCGTCGATTTATCGATATGAATGGCGCGAGCCTAGATTAGCAAGGCCTGTATTAATTATGTTTATAAGCCAAACGGTATTGCTTAGGGGTTAACTGATAGAGCCGAGTGAAATTACGAATAAAAACATCGGTAGATTTAAATCCATTCTTGGCGGCAATTTGTTGAATATTGAATTGCTGCTCTACCAGTTGGCTAGCTGCTAGTGAGCAGCGGAACTGTTGTAGAAACTTGATAGGGCTGCAACCACTAATGCTCTTAAATCTATGGCTAAATGCCGAACGCGATAAACTAGATTGCTTAGCCAGGTTCTCAAGTGTCCACTCTTTTTGTGGTGCTTTTAGAATAGCGATAACCGCCGGTGCTAGAAATCGATCTTGTAGCGCAGATAGCCATCTTGGTTGTATGCCCATAACATCTAAACTGCGTAAAATTTCTAATAATAACAAGCCCAATAAACGGCTGATAGCCACTGCGCTACCCGCTTGAAAATGACTGTTTTCTTGATAGAGCCAATCCAGTAACCAAGCTAATTTTGAGTGCTCAGCAACATCTAAGCTAATCAGCGCAGGCAACCCGCCCATCAATGGTGAACGCGGCCAATGAGCAAAGGCTGAAAAAGCAAAGCCACCACACATTATTTTGCTTTCAGCACCATCTCCTCCGAAGACCGTGATTGCATCTTTTACTGTTAAACCCGCAAAAAAAGTTTCTGCTTGGCTACACTTTATCTCTTCAGAGCTCATTAGAGAGTGAGCGTCGCCATAAGGTAAAAAGACCAGGGTGCCTGCGTCAATACGGTGAAAATTTTCGTTATCCAAAGTTAAAAAACAGCGACCTGATTTAAGGTAACTGAAATGACTCAGTAACTGTTTTGATTCATTAAATCCCCAAGGGGCTTTTAACTTAACATCGGCAAAGACTTCACATTTTGGTGAGAGGTGTTCAATAAACTGACTGAGTGGATCCACGCATTGACCTGTAAATATGTAGAGACTTTTGCAGAACGACTGCATTTGATAATACGGCGTTAAAACAGACTCAATAAAGATGAATTAAGTAATGCTTAAATTATCTAGAATGCTCATTTACTCTAGGAAACTCCGCTATTTCGCCTGTTTTTATTAAAACCCTTCGAGCTAGCTGAGCTGTTGTCTTCGTTTCGCTCCGGCTGCCTTATCTTATCTGCATTCGTAACATTATGCATAGGTTTCATATGGTTAATCATTAAGGGATTAAGTACTGAAAAGCCTTTATGCGTAGCTTTATTGGCAAGTACTGTTTTTATTTCTAGTTTGTCGCGTAACTGGTGACTAACTCTGCCTCTTTAAGGATGATTTCCGTCTGTCGGACCAAGTTATGCTAAGCCTTTATTAATAGAGTCAGTCTGTTAGTGTAAACCGAAGCGAACAAAATGGCCCATGTGTTATCGTTTATTCGAAGCCTCGATAACACGCTTTTTAAAAGTTAAATTGGTACTGAGTTATCCGATGCCTATCTATATTATTCAATTATTTAGAAAAATGTAAAACAGCCACATTAGAACCGAAGATGTTTGATCATACTCTTAGTTTTCGTTATGTTTTAAGTCCAACTTAGTGTTTGAAACTCTTTAACACAGAAATCGACAAAGTTGCGTACTCTTGTTAGGTTCTGTTTCTTGCGCTGAAACACAATATGAATTTCCTGATTATCGGGTCGTTGGTAATCTGCCAAGAGTTGTACCAACTTACCCGATCTTAACAGTGGAGCTGCTACGTGCTCTGCCATTCTCATTATACCTACTCCGTCTAGACAAGCGGCAACCAATGCCATGCCGTTATTTGATAGAAAATTCCCATCAATGCGCACGGCTAAGTGTGAGCTACCCTCGAAAAATGGCCATTTATTGAGATGATGCGCGTTACCTTTCCATAGTAAACAATTATGTCTACTGAGCTCCTCAGGATGCATAGGTGCAGCTTTGTTGTTTAGATAACTCGGTGAAGCGACGATAATACGGTCCAAGCCACACAGCTTTCTTGATATTAAGCTGGAGTCTTCAAGCTCCCCCATTCTTATGGCGACATCAATTTTCCCATCTATGAGGTTTTCAATTCTATCGGTTACAGAAAGTTCTATTTTTACACCAGGGTTTTCAGCCAAAAAAATCGGTAAAATCGGGCTTATCTGATCTAATCCGAATGACACAGGTACACTGATTTTAAGTAGACCAAAAGCCCCTGTCTTTTTGGCTGTTAAATCGTCTTCTGAACTCTCTATCAGCTCTAAGACTTGACGGCAATTTTCCAAATATCGCTCCCCTTCAAGAGAGATGCTTTGACCTCGCGTCGTTCTATTGAGTAAAGAAACCCCCAATCTTTGTTCTAGAGCAGACAATGCTTTGCTTATAGCTGATTGACTGAGGCTAAGTCTTTTTGCAGCCGCAGCAAATCCGCCTGCATCAACAACCGCACAAAAAGCCTCCATCTGACGAAGTCTATCGTTGCTCATGTTACCTCTATTTCTTTAGCAAAATCATGTGGTATTACGGATGTTTATCTATATGTACTTCGAATCAATATATTCAAATATAGAATAAATGATATTCGATATCTTGTCTAGAATTGAGGCTTGGTCTATGTGATATTTGACCTTCAATATTATATAAATACCAAGAGAAGCCCGTTATGAGCGTTCAATCTAAAACATCGATCTATGAGCCGACACAAGAAGATTTGATTTTTCCACAGATGCCGACTTTCTCGAATTTCAAGGAAGAGCGAGACTATATAAAGCAACATCTTGTAGGTGCCTGTCGGATGTTCGCAAAGCAAAAGTTTGATTATGGTTTTGCCGGTCACCTTACAGTGCGGGACCCCGAACATAAAAATTATTATTGGACAAACCCGATGGCTGTGCCTTTTTCGGCCGTGACTATATCTAATCTTATTTTGGCAGATCATGAAGGTAATGTAATTGAAGGGAACTATGCGATTAACCGAGCTGGATTTGTGCTGCATGCAGCGGTTCATGAAGAGCACCCTGACATAATTGCTATGTGTCATGCCCATACTGTATACGGAACGGCATGGGCTGCGACAGGTAGAAAACTAGATCCTATCAGTCAAGATGCAGCGGTATTTTTTGAGGACCACTGTGTCATTGATGAAGATGCCGGTAAAGTTGCGGTCGAAGTAGAGGCTGGCAGCAAAGTATCGGCAGCTTTCGGTAAATATAGGGCCGCTATTCATCGCAACCATGGCCTGCTGACGGCCAGCAGGCACAGTATTGATGCTGCAGCATTTTGGTTTTTGGCTCTGGAGCGATGCTGTCAACAGCAGCTCGCAATCGAGGCGACAGGAATTGAGCCTGTTCTCGTATCGCCTAAGAAAGCGCGATACAGTAGAGAACATGTTGGCAGTGAATATATTGGTTGGTTACACTTTCAGCCACACTATCAAGAGGCGTTAGCAGAACATCCAAATATGCTTTCGTGATAAGGTTAAAAATAATAATAGGAGCTGTAAATGTCATCTATATTGCAACAAAATTTTGAGTATAAAGCGGTCGAGATAGAGGAGGGCACAGTCGCCACTTTTTCCAAAGGGTTTGGTCGCCCGTTACTTTTGCTTCATGGCTACCCGCAAACTCACGCAACTTGGGAAAAGGTAACGACAGTTTTGTCTGAAAAATTTCGCTGCATTGTCGTTGATCTTCCTGGATATGGTCAAAGCCCGTTCAATTCTGCTAAATCTTGTAGGCAAAACAGTTCAAAAAGAGCAGTGGCTGCGATGTTGGTAAAAGTGATGGAAAAATTGGGGTATACGGACTTCAATGTCCTTGGGCATGATCGTGGAGCCCGTGTGGCATACCGAATGGCTCTTGATTACCCCAAAGCTGTCAGGAAACTTGGGATTATTGAAATTGTTCCTACTGGTGATATGTGGGATAAATTTAACGCTGATATGGCATTGAAAGCTTATCATTGGACATTCTTGGCCCAACCATACCCACTGCCAGAAAAAATGATTGAGTCCAATCCAATAGTTTATCTAGAAGCAACATTAACATCTTGGACTAAATCAAAGTCTCTCGAACCTTTCTCAAAAACTGCTTTGCAAAGTTATAGGGCGCAATTTAGTAAACCCGATTGCATCCATGCGATGTGCGAAGATTATCGTGCAGGCGCCACGCTTGACCGAAATTTAGACGAAAGTGATCGTAAACAAGGGCGCAAAATAGAGTGTCCGTTGCATTTTGTTTGGTCTAGTCATGGATTCCCTGCAGGAACCGGAGACCCTCTTTCTCTTTGGAGCGATTGGGCCACATCAGTGACGGGAAGTGAAGTAGATGCTGGGCACTTTCCTCAAGAGGAAAATCCCGAAGCAACACTGAATGCTTTCATACCTTTTTTCGCAAGTGGTGACGCAAAGCTTAGCTAGTCATTGGATAATATTTTATGTGCAAGAGAAACAGCGATTAAGTGAAACAAGTTATCTATGTATAACTTCAAAGCGAAGTGTCACTGTAAATCTAGTTCAAGAGCCTATTTGGAGTGTTAATTCAGCGTTTTATCGCAGGAGAAAAATTGTCTAAAGAGCATCATGATTTAATCGCTGAAATAGTCGCTAAATGGCGAGAGCGTTTAGAGGATATTAGTTGCTTTAAATATCCTGCCAATAAAGACATCGAGCATCGATAGAACAAACACTCCACCAAAGGAAACGCGTATATTATGAACTTGTCACATAGTTCTCCCTTAGCGCTAGTCATCATCTTTTTCATGAAATCTACTAGGGAAGTACGAAGAGAGAAATAAAAAAATATAGAAGTGCACAAGTAACGAGTGGTTTTTAATAGCAGGTTTTTGGTTTAGATCTATACTGGTATTGAAAATTAATATTTATTAGCTTTATAAGGAGAGAATAATGATAAAAGTAAGCGTGATGTATCCTAATTCTTCTGATGCAACATTCGATATTGATTATTACTGTAATACGCATTTGCCACTAGTAGGCGGTCTTTTGGGTGATGCTTTAAAAAGTGGTGCTGTAGATTATGGTCTTGGAGGGGCGGGACCTGGCGAGGCGGCACCCTTTGTGGCAATGGGGCATATGACATTTGATTCAGTTCAAGCGTTTCAAGGGGCTTTTGGACCTAATGCGGAAGCTATAATGGCCGATCTGCCTAACTTTACAAATACCCAGCCTGTAATCCAAGTTAGCGAAATAAAAGTATAAAATTAATAGACAGCTTAGGAGGGTGTGAACAAGTCTGAAAGTCTTTAGGACAGGCACTTTTAAGTCTAAAAAATCATTAGTTTTTAGGCGTCATCGCTTATCTATTAATCATATTTAGATAAATTAAAAAGGAGAGTTGCAACCTGCTACGGAGCCACCAAACCCCTTGTATTGCCGCCGAAGCGATTTGCTCAATTGTCGTACCCATCCATGGACGGCCTATCTGAGCGTCCGTCAATATAGTCAATCGCGTAGCAGCCTTTCGGCAATAGTAGGGCAAAATTTTTATGTACGGTATTTGGCGGTGGCAGGGATGCCAAAGAGCCTCTTTGGTTCGGTTTCTTTTTTTTCGCAAAAAAGAAATGAACTCGACGCAGTCGAAACTGCATCCGCATCACTTGATTTTAAAATATAAAAAAGAAATCAGTAAAAGCATTTTGGCCGTTTGTGGGCCTGGAAATAGATTCGCGAGAGTTAAATAGATATACAGAAATGTTTTAAACTTAAAAATCAGCTCGAAGAGCAAAAGAAAGAAATGGTCGGAGTAGCAGGATTTGAACCTACGACCTTTAGGGTGTCTAGCCCTGTAGCTAAGGCTTTCAAAGTGTGTGATATAGTGATTGGGGAAGTCTTGGGGTAATAAGATAAAGTATATCTAAATCAGTATATTACATGTTCTTTTAGATTGGAAGGGAAAAGTTGACTATGCTGAAATCTATTCATGTAAAACATCAAACTATAAAGTATTTGAAGGCTAAAATAGTCTGATGTTATGCACGATTAAAAATAATAACTTTTAAGGCTAATCGTGAGGGATTAGGAATTTAGAATGCTGTTTTATTATCTTCTTACTTAAGGACATCGCTTTTTCTTGAGCGCCTGGTTCTATTTTGAGTAGTTCAAGACCGTCGGTACCTCCAACCTCAATAGGACCATAGCCAACATTCTCTCCACCAGTGTCTGCATTAATAGCGATATGTTCACTTTTGGTGACATCCATTTGTACAGAAAGGCCATAATAATACCAGGCCCATTGCATCTCAGGTTCGCTTAATTGCTCAATTAAATCCATAAGGCCATGTTTGTTAGGGGTTTGGATCATTGATAGCATCAGCCAATCGAGTAAAATCTCACGATGAATTTGTTCATCAGCATTTAGCTGTTCATAACTATAAGAGTCAAAGTCTTCATCAACTGCTGTTATTGAGGTTAATAAGCGGAGGACCGTTAAAGAATCTAGTTCCCAGCAAAAATTAATGGGGATGTTTTTCTGGATCGTTTTGAAAACAGCTGGTTTAGCAAGACTGGTGACTTCGAAGGACGAATAACTAAGTGTAACGGCATCATCGATCTGAAGTTCTCTTTCATAGTTATTGGTCCATAATAAAGTATGTGCAGCCAAATCTATGCCAGCGAGTTTTTGTTTATACCAATATTCGCTACCTTCATTGTCCTCGTCATTATCTTCATCCTCAACATATTTATCTGTAGCATTCTTTGATGCATGCCAAAGTGAAATTACTAGATGTGCTTCTTCATTCCCGTTCTTTGCTTGGTAGCTTAGCCTTTTGAATAAATTTTCATCTATTTCTAGATCAACCTTACTCGGGTTATAAGCTTTATTCGATAGTCGTAATCCAAGTAAATCCATGATGAGATATAAATCTGTTTTGTCATTTGTCAGACGTTGTATTTCAGATTCAATGATTGGCTTGAGTATAAATAATGTGCTGCAGTTTAACTGGAGTACGTTTGCTCTCAGCAATAGTTTTTTGAAAGCTTCCTCAGGGTGCGAGATAGCATGAATAATGGCTTCATTTTGTGAAACGGAATGAGTGAGAGCGGCATGACTTTTAAAATTTAAATAAGCAGATAAAAGCTCAAGAATATGGGATCGTTTAGCGTTTAATCCTGCGATTTCTTTAGATTGTGAGAAAATTACATGAGTTGCACTTGATAGAATAGACATAAATTAGCTCCATGGCTGAATCGTACACCTAACTTAAATTCATGCGTTTAAGGTTAGATAATTCAACCTTGATAATTAATTTATTTAGAATTTGAAGATCATAATAGTTAAAAAAATATTATGTGATAGCCCTTTTTCACTCGCATGAAAGTGAGGTTGGCACCTCAAAATATAGTAGTCGATAATCAGTTGGTTTACAAAGGTATTTCAGTATTAAGGCTAGGGCATCGAAAATAGGCTTCTTCTTCTGCCTTAAGTGAGGAGGTGATAAGGATTCTATAGTGAATATTTATTGGGATGAGAATTTTTGCATATAAATCCATTAAAAAAGGGTTCTAAACGTTAGCAATTGGAGTAGGGGCTCTGAAATTTTTAACGTTTAAAGGTTTACGATGAACAAATTTAAAATGATTGATACCAATGAAATACTCCCAAAAATTAAAATCATCGGTGTAGGTGGTGCTGGGATTCATATCATTCAACAAATAGCAGATTTAGAATCTCCTTTCCAATATATGATTATGGATAGTAATAGGTCCTGTCTCAACGAAGGTTTGCTGGGAGATGGAGTTTTGCTTGGTGAGAGCATTAACGAATCAGGCTTAGGTGCAGGGGCTAATATAGAGCTTGCTCGCAAATATGCCATGTCTAGCGAGCAGGATATTATCGAAGCAATAAATGGCGCTGATATGGTGTTTATCATCGCTGGACTTGGCGGTGGTATCGGTAGTGGTTGTGTACCTGTTATTGCTCAAATTGCTCAGAA
>Ga0209291_1000460_pt1 | contig 39243 bp, 35 predicted proteins | sample GOMGulsemesocosm_FD_184633 | JGI IMG/M metagenome (GOLD analysis project Ga0209291, IMG submission 184633) | Methane-oxidizing microbial communities from mesocosms in the Gulf of Mexico - GOM9B Gulf of Mexico (SPAdes) (version 2) | ecosystem: Environmental > Aquatic > Marine > Cold seeps...
TCCGCAATATTCATCAAGACAGTCTTGAGCTAGAAAGTGTCGAATTTGAAGGTGTCGATATTTGGCCTGATATGGCTGAACTAAAAGAGCTATGGTTAGCGCCATTTATTATAGATAAAAGCTGGGAGCGTAAAGGTAAACATGACTGGCGTAAAGTAGCGCCAGCTTTATATCAAGGCATTCCTGCGCTGACAACGGGCAGTGTTGCGGTGTTATTAAATAGCCAAGATGTACGACCTGAAGTGTGGTTAGCATTAGATATGACGACACCAGCCCCGATGACAGCAAACGCGCTTAATACAGCAGATCTTATTCGTGCAGGTTGGAAACAAGTGGTGTTTGCTGATGATAGTAATTTAGACCATGCAGAACACACAGATAAAGACAGCCACTAAGACGTGACGCGTGTCGACAATGAGAATAGTCATGATGAAAAAAAGCATAATGAAAAATAGCATCAATACAAGCCTAAAAAGTCTAATCGCAGCCGTTGCTACTACAGCTGTATTGCTCATGAGCGGAGCATTACAAGCCGCTGATAAATTAACAATTGGTATTACCTTGCAGCCTTATTACAGCTACGTGAAAGCAGTTGTTGGTGATAAAGCGGACGTATTACCTTTGGTTGATGAAGGGTTTAATCCCCACAATTACCAACCACAGCCGAATGACTTACGCCGTCTTAAAGAGATGGATGTGATCGTGGTGAATGGGATTGGCCATGATGACTTTGCCTTAAAAGTAATTAAAGCAGCGAACCGTGATGATCTGATTGTGATTGAAGCCAATAAAGACGTGCCGTTATTACCTGCTATTGGTCAATCTGTCGGTGACGGTGCGGTAAATCCACATACGTTTGTTGGTCTATCAACGACGATCCAAAAAGTTTACACCATAGCAACTGAGCTGTCTAAGATTGACCCTGATAACGCACGTACTTACCGTAAAAATGCGCGTAAATACGCAACCGAATTTCGCAAAATGAAGCGTCAAGCCATGCTCACGCTGGGTGACTTAGATACATCCGGTATGCTGGTGGCGACAACGCACAATGCTTATGGTTATATTTTGCAAGAATTTGGTGTTGATGTAGCGGCGGTGATAGAACCTGCACACGGTGTTGAGCCGAGTGCGAGTCAGTTGCAAGAAACTATCGAAAAGATCCGCGCGTCGAAGATCGATGTGCTGTTCTACGAATTAAATATGCCAAGCCGCTATGTGGAAACGATTGAGGCGGCCACTGGTGTGCAACTTTACCGTTTCTCACACATGACACATGGTGCGTATGAAGAGAGCAAAGTGGCTGTTGAAATGAAAAGTAACTTAGATACCTTAGTTGAAGCTATGAAGTTTGCAGCAAAGCACTCACTTGCTGATACAGCAGTAATCGCTCCTTCAACAACTCATGCCTCTATCAACAAGCAGCAAGGAAGTTAATTGTGGGACCTGCAATTCGTTTACAAAATGTCGGTTTGAAATACGGTGATAATGTCATTTTAGAAGACATTTCACATTATTTAGAAGCGGGTCAATGCCATGTGATCATGGGGCCAAATGGTGGTGGTAAAACATCATTATTACGCTCTATTTTAGGGTTAACCCCTTTCACTGGGAATATTGATATTCAGTGGCCTGAGCATAAAGGCAATATTGGTTATGTGCCGCAAAAGGCTACGTTTGAGTCTAGTTTACCCTTTACGGTGATGGATTTTATTTTGTTAAATCAAAGTCGTAATCCACTGTTTTGGCGTAAGCGTAAAAAAGATCAAGATGATGCACTGGCACAACTCGATCGTGTGGGTATGGCTAACCGTACCGACCGTCGTATGGGACAGTTATCGGGTGGAGAACAGCAGCGTGTGCTATTTGCGCAGTCACTATTAGATAACCCTGATCTACTGGTACTTGATGAACCAACAACGGGGATGGATGAACAAGGCGTACGTTACCTTGAGTCATTAATTCATGAATTAGTTCGTGAAAATAAAACTATCTTAGCAGTGCATCATGATGTCAGTGCTGTGCGCCGTTTAGATGGTCAAGTGCATGTGGTTAATCGTCATTTAGTTGATTCTGGCCCCGTGTCTGATGTGTTACGAGCAGATAAAATTGAACGATTATTCAATCATTACACTGGTGGTAATGTGACTGATAGTCGTTCAGTAATAGACCGCGCTCAAGGAGTTAAATAATGGATACGATCCGTCATTGGGCCCAACTGGGTGTGGATGCTGGTTGGTTGAGTGAGAGCTTCTCTTATTCGTTTATGGTGAATGCGGTGGTTGCCGCGTTATTACTGGGGCCACTACTAGGTGGTTTAGGTACGTTAGTGATCGCCAAACGCTTAGCTTTCTTTTCAGAAGCGGTTGGTCATGCAGCGTTAACAGGTATTGCCTTAGGCGTATTATTAGGTGAGCCCGCTGAGAATCCGATCATCGGCTTATTTAGTTTTTGTATGATCTTCGCCTTGCTACTGCACTTTGTGCGTAACCGTACTAATGTACCATACGATACCTTGGTTGGGGTGTTTCTGGCATTTGCATTAGCAGTTGGTGCAGCATTACTGATGTATGTGGCACGTAAGATTAATATCCATATGTTAGAGAATGTGTTGTTTGGTTCGGTCTTAACGATCACAGATTATGATTTGCTTATCTTAGCGGTGACCTGCGGTGTTATTTTATTGGTATTGATACCGACCTTTAATCGTATTTTATTAACCTGTATCAGCCCTGATATTGCTAAAGTACGTGGTTATGCAACTAATTTTTACGACTATTTATTTGTTATGATGATCACGCTCGTTACGATTGCTTCGGTAAAAATTGTCGGTGCGGTATTAGTGGGGGCACTGCTATTAATCCCTGGTGCAACAGCACGGTTATTAACGAAAAACATGGGTAGCTTTGTGCTTATGTCTGCATTGCTAGCGACGATCAGTTGCCTGCTAGGCACTATCTTACCAATGGAATTAAAATTACCCATTCCTTCTGGCGCGGCGATCATTATTGTATCGACGAGCTTCTTCTTAACTGCCACTTGTTACCGCATTGTTCGTAAGGGATAACCGATTATGACTTCTTCATTGTTCACCATCAGTGCGGCTGTGCTACTGCTCACTTCAGCGCTTAGTTTTAGTCAAAAGGTGAGTGCCGCAGATATTCTTACCGCGACACCAGTGACTTATATGCTAGCGACAGAGTTAACTAAAGGCACGGGTATTACCACGCAATATTTACCACCAAAACGTTATGGTATATCGCGTTTACCTAACTGGTTTAGCTCGAAAGGTGCGACGTTAACAGAGAAAGCAGCCATTGATGCACAAGTGAGTATCACCCTTGGTGCTGTATGGCCGCAAGATCCATTATTCGTACACGCACGTAAAGGCAACATTCGTATGATTGAAGTGGATGCATCACAAGCTATTTCCCCTCGTGCGCAAGGTGTTGCGGCGCTGCGTTTAGAAGACGGTAGTATTTCGCCTTATACTTGGCTTAACCCGACTAATTTAACCCGTATGACGGCGATTGTGAGTCAAGATCTACAACAAGTATGGCCACAGCAAGCTGCGACGATTGCGAGTAACCAGCAAGCCTTGATGATGTCGGTGCGTCACTTAATTAACCAGCAGCAGACCATGTTATTAGACAATGAGATTGATTCTGTTGTGTTGTTGTCGAGCGAGTTAGAAGACTTTGCGTCGGGCAATCAATTGTTTGTGGTTGAACGTTTAACCAAACCAGAATTGGAATGGTCGGCAGCAGATAAGCAGCAGCTTGTTGAGCTATTAACTGAGGATGATAGCTTATGGGTTCTGACCTCGAAAAGAGCTAGCAAGCAGTTAAAAACCTTAGTGCCTAATCCGGCTCGTATCTTAACGATTGACAGTATCGATCGTTGGGGCCGTGGCATTAACGCTGATAAGCCATTACAACGCTGGCAGCTAACACTTTAACTTGATTTTAGGTTGATACTTACAGGCTACAAAATAAAACATCCTGTGTAATTTAGATTATATAGGATGTAAGCCTGTTTAGTTATAATTTTACATTTCTAGCTTAAACTTACACTTCGAGCATCTCCCTTACACTTAATATTTATATAATAAACAATTATCTAGTAGTTTTTTATAGGGTTTTTAGAGTTAAAGTCATAGGACTTATAACTTTAACTCTAAAATTTCTCCGACATCGAAAATAAACTTCTTTCTAAGGCGTAATCAGAATACCTTAGTGTGTAGTTGATCCTGTCTTTATATAACAAATTATTTAACTACCCCTTAAGTAGCGTTAAGTTTGTTTACATTACTATTTCTTTTAAAGTGTTATAAATGACGCGTTCCACTTGGCATGTCATTAAAAAATAAGGAAATAAAATGAACAAGGTAAAGTTTATCCTCTCTCCACTTTTACTGGGGCTTGCTTTCACCCCACAAGTATTTGCATCTTCAGCTTATTCACCACTTAGCGAGGAAGTTGAATGTCCGGAAGGTTCGTCATTAAATACGCAGTGCTACTATTTGACTGTTCCTAAGGATTACAGTTTAACCAACAATAATCCTGAAGATACTGTGAATCTATTTTACACAGTAACACCAGCTAAAAATGAAGCTGAACGCATCGGGTCTTTAATATTTAATTTTGGTGGTCCGGGTGTACCGGGTTCGTTAGAAGCAATGGAGATGGTAAACGACCTTGCGCGTTGGAACCAAGCATACCCGAAAGTTGGGTATAATAAAGTGAATGAATACTTCGATGTTGTTGGCTTTGATCCTCGTGGAACTGGTGGTAGTGCATTTGCTGAAGAGATCGCTGACTGTGCATTATCAAGCGAGGGATGTGATAAAACATTTCAATCTATTGCCCCTTATATGGGGACAAATACCACAGCAAAAGATCTTGAGTCCCTTCGTATTGCATTGGATGAAGATAAAATTAGCTACATTGGTTACTCATATGGAACTCGCTTAGGTGCGGTTTATGCGGATATGTACCCTGAACATGTGCGATCTTTCGTTTTAGATTCAGCAATGGCTCCTGCATTAACTAACGTAAATCAACTTTATTATTCAAGCCTAAAAAGTTTTAATAAGGCGTTACGTATACGACTAGGCCGCGAGAATCGAGATGCATCTGCTGATATGAGAAAGCTTAGCTGGATGATGTCTAGATTTGAACATAAAGATTTTTTCAGTACTGCTGATGGTGCAGTCCTTGAAAAAAAACATTTTATCACCTTGCTTGATGCTGCTCGTTCGGTAGATGTTGATAAAAAGTGGGCGCTTGTTAAAAAACCATTATTTCAGCTTTTAGATAATGATAAGGGTGCTGAATTTTGGAATGTTATCGATGAGCTACAGAAAAAAGCAAAAACCGAACAAGAAGAGTGGAAGTTTCAATACGATGCGGTTCATCGTGCAGTCGTATGTACAGATGAGCACATAAAAAAAGAACGTTCAGAAAATAAATTTATAAATAAGTCAGCTGTTTTTGGGCAAACTGTTTATCAAAATAATGCGAGCCTTTGTCAAGGTTGGTCAGCAAAAACGGATCCAATTCTAAAAATAGAAGAAACAGGGACGAAGCTGATGCCAAACAGTGTAATGATTGTGGCCGCAAAAAATGATCCTGTCACTCCTTATAAATGGAGTAAAAAGATGTACAACTCATTTGAGCAATCAGCTGAACTATTAACTATCAATAAAAAAATAGAGAATTGTTTAGTATTCTCGTTCAACCTTAATCCGAAAGCTGATAAAAAAGTGATTCACTTTTTATTAGATTCTGTCGCAATGAAGCAATAAAAATACATTATTTTTTAAGTGCTGTTATTAACCCCTGAAGCTAGCCTCTTGAATATATTGTAGAATTCAAGAGGCTGACCTGTATCCATTTGTTAGCGATAATTTGCAATTAATTTATCTTAACTTACACCTTATAGTAAGTATAATAACCTTTGTTTATGTAAGGATAATAAAATGAAATATCACCGCTTAAATGAAATTATTGAATTATTACAGCCTGAATGGCAGAAAACACCAGATGTAAACCTACTGCAATTGCTATCGACCCTGGCTGAAGAGATGAAATTTGAAGGGAAATTAGCTGAGTTGAGTGATGATGCGCTTATCTATCACTTAAAAATGCGCAACAGCGAGAAGAATGAAATGATCCCTGGTTTAGCCAAAGATCATGAAGATGATTTTAAAGCAGCATTACTTAAAGCTCGCGGTTTTTTGTAGGCTATTACTTATTCAGCGTCCCCAAATAACGTTTCAACATTTCTGGCGCATCTTGATCGGCTAAGATAGCCGCGGGTGCATGCAGGGCTACCTGCCCATTTACTACAAAAACAATATTGTCGGCTATCTGTAGGGCATCATCTGGGTTGTGGGTGACCATTAAAACGGTAATGCCATGTTCTTTATTCAGCTTGGTAATCAAGCGTAACATTTCTTGACGTAATGCAGGGTCGAGCGCGCTAAAAGGCTCATCTAACAGTAATAACGGCTGTTTGCGGGCAAGGCAACGGGCAATACCAACACGTTGACGTTGACCACCACTTAAATCTGCAGGTAGGCGATCAAGTAACTCTGTTATTTCCACTTGCTGTGCCGCGGTTGAAAGCGCGGTTTGTTGCGCGGTATTTAGCTTCATGCTTGGTGCTAAACCAATGGCAATATTTTGTTTAACGGTTAAATGGTTAAACAAATTATGCTCTTGAAATAACGTGGTTATCGGTCGCCGGGCAGGTGCTTTTGTTAATATCGAGTTTTGTTGAAAACGGATATCTCCAGACAAGGGCTGATTAAACCCGGCAATAAGGTTTAGCAGAGTTGATTTACCTGAACCACTTGCGCCGAGTATCGCTAAGGTTTCACCTCGATTAACCGTTAAATCAAAGTGCATTGGCATTTGTTCATAAGCAAAGGTAACATTGTTTACTTGCAATATAACATTATCGACCTGTAATAATACATTTGTATTAGCGTTACTTAGGTGAGTAGTCTTAGGCATTTTTGCCTCCAATAATACGTTCGAACAGATAGAAAATAACACCGCAAAGGGTTAATAAGAAAATAGCAGTAACAGCGGCTGCATCGAGTTGGTAGCTGCCTAATTGACGATAGAGCATCAAAGGCAAGGTTTGCATATCTTGACTACCAAATAATGCAATCACACTTAAATCACCCAGTGACAATACACACGCCAGTCCTGATCCCATCGCGATCGGTTTACGTAATAATGGCCATTCGATAATACGCAAACGTTGCAGGCGTGATAAGCCTAAGCTAACCGCCAGTTTGTCATAAGCTGTAAAGCTATCTTGGATAGGTTGGTTCAATACACGGAGTAAGTAAGGTAGTGACATCAGCGCATTGACGAGGATCACCAACCAAGCAGCAATGCTAAATACATCGACATAAGGGCGTAATAATAAGAACAAGCCCGTACCGAGTACGAGAGCGGGTACTACTAAAATAATCGCACCAATATTTTCGATGCTATACGCGAATGCCATTAGCTTAAAGCGCACTTTTAATATGCGCGTCGAGAATAAAATCGAGCAGGCAAGTATCAAACTTAATAAGCCCGAGCTCAGGGCTATTTGTAGTGAGATGCCTGTGGCTTGCCACAGCATAGGGTCGCTAAGAACGGTGAGAGTGCTGCTGTTGATACCACTGCTAAAAATAGCCAACATCGGCGGTGCTAACAGACAGCTGGCTAAGATAAAGCTTATCGCATCACAGACTTTACTGCTTAGCGTGTGGCAATCGGGGCGACGAAAATAATTGCCTGATGGCGCAGACATAGGTTGTGACTTTAAAAATACCGCGCTAAAGACCATTAACGCCACGGTGATCGCGACTTGAATGAGTGCCAAGGCTACAGCTTGCTCGATATCAAACTCAAATTTTAACGCTTGGTAGATAGCCACTTCTAAAGTGGCATAGTCAGGACCACCACCGAGTGACATCACAATCGCGAAACTCGTAAAGCACAGCATGAAAATAAGACTGATTAACGAGGGTAATTGTTGTTTTATCTTTGGCCATTCTAAGGTGATAAAGATATGCCGAGATTGTAAATTGAGTTGACTGGCTAAACGCCAAGATTCACTGGGGATCGAGTCTAATGTTTGTAGTAAAATACGCGTGGCTAACGGTACATTAAAAAATAAATGAGCAAGAAGAATACCGATTAAGCCATAAATATAATGGCCTGTTTCTATGTTAAAAAGCCCGAGTAGTTGATTAACCCAACCGCTTTTACCGTGCACAGCAATAATGCCAAAAATGGCAATGATAATAGGCAGTACCAGTGATAAATTAAACAGTTTGATAATCATCTGTTTACCCGCGAACTCTCGACGTGAGAACGCGCGTGCTAACGGGATTGCCAAACCAATACTCAAGCAGGTTGATAAGGCGGCTTGGTATAAACTAAAGCTAATAACATGCTGGGTATACGAGTCTGTAAGGACGCTGCGAAAGTCTAATTCCGCTTGTGAAAAATTAAGTAGGGCAGTAAAGCTACCACCCACCAGAAGTAAAATGATGCTGATGGCGAGCACTGCGCTACACCACCAGTATTTATGCGAATTCGCGATCATAATTTTTGATTAATTGTTTACTAATTATGGACTAATTATTGGGTAACAGCGTTACGCCATTCCTTCACCCAAGATTTACGGGATTGAGCCACTTCTTCTGGTGTGAATTCTAAGGTTTTTGCTGGCGTAATTAATTGGTCAAACTCATTTGGTAGTGCCGCCGCTTGTTTCGCTGGTAGCATCCAGTTACCTGTTGCAATCACATCTTGGAACGCGGGTGTGAGTACAAATGCCATGAATTTTTCGGCTAACTCAGGATTCGGTGCATCTTTTAGACGGGCAACCACTTCAGTCTGTTGATAATGACCTTCACTGAATTCAGCGGCTTTATATTTGAATTCTTTCTCTGCAACCATGTGGTATGCCGGTGACGTTGTATAGCTTAATACCATGTCTGCTTCGCCTTTTAAGAACATGCCGTAAGCTTGGCTCCAGCCTTTCGTAATTGTTACCGTTTTAGCTGCTAGTTGTTGCCATGCTTGTGGTGCTTTATCACCATAAACAGCTTTTATCCATAGCATAAAGCCTAGACCTGGTGTGCTGGTACGTGGATCTTGATAGATAATGCTCAGATCTTTACGTTTAACTAATTCAGCCAAACTCGCTGGTGGGTTGGTCAGTTTCTCACTGTCGTAGATAAATGCAAAGTGACCATAATCGAATGGAATAAAGTACTTATTCGTCCATTCGTTTGGCAGTGATAATGTGCTGGTATCTTGTTGGTGTGGTGCAAGCAGTTTGGTTTTTTCTGCTTCAGCCATCAGGTTGTTGTCTAAGCCTAATAATACATCTGCTTTGGTGTATTTACCTTCCAGTTTAACACGATTAAGAATGCTAACACCGTCTTCTAATGCGACTAAGTTCAGTTCGCAATTACATTCCGCTTCAAATGCGGTTTTTACTTTTGGACCAGGGCCCCAATCGGATGCAAATGAATCGTAGGTATAAACATTTAATACTGGCTTGTCAGCTGCGTGAGCTACTTGCAATGATAGTGTAGGTAATAGTAGGGCTGTGCAAAGTGCTAGTTTTTTGATCGTGTGCTTCACGTGTTCTCCTAGAATGTGAAGCATAGAACTTATGACTCAATTGGTCGAATCTCATTCCTATGCCAGCATTATCTGGTTCAAGTTAATACGGGTGTTATCTCAGCCACAATGACTTTTTCAATGAAAAGTCTGGTAGCACCCCGATGAGTGAACGCACATTGTATTTTTATTTAGGTTAAAGAGCCAGAGACAATAATTATATTGGCTTATATTTTATTCACTACCTTCTTTTAATATAGTTGCTTTATAACTTCTGGTAATTTAAATCTGGGTTGAAATCTTAACATTCAAGAATGTGGCTTACATTTTTATTTATATAATAAACAAGTAGATAACTAACCATTTGTAGGTGGTTAAAGGCTGGTTTATATAGTAATTTCAGGGTTATGTTTGAATTTTGCTCTAATTGTGCTTAATGTCTTATTTATCAGTGATGAAAAATGCTTGTCAAATAATTCATTTTTAATTATTTCTAATTAAATTAATGGCATAGGTGTAAATGTACGTTACATTCCCTTAAGTTACTATTTTTATTAACATGATATAAGTGGTCTGTTGTGTTTTCCATGTTATTAAAAAGTAAGGGAATAAAATGAAAAAAGCAGTGTTTTGTCCACTACATTGTGAGGTTGTGGTTTTATCTACATCAGAAGTGCTATCACCTTCAGGTAAACCGCTATGAATTTTAAAAGACGTGATTTTATTAAGTCAGGACTATTGGGCGGTACGGGGTTATTTATAAGCTCGCCTCTTTCTGCTCTACCTCGATTTTCATTATCTGAACAATCTAGCGTAATGACGGTCTCATTCTCTGGTACTGCTTGTACTCGAGACGAAGGTGAGGTGTCTCGAGAGGGGAGCGATAAAGATATATATTTACCGTCAACTGGATATATTCCAGTGAGAATTATGAATGAACTAGGTGGTGTAGGAAAGACGGTAAGAGGGGCTGGTGAGAATGATTGGGCTCATACAAGAGATACAAGTGAGCCATTATTAATAAACGGGCCTCTTAAGGCTCCCGACGATTTACTTCATGATATTCGTAACTATATCAGTGGTAATCAGTACACCAAATATAAAGAATCGATAGTTGGTTGGACGATGCCTGCTTTAGCATTACACGGTGCCAATGTCGCAGCGGCGAGTAAAGCAGAAACATTTAATTTTATTGGCCACAGCCGAGGTGCTTGTGAATGTATTATGGCAGCTTGGTTTCTCTACGCTTATGGCGATGAAAAGACAAGAAATACACCAGTAAATATCTTCGCTATTGACCCTGTTCCGGGGCCAGGAACTTGGTGGAGCATTCTTACGCAACTTCCTCCGAATGTTGTTAATTATGTTGGTATTTACTCGTGGGATCAGTCATACAATTTGAATGTTCAAGACCATGCTTTTCAGGCATTAGTACCTCGACCAAATGGCCGAATGAGAGGCGAGAGTAATGATATAAAGATTCATGATCAATCGTGGTGGGATTGGATTACAAGGTATCCAGCATGGGGGGTAATGGCAAACGAAGTACAGCAGGTCGACCCACTATTACCTGACGAAAATCGTCCTCAGCCTAAAGGTTATGAACTTTATACTTGTCGAGGAAGACATAGCACAATTGCGGGTAATACGACTGCCGATGGTAACTATGATCCAATAAATTCGAGTTTGACTGTCGCGCCTGTGCCCGAATTGATATACAAAATAGCCAGAGGTTATTTGACTAAATGGGGCTCGAGGTTTTCTACTCCCTGCGCCGTTGAAAAAGGTGTATTAGCGTTACGACAGGAAATTCATACGTTCCATCGTGAGTTTGACGTAATGGGAGGGGGGGCAACTCGAAACAGCACAACTTTTCCGAATAGACCTTATGTTCGACGTGTTTCATCTATTTGGGGACGAGATTCAAATGATACTTATTACATGGATGATGTGGTTGGCGATCCACCTTATAAGCTCTCATACCCTGTTACTACGGAACGAAAAAATAAAGGTTGGGTTGATTGGAAGTTCTTATAAGCAAATTTCAACTTAATTAAAATGTTTGTATTTTTGTTAGGTTTCCCCATTCCTTAGTTTTAAAATAATGCCAATAGATGAGAATAAATATGAGTAAAATAGACGATATTAAAAGTGAGTTGTCCGAAAATAAGCTTTTTTATCATGATAGCGAAAACAATTATGTAAGGTTACTGGATACCCCAAATATTTGGGGGATGTCTTTTGGACCAGAGATAATGCCGAGGGCGATAGCACGTCAAGGTGAGTTTGAACGCGCAATCGTTGAAATTGTTCAAAAAACACGTTATCGATGTGATGTGTCGTCTCTCAATAGTCCTGATCCTGATTGGGCTAAAGCTATCTTAGGTGCAATCGATACATCATTAACAAAGCAGATGGGTAGAAGTGAACCGACGCAATTTAGATTTTTATTTGGACAAACCCCCTTATACCCGATCAATGAACCTGAGAATTTAACTGATTTTAAATCTGCATTGGTTCGTCTTATACGCAGTCGTTCTCAATATTGGGAAGTCATGCCCGAATTTGTGGTGGGTCGCTTCTTTGAGCGTGTATCAGGTTCTTGGATGTCGGCGCAAAAGAAGTTTTTACCTGCTGCATTAATATCTGACTCAGATACAAAAATGACTTGGAATCATACCAAAATTATCGTCAGTGATGGTGTTGAGTCTTTGGTTGGTGGTCATAATTTAAATATGGATTTATTCAGAAGTTATCCGCCAGTTCATGATGTATCAGTGGTGGTTCATGGTGATGCAAGCTATGGATCTCAGCTATTTTTAAATGAGATGTGGAAAGCAGATACTTTTCTGTTAACCAAAGAATCATTAGATGTTGATACACTTAATTGGAATAACAGAGATACTGAACCTGACTACCCAAGTGATCCGTTAGCACTAAGCTATGTTCTAGATTATATAAAAGAAAAACAAGATAATGTTTTAACGGTCCATGAGACAGGTGTTCAACCAGGTTCAGATCCGGTAAGACCAAACTTAGCACCACAGCCTCCAACAAGTAATATTAAAGATTTCGATTTACGTTCAATAGCAGATCTAGAGGCCGATGTATTCGAAGAACGCAGCGTCTACAATTCTTATGCTCAGTTAGATCAATATAAAAAGGCCAGTCGAATTTTAACGGTAGGTAAATACTGGACGGGTCCTAACCGAGACACTGATTTTAAAATAGGTTCTGAAATTATGAAGAAAAGCCTTATTTTAAATGCTAAAAACAGTATTCGTATGTCACAGCAGGACGTCATTAGTGCTTGGAAGAAAAATTGGAAAGATCACGTTGTATGTCATTGGCTTATTGAAGCTTTATTAAAGAATGAAAACTTGAATGTTCAGATCGTTGTGTCTCCCTTAGATGCGGGAGCGGGTGCGGGAGGTGATCAATATTCATTTGGCTCTGGTGCCGTTCGCACATTTGAATTAATTAAATATTACATCACTCACGATGTTGATACTGATACCTTGCTTGATGATAGTGATGGAAAACGTGCCGATACATTATCGCGATTATTTGTTGCGCCATTCTTTTATACGGATCAAGTACCGTTCGATAAGCAAGATGAAGGGGAAACATATAAGTGGCCAGAATTACCAATCGAAGGTCGAACGGCGACTTTAAAAGGCAAATCGTTATCGGAAGAACCGCCTGAAAAAGGGATTATTGGTCATCCATTCTGGACGACTATTAGTGCCAGTGGTTATTTTTATGGTCGCGTGGATGCTGCGCCTGGGAATCATGCCAAGATTATGATTGTTGATGATGAAGTATGTATTGTTGGGTCTGACAATATGTACCCAGGGAATCTTTCTGAAGTTAATTATCTTATTGAAGGTGAGGCGGTCGGCGAGTTACTTAAATCGTACTGGACACCGTTATGGAAGTATTCTAGTCCGCATGCGCACACCGGTTAACTGAGACACTCTTTCCATTTAGATTTGCGGCAGATTCATAAAGTTTGGGTTTGTCGCAAAATTTATTCTGACTTTCACGAGTTTTCATTCAATCATTCCTTTAGTGGCTGAGCGTCGATTGGCTTGCAGCAGATCATCGACTTTATTGTCGATAAAGGCATGTTGGACTGCTAGCTGACTATTATAATCAAATAGTTATTTGGATCGCATTATTCTTGTTATACAACGCCGAGTTAATGAATGATGACTATACTCAAAATAAGATAAAAAAATTCATAGTTTTGGATTATTTATAACTTGAGAACATTTATAAACTATAGCAATAAGAGGGATATTGATGTGCTAAAAGCTAACTTAGAACGACGTAGTTATCACCGGATGTTAATCGACTCACCGGTTCAGGTAACGGATAAAGAAAAGAATGTTACCGCTATCTGTCGTGATTTAAGCGCCAGTGGAATGTCGTTAGATGTACCTGAAAGCTATTTTTCATTGAATGATAGCGTCAGTATTTTTTTACCGACTGGCGATTCACGTGTACCGCCTCTACAGGCTGAAGCGAAGGTAACACGGGTTGATAGTGACGGAGATGTTTATCAAATAGGTGTTGAATTTACCAGTTTGACTTAGTCATCTTTATTTATATTTGAGTCATAAATAAAGCCAGATAACATGATAATCCAATAAAAAGGCCGATGGTGACTATCACTATCGGCCTTGTTCGTTATAACCATTTACCTTATTAAAAAAGTATAATGTTCATGACTAATTTGAGCTACTATATTAAATATTAAGCACTAACTTTAGCGGCAATTAAGTCACCCATTTGTGCCGTGCTTTGTACTGGTTTAGTATTCGCATCACTGTGCAGATCGCCTGTCGCATAACCTTCTTCTAATACAAATGAAACCGCTTGCTCGATAGCTTGTGCTGCTTCTTCTTGTTTTAGTGAGTAACGTAACATCATTGCAGCAGATAAGATTTGTGCGATTGGATTCGCAATCCCTTTACCTGCGATATCAGGTGCAGAACCACCTGCTGGTTCGTACAAACCAAAGTCAGAATCGTTCATACTTGCTGACGGTAACATCCCCATCGAACCTGTGATCATTGCACATTCGTCCGAGATGATATCACCGAATAAGTTGCCACAAAGCAGTACATCAAATTGCGATGGATCTTTGATCAATTGCATCGCTGCGTTATCGACATAGATATGCTCTAGTTCAACTTCTGGGTAATCTTGTGCGACTTCTAGTACCACTTTACGCCATAAAACAGATGTTGCTAGTACGTTAGCTTTATCAACAGACGTTACCTTATTGCCACGTAGTTTCGCTGCTTCAAATGCGATGCGAGCAATACGTTCAACTTCCGCACGGCTATATAACATAGTATCAAAACCCGTTTCTTCAGGGCCTTCGCCTTTGCTACCTTTTGGTAAACCGAAGTAAATACCACCTGTTAATTCACGTACTACGACTACGTCAAAACCGTTGTTTGAAATATCTGCACGCAGTGGCGAGAACTTTTCTAAACCAGCATAAATTTTTGCTGGGCGTAGGTTACAAAAGAGCTTGAAGTGACCACGCAATGGTAATAATGCGCCACGTTCTGGTTGCTCTTGTGGTGGTAGTCCTTCCCATTTTGGACCACCGACAGAGCCGAATAAGATGGCATCTGAATTTTCACACGCTGTGAGTGTGCTTGCTGGTAATGGAGTACCGTGGTTATCGATAGCAATACCACCAACGTCATTAAAATTATACGTTAGTTCTAAATTAAACTTACTTTGCACAGCAGCAAGTACTTTAATTGCTTCCGCCATTACTTCTGGACCGATACCGTCACCTGGTAATACAGCAATATTGTGTTTTGTTACAGTCATCCTTAGCCGCCTTCTCTATATTATTGATTTTGTTTTTTTAGTTTTTGTTGTTCTACCGCGTTTGAGCGATGGATATTATTCATTACGTGGATATAAGCCAGTGCCGAAGATTCAATGATATCTGTGGCTAAGCCGATGCCGTGGAATTTACGGCCTTCATAGGTTGCTACAATATCGACTTGACCCAGAGCGTCTTTACCTTCACCTTTTGCGGTAATGTGGTAATTAGCGATATCGATATCGAAGCCTGAAATACGACTTAAACATTTATAAACGGCATCAACCGGACCATTACCAATCGCAGCTTCAGTATTTGTACAAGACTCATCCGTTGTTTCTTGTTGTGAGATCAGGCTAATCGTAGCGGTTGCTTTCACACCAGAACCGGACTGAACACTGAGATAATCTAATTTAAAGTGTTCTTCATCTTCGTGCAAATTATTAAAGAAGATTAACGCTTCAAGATCATAATCGAATACTTGGCCTTTTTTATCTGCCAGTTGCAAAAAGCTTTCGTACAGTTCATCAAGATTATAATCGTTGTCGGTATAGCCAAGCTCTGCCATACGATGTTTGATCACATGACGACCTGAACGTGAGGTTAGGTTCAACTTGTTTTGCGTTAGACCAATGCTTTCAGGAGTAATAATTTCATAGGTATTTTTTGATTTTAACACGCCATCTTGGTGAATACCTGAGGAATGTGAAAATGCATTGGCACCAACAATTGCTTTATTAGCCTGTACTGGCATGTTGCAGAGTTGACTGACTAATTGGCTGGTACGGTAAATTTCTTGCGGGTTAATATTAGTGGTCTTACCTAATAAATCTTGGCGTGTTTGCAAGATCATTGCAATTTCTTCTAATGAACAGTTACCTGCTCGTTCACCAATACCATTGACCGTGCACTCGATTTGACGTGCGCCTTGTTCAACCGCCGCAATTGAGTTCGCTACAGAGAGACCTAGATCATCGTGACAATGTACCGAGATCACCGCTTGATCAATATTCGGGACTCGATTGAATAAATTAGTGATGATGCCGCCGAATTGCGATGGCACAGTATAACCAACAGTATCGGGGATATTAATCGTCGTTGCACCAGCTTTAATCGCTTCTTCAACCATTCGGCATAGGTTATCGATAGGGGTACGGCCTGCATCTTCGCAAGAAAACTCTACGTCATCGGTGTAGCGACGCGCATGTTTAATAGCGTGGCGACCCATCTCTAGCACATCATCAAAACTACGTTTTAGTTTGCTTTTTACATGAATGTCAGATGTTGAAATGAAAGTATGAATACGAAAATCTTTCGCAACAGAAAGCGCTTGGCCAGCAGCATCAATGTCTTTTTCTAATGCACGAGATAGGGCACAAACACGGCTGTTTTTAATATTACGTGCGATCGTCTGCACTGACTCAAAATCACCAGGTGATGAAATCGGAAAACCAACTTCCATAACATCAACACCTAAACGTTCAAGTGCAAAGGCTATTTGTAATTTTTCTTTTACGGTTAAGCTCGCTGATAATGCTTGCTCTCCATCCCTTAAGGTCGTATCAAAAATAATAACCTGGTTTGACATTATGAATCCTTCAATTGCCGTTATATAAAAGAGTATTTCTGCGCCGCGTATTATTATTAGGTTGCGATAAATAGCCATCTATATATAAATTAATTTTATGTATTAATCTTTACAGGCTTGGTTGTTTTTTGTCAATTAATTTATATACAGGCTGATCTCTGAGGCTTCATCTTTATGAAGTAGGAATATTAGACCTTTTCTTGATCTATGCCACACTTAAAATAGGTTTTTGATCATGAGGTGGGATATGTTATTTAAAAATGAACAAGGTGAGATGGTTGAGCTTGCAGATGACCTAACACTAAAAGAGTTAACGGATATGGGGATCGATATTTCCTTAGTGGAAAGAGCGAGTGACGAACCATTAGATAGCTGGTCACATCTAGCGAGTCATTAGGTATATTTATGGCAGAAAATGTTATAAATTTCGGCGAAATGAGCCGATTTTAATTAAAATGACGCAATTGTTGGATTTTTTAGTGTTAAATAGGATATAAAATATTCATTTGTTTTACAAATGACATTTTACAAGCTACCCTCTCGGGCTTACAACTGTAAGCCGAGTTCGTTTGCGCCCGAATTAACATGAGAAATAGACATGAGTCAGCATTTCGTAAATCAGATCCTTGCAAGGATTGAGAAGTATCAAGATAAAACTGCCCTGAAAAGTAAAACTAAAACAGGCTGGGATCGCATTAGCTGGAAGCAGATGGGCGAGCGTATTGAAGGACTTGCAAATAACTTGCTTAACCGTGGACTTAAAGTTCAGGATAACGTTGGTATTTGGTCAAATAATTTACCTGAATGGACAATTGCAGATCTGGCTTTACAACAGTGTCGCGCTGTTTCTGTACCACTTTATCCAAGTAGTACGTCATCACAAGCAGAATACATTATTAATGACGCTAAGATGACTTGTATGTTTATTGGCGATAAGGCCGAGTTAAAGCTTGCGCTACCATTACTGGATAAGTGTGAATCTCTGCAGTCGCTTATTGTTTTTTCTTCAACGGTCACTTTACCCGATGATCCCCGCGTGGTTGCCTATGCCGACATGCTGGCGTTCACCCCTGGTAGTTCATCATCGATAGCATTAGATTATCGTATTGAGAATGCAAAAAACGATGATCTTGTTACGTTAATTTATACATCAGGTACCACTGGTGAGCCGAAAGGTGTGATGCTTGATTATGCCAACATTCAAGCTGCATTGGCAGTGAATGAGCCGGAAACACGTTTAGAAGAAGATGATATTTCATTGGCATTCTTGCCATTAAGTCATGTGTTTGAACGTATTTGGACGTTTAACGCATTATTCTGGGGGGCTGAAAATACGTATCTTAAAGATCCAGCAAGAATCCAAAAAGGCTTAACGGATACCCAGCCTACAGTGATGTGTGCGGTGCCTCGTTTGTATGAAAAAATTCATACTACGATGATGAATAAAGTTGAAAATGCCCCCGCGGCACGTAAAAAATTATTTCATTGGGCTGTGGCTATTGGTAAGAAGCGCTTTGCAGCACAACAAGCCGGTACGTTTGTATCACCGTTATTGAAATTACAGCATGCAATTGCCGATAAATTAGTATTCACCAAATTACGCGCAGTATTTGGTGGTAAGGTACGTTTCTTCCCTTGTTCAGGGGCAAAACTTGATGATGAAGTTAATTTATTCTTCCAAGCAATCGGTATTCATCTTAAATACGGTTATGGCATGACAGAAACTGTTGCTACAGTTAGCTGTTATTCTAAAGACTTTAAATTAGGCTCTATCGGGTCGATTTTACCAGGCATTGAAGTGAAATTGGGTCATGAAAATGAAATTTTGATAAAAAGTCCGACGGTAATGCGCGGTTACTTTAATAAACCAGAAGAAACAGCAAAAACATTTGATGGTGAATGGTTAAAAACAGGTGATGCAGGTGCGATTGATGAAAATGGCTACTTATATATTACAGACCGTTTGAAAGACTTAATGAAAACTGAATGCGGTAAATATATCGCCCCTCAGTTAATTGAAGGTACGTTAGGTCGTGACCGGTTCATTGAGCAAGTGGCCGTATTTGCAGATGCAAGAAAATATACATCTGCGTTGATTGTTCCTGCCCAAGAAGCGATTGAAGAGCATGCTAAAACGCTTAATTTGAAATATGAATCCTATGTTGAATTACTCAAGCATACCAAGATCGTCGAGTTACTTGATGAACGTGTTAAAGAGATGCAGAAAGAGCTGGCTAAGTTTGAGCAAGTGAAGAAATTTAAGTTGATGGCATCACCTTTTACCAATGAAAAGGGGGAGCTAACACCAACACTTAAATTAAAACGTAAAGTTATTCAGGAGCGTTATAGTAGTTTGATTGAAAGTATGTATGGCACTGTTAAGAAAGGGAAAAATGTAAAGCCTTAAGTGTTTACATTTCTCATGCTCAATCCCGTTGTACATTTTTAGTGGCTTACAACGGGAGTATTAATTTTTGCTCACATTTATTACTGAGTAATATTTATTGCTCTAACACTTTCGACTATTTCTTGCTAAGCCTCGTAAATTATTCACACCATTGTTATTTATCTAGACTAATATTAACTCAATATGGGTAAGCAGATTGGTAACAATGGATAGTGCTAATATGAACAGGCTTAATACCAGAAGTTCTTCACATCAATGGCGTAAAGTATTATTCACCGTAATTGTATTAGGTGGCTTACTTGCGCTGTTTTTTTGTCTCTATATTTTAACGTTTTCCAGTGATACTGCCTGGTTCTTTTTATTAGAACTGTACCATGTGACGATGCGTATTCCGAGTTCACTTATTATTATCGCGTTTGCCAGTGTTATTAGTGTGGTGTGTGTTTATAAGCGGACTTTGCGGAAAGTAAATTCGGAATTACACAACCTACAAGGGCAACTTGTAGAGCTGGACCTATCGGTCTATTTAGATCGCGGAACTGGGTTAGCGAATCGATTTAAATTTTTAGAAAGACTTGATGCCAGTATGGTTAAAGGAAAAGGTAAGATTGCGTTATGTATTCTGGATTTAGATGATCTTAAAAATATCAATGATACATTAGGCCATAAAGTGGGCGATCAAGTTATCGCAATCATAGCGCAACGTATTAAATTATCGTTAGATAACACACCACAACCTACTTTGTATAAGACCAATATTTTTCGTATTGGTGGCGATGAGTTTGCTATTCTCATCATGGGTATTTCAGAAGCCGATGATATCGCGCCTATCCTGAACAAACTGCTGAAAAATATTCGCCGAAAAATTGAGTTGTCTGGTGAGAGTATCTCTATCGGTGTCAGTATTGGTGTCAGCATCAGTCCTGAACATGGTACTTGTAGCGATGCATTACTGAGAAAAGCTGACATGGCAATGTACAAAGTAAAGGCGTCTGGAAAGCATGGCGTTGCCTTTTTCAAACCGGAATACATGCGAGAATTAGAGTATCGAGTAAACCTAGAACAAGAGATTAATACGGCGATTAGTAAGGGAGAGTTTGAAATTTATTATCAACCCGTTATTGATATCGCCACAGAAAAGGAACTGGGATTTGAAGCGTTAATTCGTTGGAATCATCCGGTTCGAGGCCTGGTACCACCCGATGACTTTATTCCTGTTGCAGAGCAAACCGGTCTTATTGTGCCTATGGGACAGTGGATTATTAAGCAGGTTTGTGGTGATTTATCGTTATTACAGGTCAATAATCCGGATTACTTTATTGCCATTAATATTGCGCCGCAGCAGTTGGCTGACCGTGCTTTTGTACATAATGTTAGAAGTATTTTGGCTTGTTACTCATTATTACCGAGTCAGATCCATTTTGAGATAACTGAAACAACATTAATGAATGCGGACAGTGATAATTTACGTGTATTACGTGAATTAAATAATTTAGGTATTAAATTATGGATTGATGATTTTGGTACCGGTTATTCTTCATTTAGCTATCTACACAAATTTCAATTTCATGGTATTAAGCTCGATCGCAGTTTCATCGAAGGTGTCGTTGATTCTGAGCGTAGTCAGAATATCGTCAAAGGTATTTGTGCGATGGGTGACGCTTTAAAACTAGAATTACTCGGTGAAGGCATTGAACAACCCGAGCAAGCTGAATTTTTGTTAAAACAAGGTTGCTCTAAGGTTCAGGGATATTGGTACGCAAAACCGATGTCATTATCAACATTAAATATGTGGTTGGCGAACCGAAATGAAAATACGGCCATTGAAATGATTGAGCAACCATCGGCATAACTAAATACCTTTCATTGTTTAGTTATTTTTTAAGTGGGTTGTTTTTACATTAAGCGATGCTATTACATGGCTAACATCTTGATTTACATATTTTGTTATTTAAAATCAGTCGTTTAACTGCTCGTTATTCTTTGTATCTCCCTTATTTAAGACCGAAATATATCGTTATTAGAGATGATAATGAATTTTTTTGATATTTAATTTCTCATATCACTTTTAAAGATGATTTTATTTTGTTAATTTCAATAAATAAACCAATAAAAATAAAGTTAAATCTAATTCAATGGGAAGTTTAAACTTGTAACCAACTTGTTACAATGTGGACAGTTGTCAAACTAGAATTAGGATATGGGCCGGGAGGGCCTGCTTATGGAAATGTTGTCTGGTGCCGAAATGGTAATCCGCTCACTGGAAGATGAGGGTATTGAGCATATCTTCGGTTATCCTGGTGGCTCTGTTCTTGATATTTATGATGCGTTATTCGAATCAAGTCAAATTGAACATTTTTTAGTGCGTCATGAGCAAGCTGCAGTACATGCTGCAGATGGTTATGCACGTTCAACAGGGAAAGTTGGTACCGTCCTTGTTACATCTGGACCAGGTGCAACAAACTGTATTACAGGTATTGCAACAGCATATATGGATTCGATTCCTCTTGTTGTTTTATCAGGTCAGGTTCCTACGTCAATGATCGGTAACGATGCATTTCAGGAAACTGACATGATGGGTGTATCTCGTCCTGTCGTAAAACACAGTTTTTTATGTAAAACCGCAGCTGATATTCCTGATGCAATCAAAAAAGCATATTATATCGCATCAACAGGTCGTCCTGGACCTGTGGTGATTGATTTACCAAAAGATACACAAAACCCGTTATTGAAATTTCCGTACAAATACCCTGAGAGCGTCTCTATGCGTTCATATAACCCGGTTAAATTGGGTCATAAAGGACAAATACGTAAAGCGGTTAAAGCAATTGCCACAGCGAAAAAACCAGTGTTGTATGTTGGTGGCGGTGCGGTGATTGCCAACGCTGAAGCGCAAGTACTTAAATTTGCTGAACAGCTAAATCTGCCAGTAACGAACACTTTGATGGGGCTGGGTATATTCCCAGGTACACACCCTCAAAATATCGGTATGTTAGGTATGCATGGTACGTTTGAAGCAAATAAAACGATGCATAACTCAGACCTTATTATTTGTTTAGGTGCACGTTTTGATGATCGTGTGACGAATGCAATTGATAAATTTTGTCCAGAAGCAAAAATTATTCATGTAGATATCGATCCAACGTCAATTTCGAAAACAGTCCAAGCGGATATTCCAATTGTTGGCTCTATCGAAGTGGTTGTTGAGCAGATGTTAGACATTATTGATGAACTGCAGGTCACTGCTAATGAGGAAGAACGTGGTACGTGGTGGAAAACAATTGATGGTTGGCGTACTAAGCAATGCCTAAGTTATGAGACTGGCACATCAATTAAGCCACAAGCCGCAATTCAAGCTTTATATAAACATACTGATGGTAAAGCTATTATTGCGTCGGATGTTGGACAACATCAGATGTTTGGTGCTTTGTATTATCCATACGATAAACCGCGTCAATGGATCAACTCCGGCGGCCTAGGTACGATGGGCTTTGGTTTCCCTGCTGCTATGGGGGCTAAAATTGCACACCCAGAAAAAGTTGTATGCTGTATTTCTGGCGATGGTTCTATCCAAATGAACATTCAAGAGCTATCAACGTGCCTACAGTATGGTATTGCGGTGAAGATTATTACCCTGAATAACGGTGCGCTAGGCATGGTAAAACAGTGGCAAAAAATGTTCTATGATGGCCGCCATTCTCATTCTTATATGGAGTCAATGCCTGATTTTGTTAAATTAGCAGAAGCTTATCATCACGTTGGTATTCAGGTGAGTAAACCTGAAGATCTTGATAAAGCGTTTGCTGAGTGCTTCTCGGAAGAAAATAAAAATCGTGTTGTATTCATGGATATTATTATTGATCCAGAAGAACATGTATATCCGATGCAAATTAAATATGGCGCAATGGACGATATGTATTTAAGTAAGACGGAGAAAACCACATCATGAGACGTATAATTTCAATATTAACAGAAAATGAATCGGGTGCTTTGTCACGTATCGTTGGTCTGTTCTCACAACGTGGTTATAACATTGAATCTCTGACTGTATCAACGACAGATGATGAAACATTATCACGTTTGACGTTAGTCACGAACGGTGACCGTGCTGTGATTGAACAAATCATGAAGCAATTAAATAAGCTGATTGATGTATTAAAAGTGAGTGATTTGACTGAAGGTGCGCATATTGAGCGTGAGCTATTACTTATTAAAGTAAAAGCTGCAGGTTTTGTTCGTGCAGAAGTGAAGCGCACATCAGATATTTTCCGTGGTCAAATTGTTGATATCACAGATTCTTTATACACAGTGCAACTAGCGGGTGATAGCGACAAACTTGATGCTTTCATCGAAACATTAGCATCGCATACTGAGATTGTTGAAGTGGTTCGAAGTGGTGTTTGTGGTATCGCACGTGGCGAACGCTGTTTAAAAGCATAATATAGCGTTATCATAACTATAAAAGCCAGCGCATATAATATGAGCTGGCTTTTTATTAAGCTTAATTTAATACGTTAGGACACTTATACTAATTTAGATATTTCACTATCAAATAGATTCTTCATTAAACCTACAAACTCTTCGATAAATGCCATTTGTTCATTACTTGGCGGTACATCCCAAGCACTTGATAATACTTCTTCTAAATCACCGACAATCGCGTCTATTTCACGGATAATAACAAAGCGGTGCTTTTCAGTAAGCTGCTGATGCTGATTACAAACTACCATAGTATTACTTGCGATATGTTCAGAAAAAATATCCCCAATCGTATCTGTTGTTGAAGTGCTCTGTTGGCTATGGTTTTCAAAAATAGCTAAATTGTCAGCTAAGAAATGGATAAGCTGAATATAACCATCACTGTTTGTTATCATAATTATTTACCGCGTAAAATATAAGAATGACATGCTATTACACCGTATATATACCGCTAAAAGCGGGGGGTATAATTAACAACTCAAGGTAGGTTGTTAATATTCATTGGAATATAAACATGTATAAGGCTTAATTATGCGCTGACCACCTCGAGAGGTAAAGTAGAACAGAAAACAAAGCGTAATTTTCTGTTCTATTTTTTGCCTTATTTAAAGCTGTATTTGTTAGTGATTAAATTAATAGCTATAAATAGGTATTAATCTGCACGATTAATTGAATCGTGAGAAATCCGGTTTACGTTTTTGCATAAATGCATTCACTGCTTCTTTTGATTCTTCGCTTTCAAGCGCTGTAGAGAAATGGGCTAGCTCAATATGGATCACTTTTTCTATCTGGCTAATTAACTCAGCTTTCATTAATTTTTTGGTGTGACGTAATGAAACTGGCGCTTTAGCTGCGAGCTTTAAGGCGCTTTTTTCGGCCATAGAAAATAATTCATTCGCAGGTAATACTTTATTGGCAAGACCAATTTCTAATGCTGTTTGTGCATCAAACTTGTCGGCAAGCAGCATCATTTCAGATGCTCGCTGATGACCCGCAATTCGGGGTAATATCAGACTTGCGGCGTATTCTGGCACTGCTGCAAGATCTGTAAATGGTAAGCGAAGTACAGTATTATCGGCAAGATAAACCAGATCACAGTGCATTAACATTGTCGTACCAATACCAACAGCAGGACCCGCCGCTGCTGCAATCACTGGTTTGGAAAAGTGTAATAAGGCGAGCATGTATTGCACTAATGGTTGGTCTTTAGAAAAATCCATGCCGTTCATGAAGTCGGCCATATCATTACCCGCACAGAAACAATTTTCAGAGCCTTTAAGAATTACTACGCGTACTGCAGGGTTGGTATCGGCCTGGTTAAAAGCCTCGGTTAGCTCAGTATAAAATGCACTATTAAATGCATTGAGCTTATCTAATCGATTAAGGGTCAAGGTTAATACGCCTTGTTCATTTAACTGTGTTAGTAAATAAGTTGCCATTTTATCATCCTGCTAATGGTGTCTATAAACCACTATTTTGCCATGTAAACCAGTTTAATTGAACCCGCAATGTTAATTTATGGTAGCGATAATGTTAATGAAGCTTGTAATTTATTTGTTATGTACACACAAACAAAGCATTTTCTATATAACAAAATGGAATAAAAAATCATTATTTATTCTTTGTGGTTATCCTTAACAGTCGTTAACCTTTAATTAATTCAGCACAGTGGAAGCCGTAATATGCTATTAAAGGAACTATCATCATTGACGAGTCCATTGAGTGAACTGCAGTTATCGCAATTGCAATTAGCACTTAATGATTTGTCTCCGACGCAAACCGCGTGGGTCAGTGGGTATTTGGCAGGGATAAGTCAAGCATCTGGGGGGCAATTACAGGCGCAAGGAGCGGTATCTCAACCTGCTCAATGTGTGACTATTTTATTTGGTTCACAAACCGGTAATGCCAAAGGTGTAGCGGAAGAACTTTATGAACAAGCACAAGCACAAGGCATTACTGCCCGACTTGTGAATATGGCGGATTATAAAGCCAAAGAATTGAAAACTGAATCGCACTTACTGATTGTTGCAAGTACCAATGGTGAAGGCGAAGCCCCCGATGATGCTGTTACCTTTCATGAGTTCTTAGCGTCTAAGAAAGCGCCTAAAGTACCTGAACTTAAATACAGTGTCTGTGCATTAGGCGATTCAAGTTATGAATTTTATTGCCAAACTGGATTAGAGTTTGATGAACGCTTAGCTGCCCTTGGCGCTAAGGCTGTAGTCCCTCGTGCAGACTGCGATGTTGATTATGATGATGCAGTTTCAACATGGAGCGAATTGGCGCTTATTGCTGTGAAAGCAACGCTAAAAGAAGCCACATCTGCAGCCCCGGTTGCTGCTGTAGCCACGACTCATGTTGCTAATACGTATTCTAAAAAGAAGCCATTTAAAACCGAATTATTAGTGAATCAAAAAATCACGGGGCGTTTTTCTGGTAAAGATATTCGTCACGTTGAAATTGCATTAGATGATTCTGGCATTCATTACCAAGCCGGTGATGCATTAGGGATCTGGTTTAAGAATGACCCCATCCTGGTTGACGCTATTCTAGACCAATTGGAATTAGATGGTACACAAACTGTTATTGTGACTAATGAAACAGAAAGCTTACGTGATGCACTGATTCATCGTTTCGAATTAACTCAGAGTTATCCTAGTTTCATTCAGGCTTATGCTGAAATATCGGGTTCGAAAAAATTAGCTAAATTACTCGATGATAAAACAGCATTACGTCACTATTGTTATGGTCGTCAAATCTTAGATGTGATTGATGAAAAGAAAGCAAAATTAACAGCAGAGCAACTCATTAGTGGTTTACGCAAGTTAACCCCACGCCTTTATTCAATCGCTTCAAGTCCTAATGAAGCGGAAGGCGAAGTACATTTAACGGTTGCTGTGGTTGATTATCAGCAAAGTGGTGAGCAACGCATTGGTGGTGCTTCTGGTTTCCTTCAGCGTCTTGAAGAAGGTGCCGAGGTTGCAGTCTTTGTTGAACACAATGATAACTTCCGTTTACCAAGTAATGATGACACACCTGTGATCATGATTGGTCCTGGTACGGGGATTGCGCCATTTCGTGCTTTTGTACAAGAACGTGACGTACGTGAAGCTGCAGGCAATAACTGGTTATTCTTTGGTAACCAACATTTTACTGATGACTTCCTGTATCAAACTGAATGGCAGGGCTACTTGAAATCGGGTCTATTGACTAAGATGGATGTGGCGTTCTCACGCGACCAGGCTGAGAAAATTTATGTGCAAGACCGTTTACGTGAAAATGCCGCAGAGTTGTATGCTTGGTTAGAACAAGGCGCACATATTTATGTTTGTGGCGATGGCGATAGAATGGCGAAAGATGTGAATGAAGCATTGATCGAGGTTGTAGCAGAGCAAGGTAAATTAGCGCGTAGCGAAGCAGAAGAGTATGTCGCTGAACTACGTCGAAATAAACGTTATCAGAGGGATGTTTACTGATGAGCGACAAGAAATTAGCGGTTAATGAACGCATTAAAACAGAAAGTAATTTTTTACGCGGTACCATTGCTGAAGGTTTAGCGGATCAAATCACTGGCGGACTGTCAGATGATGATATGCAATTAACGAAATTCCACGGTTTTTATCAGCAAGATGATCGTGATATTCGTGCCGAGCGTCAGAAACAAAAGTTAGAACCTCGTCATAGCTTTATGTTACGAGCGCGTGTACCAGGTGGTATTTGCAGTCCTGAGCAATGGCTAGAGATAGATCGTATTGCTAGTGACTTAACTATCTATGGCAGTATCCGTTTAACGACGCGTCAAACGTTTCAGTACCATGGTATTTTAAAGCCGCAAGTGAAGCCATTGATCCAAGCATTAGGCTCGGTGAACTTGGATTCGATTGCTGCCTGTGGTGACGTGAACCGTAATGTCATGTGCACGCCGAATCCAGTGGAGTCAGCATTACACCAAGAAGCTTATGCATGGGCAATTCGTTTAAGTGATGACTTATTACCAGACACCAATGCATATGCAGAACTCTGGTTAGACGGTGAAAAAGTGCATAGTAATGAAGCTGAACCTATGTATGGACCTACTTACTTACCGCGTAAATTTAAGATTGCAGTTGCTATCCCGCCACATAATGACGTGGATATTCACGCTAATGACTTAAACTTTGTTGCGGTTGGTGATAACGGTAAGCTAGCTGGTTTTAATGTATTAGTTGGTGGCGGTATGGGGACAACGCATGGTGATGTGAATACTTTCCCGCGTTTAGCTGATGATTTTGGCTTTGTAAAACCAGAAGATGCAGTTGAAATCGCGAAAGCGGTATTAACAGTACAACGTGATTGGGGCTGCCGTACTGATCGTAAACGTGCTCGTTTGAAATATACACTTGAAGATAACGGTGTGGATAAATTCCGCGCAGAAGTCGAATTACGCTCAGGTATTAAGTTTGAAGCACCAAAAGCAATTGAATTTACCACTCGTGGCGATCGCTTTGGTTGGATCAAAGGCGTTGATAATAAATGGCATTTAACCCTATTTATTGAAAATGGCCGTATTGTTGATACCGAAACACATCCGATTAAAACTGGGTTAGTTGAAATTGCTAAGATCCACCAAGGTGATTTTAGAATGACAGCCAACCAAAACTTAATCATTGCCGGTGTCGCAGAGCAAGATAAAGAACAAATCGAACGTCTCGCACGTTTATATGGTCTGTACTCTGACGAATTAAGTCAGCAACGCTTGAACTCAATGGCGTGTGTTGCACTGCCGACATGTGCGTTAGCGATGGCTGAAGCAGAGCGTTATTTACCATCATTGGTGACTAAAGTTGAGGGTTTGCTAACAAAACATGGTATTCCTGACGAACACTTTGTGATGCGTATGACGGGTTGTCCCAATGGTTGTGGTCGTCCATTTTTAGCGGAAGTTGGCTTTGTTGGTAAAGGTCCGGGTAAATACAATATGTATTTGGGCGCGAAGAATAACGGCATGCGTTTAAATAAGATGTATCGTGAGAATATTGGTGAAATTGAAATCTTAACGATTCTTGATAAATTAATTGCTGAATGGGCAACCAATGCATTACCAGACGAACGTTTCGGTGATTTTGTGGTACGTCGTGAAGTGATTAAACCTGTGATTATAGCGTCGAGAGATTTCCATGGCTAAATTGAACCTAGATGAATTATTAACGTTAGATAAGGCGAGCCAGAAAGCAGCTTTAGCTGTGGTTAATGCTCAGCTAGAGGAGATGACCGCAGAGCAACGTGTCGACTGGGCTGCCACTGAGTTGGGTGACAAATTAGTATTGTCATCGAGCTTTGGTATTCAAGCCGCTGTATCTTTACATTTATTAACACAGTTTAAGCCTGATATTCCGGTTATTTTAACCGATACAGGATATTTATTTCCTGAAACCTATCAGTTTATTGATGAGTTAACTCAGCAGCTAAGCCTTAATTTACAAATATATACTGCGCCACAATCACCTGCTTGGCAGGAGTCGCGTTATGGTAAGTTATGGGAACAGGGTGTTGAAGGGATCACGCAATATAATGTGCTTAATAAAGTAGAACCAATGAAGCGCGCACTTAAAGAGTTGGGCGCGCAGGTGTGGTTTTCTGGATTACGCCGTAGTCAGTCATCAAGTCGTGAAGCATTACCAGTATTGTCTATTCAAAATGGTTGTTTTAAATTTTTGCCTATTATTGATTGGACCAATAAAGAAATTCATTATTATCTGAAAAATAACGGGTTGAATTATCATCCGCTGTGGGAGCAGAATTATGTCTCGGTCGGTGATGTGCATACGTCACAACCGCTGCAACCTGGGATGACGGAAGAAGAAACACGCTTCTTTGGTTTGAAGCGTGAGTGTGGTCTGCATGAAGAAAATGATGAAGTGGGTGGTAGCGGAATTTAAGTTCAAGCTGCCACTGATATCGCTTGGTTGTTAATAAGGCTTAGTTCTGATTCGTTAGAACTAAGCTTTTTGCCATTCAGGCGTTGCGTTATCAACCGGCGCTGCTTCTGGTGTTGATTGTGTCTTTTTTTCTTCATCTTTTTCTGATGCTGATTTTTTGGATTCATCTAATTCTTTTTGCAACTCTTCTAGTTTTTGCTTGGTTTTATCCCAGCCTGACTCTGCCCCTTGTTTTAAGGATTCGAACCACTCATCGCTGTTATCCGTACTATTTTCTAATAGCTCTTCCGTTTTACTTTTCGCGGCTTCCATTGCTTTATTGGTTGCTTCTCTGGTTTTATCCCATGCTTCTCCCATGGCTTCTTTAGAGGCATCCCATGTGTCACTTGCACTATTTGCTTGAACTGCGAATGTCGAAAAGCAACTTGCTAGGCTGATTATTAAAATGGGTATTTTTTTCATCATCACTCGCTTATTCTTTCAATAGGATCGATTACATAACTAAATTGTAGCAAATATTGCCTATCTGCGTCATCCCTCAATCGGTATACATGCACTAACGGTGATATGAGTATCAATTACTTATGAAGTAATTGGGCTATAGCATCAATTTTGTATTTCGCAATGATCACTAACATCATTGTAATGAAAGCGAGCAGTGTACCGTATATTCCAGCGACTTTACCTTGTAGCCAGGTAAGCATGCCGATAGCGATAATAAATAGAAACAGTGCAATACTTGCAGAGGTGGTGCCGATAGCACGAACTTGACTAATTTGTTCTAATACAGGAACCGAAAAGGCAGTAATGGTCGCGACTTCAATACTTAAACGCACATCGATATACAATGCGACAACAAATAACAAGGAGGTCAGGGTAAACATAAGTAGGGTGATGGTACTATAGATGCTTTTTCGGTGGCTACGTATGATCTGCGCGGCGATGGATAAAGAAAAACCTGCCATTAAGCCACTGATAAAAGAAACTTGATTGGTCTGCAGTTCGAGGATCTCATTCATAGGCGTATACCATTAATGGACTTTGTAAGAAGACGATATTGAATTATATTAGTATGTTAGCTACAAAAAAGCCAAGTGCGAGACTTGGCTTTGTGATAACGGTACGAAGGCTCAAAATAAATGAGTCAATCGATATCGCGTGTTTTAGTTTACTTAGCTGGGATCGCTTTTAAGATCGCAAGTAAGTATTTCCAGAACATGCCTACTGTTTTGATGTTCACTTTCTCATCTGGAGAATGTGGGAAACAGATCGTTGGGCCAAATGAGGCCATGTCCATGGCCGGGTATGAAGTCTTGAATAAACCACATTCTAGACCTGCATGGATAACCATGATTTTTGGTACAGAACCAAACTCTTTTTCATATACATCACGCATGATCTGCATCACTGGTGAACTAGTATCTGGTTTCCAACCTGGGTAAGCACCGTCAAATTTCACGTTGGCACCCGCAAGTTCAAATACCGATGCGATCATTTCTTGTGCATCAAGTCGGCAAGAGTCAGCTAAAGAACGGATCAAGCATTGAATATGTACTGTTTTACCGCGTGATTGAATTACACCAAGGTTAGATGATGTTTCAACTACCCCTTCAATCTCATCACTCATGCGCATTACACCATTGAATACACCGTTAAGTGCAGTAATAAGGCGAGTCTGGCAATCTTGAGTCATCACTGTTGGTTCATTTGGAACTGGGAATAGTGAGATTGAGAAATCAGGTTCTGTCGCTATAAGCTCTTTTTTAACTGTTTTAGCAAAGAATTCTAAACACGCTTTAAACTCTTCTCGTTGTGCTGGTGCAACAGTAATAACTGCAAAAGCTTCACGTGGGATCGCGTTACGTAGTGAACCGCCGTTAATCTCAACAAGGCGAACACCCATATCGCGACCAGCTTCTTTTAAAAGACGAGCTAATAATTTGTTGGCGTTACCGCGACCGAGGTGAATATCAACACCTGAGTGACCACCCCTTAGGCCAGAAATAGATACTTCAAATGTTTGGTGATCCGTCGGAGTGTCTTCACGTTCGATAGGGAAAGACACTGTTGTATCGATACCGCCAGCACAACCCATGTAAACTTCGCCTTCGTCTTCTGAATCTGTGTTTAGTAGGATCTCACCTTCTAACCAGCCTGCTTCAAGACCAAATGCACCAGTCATGCCAGCCTCTTCGTCGATCGTTACGAGAACTTCAAGAGGACCATGTTCAATATCGTCTGAAAAGATAACCGCAAGACTTGCTGCTAGACCAATACCATTATCAGCGCCTAATGTTGTACCACGGGCTGTCACCCATTCGCCGTCAACATAAGCGTCGATAGGGTCAGTAACAAAGTCATGCTTAGAGTCAGAATTTTTTTGTGGAACCATGTCCATGTGCGCTTGTAATACGACGCCTTTACGGTCTTCCATACCTGCGGTAGCCGCTTTACGTAAAATAAGGTTGCCAACGTTATCTTCTTTACACTCAATACTATGATCTTTCGCTAATTGTTGGATCCACGCCGATACTTTTTCTTCATGCTTTGAAGGACGCGGATTTGCACACATTTGCTCAAAAATATTCCAGACAATTTGCGGTTCTAAATTACTTAAATTTGCCACTTGGGTAGCTCCTTAATTGGAATTAATCATTATATTTAGCGTGATACAAAGGATGTTCCAGTTTATTGAGATAGTAAAGAGGAATATGCCAAATGTACTGTGTTAATCTGTGGTTCTGCGATACCGTAAACAAGTTGTCGTTTTATCATGCTCAATAAGGGGTGATTAGCAGCTAGTAACTTGTCCTGCGGGTCAAGTACTGGTATCTTTACGGGTTGAAAATTGAGTGTACAAATCAGGGCTTTTTTGTACATAAACCCTTCGTTGATGATTTTATATAGCTACACGTTAGTTCGTTCGCTAAGTGTATATAGAGGTTGGTTAAATGAGTGATAAATTTATAGTATCTTGGGATGATTTACAGCGTGATACGCGTAAACTTGCTCGTAAGCTGCTTCCTGCAACACAGTGGAAAGGTATTATTGCGGTTAGCCGTGGTGGTTTAGTGCCTTCAGCTATTCTTGCGCGTGAATTAGACTTACGCCATGTTGATACTGTATGTATCTCAAGTTATGACCACGATCATCAGCGTGATATGACGGTATTAAAATCTGCACCGGGTGACGGTGAAGGTTTTATCATCATTGATGATTTAGTTGATAGTGGTGAAACAGCGAAAACAATTCGTAAAATGTACCCTAAAGCTAAATTCGTGACTGTTTATGCGAAGCCGCTTGGCGAGCATTTAGTGGATTACTTTGTTACTGCTATTAGTCAAGATACTTGGATTGAGTTACCTTGGGATATGGCGATTGAATTTGTAGAACCAATCTGCAAACAAGGTTAATTAAACTACCTAGGATATACGTCAGTCTGTATTCTTGTTATTAAACAGCGTTGTGAATCTCAACGCTGCCATTTATCGATATTATATTCTTAAAAACACCTTTATTTTAGATTTATAATTTGACCGCTATTGATTGTTAGCTATGCTTAACAGTTCTTCCTGACATTTAGAGATACTCCTTTATCACTCTTAATTTATCACGAAAAACAAATAAGAGATAATCATTATGCCAATACTGAATGACCCCGATCTGATCTATTTCCGTAAACGTATTCGTATTTTAAATGCACTTGGTCCTTATTTAAGAGAACATCACTGCCGGCCCACCTCTTTTTATTTTGATTGTTTTAGCATTTGCATTGATGCTGAGATTGAACCTGAATGTCGTGAGTTTTATGGATGGTGGCTAGAGATGGAGTTAGTTAGTGATACGTTTGAATATCATTATCAATTTGGTATTTATAACAAACTGGGTGAGTGGGTTGCAGCACCGATACCTGACACTTATCAGCATGACGTTACCCAGTCGCTAAATCAATTCTATGAAAAATTATCTGTTTGTTTAACCGATCAATTAACTTTGAACCTAAAACCTTCGTTAATTTTGGCTAAGACCCTTATTTTATCAGCGGCCTAACGGGTTGTTTAGATCTTTATTTCTGCTAATCGTACTTGATCCTTCTGTTTGATAATAAATGCCACGTTGGATCGGATAAAAGTACAGTATTTCGCTGTACTTTCCCCGCCTATCCAGCTTTCCCTATTGTATAAATTCAGTTCTCAGGTCAAAATACTTGTTAAGTTAGTAACGAGAATGAGTTAAATGGCTAAGAAAACCATAGTGGTGAAATTAGGAACCAGTGTATTAACCAGTGGCACGGCGAAAATAGATCGTGCACACATGGTTGAATTGGTTCGTCAATGTGCGCAATTGTACAAACAAGGGCATGATATTATTGTTGTAACGTCAGGAGCAATTGCTGCCGGACGTGAACATTTAGGTGCTCCTGAATTGCCCCCCACCATGGCAAATAAGCAAATGTTGGCCGCTGTTGGTCAAAGTCAGCTTATTTTTATTTGGCAAAGCCTGTTTAATATCTACGGCTTAAATGTCGGCCAGATGCTGTTAACACGTGCAGATCTGGATGATCGTGAACGATTTTTAAATGCGCGCGATACCATGCGAGCATTGCTAGATAATCGAATTGTACCGATTATTAATGAAAATGATGCGGTCGCTATAGCTGAAATTAAAGTGGGTGATAATGACAATTTATCGGCACTTGCGGCTATTTTAGCGAATGCGGATACGCTAATGCTCTTAACCGATCAAGAAGGCTTGTTTACAGCTGATCCACGTAACAACCCCGATGCTAAGCTGATTGAAGTTGTTGATGTTATCGACGATGAATTACGTCAGTTAGCAGGAGGTACTGTCGGCGGTTTAGGCACTGGTGGTATGGCCACTAAGTTACAAGCGGCTGAAATTGCTTGCCGATCAGGTATTGATGTTGTTATTGCAGCAGGAGTTGCTGAAGATGTTGTGCTACGCGTTGCTGAAGGCAAACGAGTCGGCACTTTATTTCCTTCGCATATAAGCCCATTAGAAAGTCGTAAGCAATGGATTCTTGCTGGTCCTCCTCCATCGGGAGTCATTATTATTGATGACGGTGCGGTAAATGCGGTGACACAAAAAGGCAGTAGCTTATTACCGAAAGGTATTTCCGAAGTATCAGCAACATTTAAACGTGGCGATGTTGTTCAGCTGCAAACATTACAAGGAAAATTACTCGGTCGTGGGATCTGTCGCTATACCAGCGATGAGTTAACCGCGATCGCGGGTTGTCATTCGTGTGATATCGAAAGTAAGTTAGGTTACGGTTACGGTGCTGTTGCCATACATCGCGATGATTTAGTTTTATTTTAAGGAAGATACAGTGTTACAAGAATTAGGAAAGAAAGCCAAACTTGCGAGTTATGAATTAGCAACGTTAACTACGGCACAAAAGAATAACGCATTAGAATGTATCGCGTGTGAATTAGAAAATAATCAAGCTGAGATTTTAATTGCTAATAGTAAAGATATTGATGCTGCTAAGCAAAATGACATAACCGATGCGTTACTTGATCGTCTATTATTAACAGAAGCAAGACTTGCAGCAATCATTGCTGACGTACGTGGTGTGATTGCCTTACCTGATCCCGTTGGCGCTGAGTCTGAAGGAAAGGTGCTCGAAAACGGTCTACGTTTATCAAAACGCCGCATACCATTAGGTGTGATGGGTGTTATTTATGAAGCGCGCCCGAATGTGACGATTGATATTGCGGCGCTAAGCTTGAAAACAGGTAATGCTGCGATCTTACGTGGTGGTAAAGAAACCGTTCATTCTAATTTGATTTTAGTGAATGTGATCCAAAAAGCGTTAGAAAAAGCACAATTACCAAAAGATTCAATTCAAGTGATTGCTGATCCGAATCGTGATTTGGTGACTGCTTTATTGAAAATGGATAAATATGTCGACATGATCATCCCACGTGGAGGACCAGGTTTACACCGTTTATGCCAAGAGCAAAGTACGATCCCTGTTATCACGGGTGGCATGGGTATTTGTCATGCATTTGTTGATGCGTCAGCAAATGTTGAAGATGCGCTTGCGATCATTGAAAATGCCAAGGTACAACGTCCTTCTGCTTGTAATGCATTAGATACGGTATTAGTGCATAAAGGCATTGCTGGCAGCTTCTTACCATTATTAGCTGAACGTTTAGAACACAATGCAGTGGAATTACGTGCAGAGCCAAAAGCACATATTGCATTATCAAACGTTAATGCAAAAAACGTGCATGTAGCGACAGCAGATTGTTTTGACCAAGAATGGCTAGCGCTTATTTTGGGCGTAAAAGTTGTTGATGACGTTGAAGAAGCGATTGTACATATCCGTGAGCATTCGACAGAGCATTCTGACGCGATCTTAACAGATAACTTAACCAATGCTACTCGCTTCTTAAATGCCGTCAATTCTGCTGCCGTTTACGTTAATGCAAGTACGCGATTTACTGATGGTAGCCAGTTTGGTTTAGGTGCCGAAGTTGCTGTGTCAACACAAAAGTTACATGCTCGTGGGCCTATGGGATTAGAAGAACTAACAACGTACAAATGGATTGCGATTGGTGATGGTTTAATTCGTCCATAAGCATTTCAGTATTTTGTTGTTTTGATTAAGTGCTAAGGCAGTCCGTTATATGTGACTGCCTTTTTTATTTATGAGTGATGAAATACGGAGGAGCTTATGGCTCAACAAGCGGTAGATAAAGCGGCTTTACGGTTGAATATATCAGCGGTCTTAGCTGCAGCTTTGATTGCCGCGAGCTTAAGTTATTTTTCATATGCGGTACTGAAATTTACCAAAGAGGTGACAGAAGTACGTAAGGCTATACCTAATATATTGCAGGAGATTGATGATATATCTGTGCAAATTCCGGCGATAGTGGCACAAGTTGAATTGATCAATGATCAAAGCATTCCGAATATATTAACTGAAGTTGCTGCTGTACGTGACAGTGTACCAGCTATTTTAACGGAGGTAGAATCTGTCCGCGTGAGTATTCCTCCAATGTTGCAAGAGCTTGAAGCGATACGTTTAGCGGTACCACCAATTCTTGCTGAAGTGGCTGCAGTGCGGGCTGAATTACCCGCGGTATTACAGCAAGTGAATGCGATAGATAAACGGATCCCATCCATTTTGAGGGGAGTCGATGAGGTCAACAAACGAGTGGATGATATTAACCAATTAGTCCCGCCGATTTTAACGCAAGTTGAAAAAGTGCGTGTGGATATACCACCAACGCTTACACGTGTTGAAGCCTTGGTTGCAGCCAGTGATAAAATTGGTGAGAATGCGTCGAAAGGTGCGACAAAAGGAGCCATTAAAGGTCTTTTAGAAATGCCGGTTGATGCGACGAAACGGTTACTTACAGCACCTGGTTCTTATTTTGAGACCGATGAAAAAAAGCCTGCTAAATAGTGTTCAGATAGCTGGATAGTTAAATTGTGACGTGATGCTTAATGACTTGCTATGGATAGGGCTAAATCAAAACTAACAGCGAAAATATATTATCGTGTTAGCTTTGATAAAGCAGAGCTTAAGAGTTAAGTAACCTCTTTGCCTTGTGCTTGTAAGTCTGCATGGTATGAAGAACGTACAAATGGACCACAAGCCGCATGCTCAAAGCCAACTTCTTTTGCGAGTACACCAAGTGCATCAAAGTCGTCGGGATGAACGTAACGTTTCACTGGTAAGTGATGACGACTTGGTTGTAAGTATTGACCTAATGTCAGCATAGTTACACCGTGCTGCGCAAGATCTTTAATTACTTCTGCAATTTCTTCGTTAGTTTCACCTAAGCCCATCATTAGGCCTGACTTAGTTGGAACGTTCGGGTGCATTTCTTTAAAGCGTTTTAGTAAACGTAAAGACCATTGGTAATCAGAACCTGGGCGCGCCATTTTGTAATGCTGTGGTGCTGTTTCTAAGTTGTGATTGAATACGTCTGGTGGTGTGTCTTTAAAGATTTCTAATGCTTTATCCATACGACCTTTGAAATCAGGTACCAAAATTTCAATTTTGATTTCAGGATTTAGTAGGCGAATTTCACGGATACAATCGGCAAAATGTTGTGCGCCACCGTCACGTAAGTCATCACGGTCTACAGAAGTAATAACAACGTATTTTAGCTTCATCTTTGCAATTGTTTGTGCAAGCTTTAGCGGTTCTTCAGCGACAAGTGGCAATGGTTTACCATGTGCAACATCACAGAATGGGCAACGGCGTGTACAGATTGCGCCCATGATCATAAAGGTCGCAGTACCGTGGTTAAAGCACTCTGAAAGGTTTGGGCAAGATGCCTCTTCACAAACGGAATGCAGGTTGTTTTCACGCATCACATCTTTAATTTCTTGGATACGAGCAGAGCTTTTCGGTAGACGGATCTTCATCCACGATGGCTTACGCAGGATCTCATCATTCTCAGTAGCAATAATTTTCACTGGAATTTTAGCCATTTTATCTGCGTCGCGAAGTTTAACGCCTGGCTCTAATCGAACGGTTTTACTCATGCTCTGTTAATCCATCTTTAAAAGTTAATTGGGTGTATTCTAGCAGGGAACATAGGTGTCCTACTAGCTTAGGTTGTATTTCACCTAGGCTGGTAGCACCACCAAGATCACTTGTTTGGGTCATTTCCATACCCGCATAACCACATGGGTTAATACGCAGAAAAGGGGATAAGTCCATGTTTACATTAAGTGCTAATCCATGGAATGAACGGCCTTTTCTGATCCTTAAACCTAATGAAGCAACTTTTTTGTCAGCCACATAAACACCGGGTGCATCTGCGCGTGGGTAGGCTTCAATACCTGTTTCTGCCAGTGTGGCAACAATACCATTTTCAATATGGCTGACAAGATCTCGAACGCCAAGTTTACGACGTTTAATATCGAGTAAGAAGTATACCACTTGTTGACCTGGGCCGTGATAAGTAACTTGGCCGCCACGATCGGCTTGGACGACAGGAATGTCGCCAGTAGCGAGTATATGCTCTGCTTTACCTGCTTGACCTTGTGTAAACACTGGGTCGTGCTCAACAAACCAAAGTTCATCTTCTGTTTTGTCGTCTCTGTTATCAGTAAACGACTTCATCGCGTCAAATACCGTCGTGTAAGATTGGCGATTAAGTTGACGAATTATAATGCTGTGTTCTGACAAAATATGCTCTTCTATATGATTAACACCAACGAAAAAAATCTAATTAGCAATACTAATTAGATTTTTGATATGGATATTATTTATTATAAAACGCGGATCACACCAGGGATCGCACCGAAAGCCACGTATAAGCCTTCTATTTGATCTTTGTCTTGGACTTTAACTTTGATGGTTA